>CESO01028916.1_pt1 | contig 26967 bp, 33 predicted proteins | sample 356341 | NCBI WGS metagenome assembly CESO01 (sample SAMEA2621812, study PRJEB7988) | marine metagenome | biome: marine biome (ENVO:00000447); feature: deep chlorophyll maximum layer (ENVO:xxxxxxxx); material: "saline water (ENVO:00002010), including plankton (ENVO:xxxxxxxx)" | depth 35 m | reverse complement strand
TCTTTTATAACCCTGTAAATTTGATTTTTTCATTAAACTTCCATACTGATAATTCATCATATGAGACTGAAGCTGACCTATAAAGTCCATTATAACCACAACAATAATTAATAGAGATGTCCCTCCAAAATAAAATGGAACATTTAAGCCTATAATTAAAAATTCAGGTAATAAGCATACCAGTGTTATATATATTGCACCTACAGCAGTCAATCTAGTCAGAACGTTATCAATATATTTAGAAGTCTGCTCGCCTGGTCTTACACCTGGAATTGACGCACCAGATTTCTTTAAATTTTCTGAAGTTTCTCTTGAATCATAAACTAAAGCTGTATAAAAAAAACAAAAGAAAATGATCGCAGCAGCATAAAAAGTTACATATAAAGGTTGACCTGGAGCCAAAGTTGAAGAGATATCTTTTAACCAGCTCATATTTTCAGTAGAACCTGCCCACTGTCCTAAAGTAGATGGAAATAAAATTATGCTCGATGCAAAAATTGGCGGTATTACTCCTGCCATATTTAATTTTAAAGGCAGGTAGCTTGATTGCGCCTGAACCATTTTTCTTCCTTGTTGCCTTCTTGCATAATTCACAGTAATTTTTCTTTGACCTCTTTCTATAAAAACTACAAATGCTGTTACTGCAATTGCTAAAATAAGGATCATTACTACTAAAAATGAATTTAGCTCGCCTGTGCTTGCAAGTTCTAATGTTCCCCCCACTGCAGTTGGCAATCCTGAAACTATACTTATAAAAATAATTATTGATATTCCGTTTCCTATACCTTTTTCAGATATTTGTTCTCCAAGCCACATTAAAAACATTGTTCCAGTAACCAAAGTAACTATTGTTGAAAAAACAAAGCCTGATCCGCTATATAATGCTATTCCTTGTGCTTGCAGAGCTACAGCTACGCCACCTGCTTGCAAAGTAGCTAAACCCAATGTTCCAAATCTTGTGTATTGTGTAATTTTTTTTCTACCTGTTTCACCTTCTTTCTTAATCTCTTTTAAGGCAGGCATAGTTGCAGACATTAACTGCATAATAATTGATGCTGATATGTAAGGCATTATTCCTAAAGCAAGAATACTAAATCTTTCTAACGCACCACCTGAAAACATATTAAACATATCAATTATTGTGCCGCTTTGTTGTTCAAAAAAAGATGCTAATGCTGCTGGGTTTATGCCAGGCACAGGAATGTAAGTGCCTATTCGATAAACTAGAATGGCTCCAAATACAAACAGTAATCTTTTTCTTAATTCTTCCATAATTTATTAATCTGTTATTTTACCGCCCAATTCTTCGATTACTTTTTTTACGCCGCTAGTAACTTTTATGCCTTTTAAATTAATTTTTGTTTTCAAATCTCCTGACATAAAAACTTTTACATTTTTCGATTTATTAGGGATTATTTTTTTTTCCTTTAAAATTTCAATAGTTATATTTTCATTACCTTCAAATTCTAACTCACCCAACCTAACTCTTGCGGTATCATTTTTTCTTGATGTAAATCCAACTTTTGGCAATCTTCTTTGTAGAGGCATTTGACCTCCCTCAAAACCAACTTTATGATAACCTCCAGCTCTAGATTTCTGACCCTTATGACCTCTACCAGCAGTCTTGCCAGTACCACTGCCAATTCCTCTGCCAACTCGTTTAGCTTTTTTCTTTTTTACTTCTGGGGCTATTGTATTTAGTTCCATTTTTACTTCTCAATTTTTAATAAATAATTTATTTTATTGATCATTCCTCTATTTTCTGGAGTGTCATTTACTTCTATAGTCTGATGAATTTTTTTTATTCCCAAACCTTTTGCGCAAGCTTGATGAGATTTCAACCTTCCACTTAAACTTTTAATTAATGTTAGTTTAATCTTTGGCATTTGTTACACCTAAAATATGTTCAATTGTTTTACCCCTTTTGTTTGAAATATGTTGTGGAGATTCAACTGACCTAAGTCCATTTATTGTTGCTTTAACAACATTTATTGGATTTGTTGTACCAATACATTTTGCAAGAACATTGTTAATACCTACAACTTCGAATACAGCTCTCATAGCTCCACCTGCAATTATTCCAGTACCTTCAGACGCTGGCTGCATATAAACTCTTGCTGCTCCATGACGCCCAACCAATGGGTAGTGCAAAGTACCATTAATAATAGGAATTCTTGTCATATCCCTTCTAGCTTTTTCCATAGCTTTTTGAATAGCAAGTGGTACTTCTTTAGCTTTACCATAGCCATAACCTATTCTTCCATTTCCATCACCTATAACAGTTAATGCTGTAAAACCAAATTGTCTTCCGCCTTTTACAACTTTGGATACTCTGTTAACTTTTACTAATTTTTCTAAAAGCTCTTCACTACCTTGATGTTTTTCAATATTCGATGACATATTTATTCTCTTTTAAAATTTTAAACCATGTTCTCTTGCAGATTCAGCTAATGCTTTTATTCTGCCATGATAATTAAAGCCACTTCTATCAAAAGCAACTTCGGTTACATTTTTTTTAATAGCCCTTTCTGCAATTATTTTTCCTATTATCTTTGCAGTTTCAATATTTCCTGTGTGATTATTTTTATCAATAATACTTTTTTCTAATGTACTTGCAGATGCAACAATATCACCCGTAGGAGAGAAAAGTTGTGCGTATGTGTGCATTGTAGTTTTATGCACTGTTAATCTGTGCTTAATACCAAATGATATTTTACTTCTAGTTTTATGTGCTGATTTTAATCTTGCTAATTTATTTTTCATTACTATTTCTTCTTAGCCTCTTTCCTAATTATATTTTCATCGCTATATTTTACACCTTTACCTTTATAAGGTTCTGGTGGTCTAAACGCTCTTATTTCTGCAGCTATTTGTCCGACTTTTTGTTTGTTTATTCCTTTGATAACTATCTCAGTAGGTGACGGTGTTGTAATTTCTATTTCTTCATCATATTCATAAACAACTGGATGAGAAAAACCAAGAGCTAAGTGCAAAGCTTTATTCTTTACTTCAGCTTTATAACCAACTCCTACTAGATTTAATTTTCTTTCATAACCCTCACTTACTCCAACAACATTATTGTAGATTAAAGATCTCATTGTTCCTGCTATAGCGCTATTATCTTTAATTTCAACATTTATTTCTTTTTCTTGTTTCTTTACTGAAACATCTGGATTAATAACCATTGTTATCTCACCCTTTGGTCCTTTAAAAGAGATAACTTGATCGTTGATATTTATTTCAACACCATTTGGAATTTCTACTGGTTGTTTTGCTATTCTTGACAATTTATTACTCCACTGTACATAAAATTTCACCACCACAATTTTCAGTTCTAGCAGTTTCTGCTGTCATAACACCTTTTGATGTAGAAACAATTGCCACACCTAGGCCACCTAAAACTTTTGGTAGTTCGTCTTTGTTTTTATAAATTCTCAAACTAGGTTTGCTAATTCTTTTTATATTACTTATCACAGGCTTACCTTGAAAATATTTTAGTTTTATTTTCAATCTTTTTTTATTATTTTCTATTTCCTTTACTTCATAATCTAAAATATAGCCTTCGTCTTTTAACACAGAAAGAATAGATTCTTTTGTATTTGACATATCTGTGCACACAAATGTTTTATTAACCATTTGTCCGTTTCTTATAATTGTTAACATTGCTGCTATTGGATCACTCATACTCATAATTTATTTCCTCTTACCAACTCGCCTTAACAAGCCCTGGGATATCACCACGCATTGCGGCTTCCCTAACTTTTATTCTTCCTAGACCAAATTTTCTATAAAATCCTTTTGGTCTTCCTGTTATTGCACATCTATTTGTTACTCTGCTTAAGCTTGAGTCACGTGGTAGTTTTTGCAATTTTGCTGATGCTTCTAATTTCTCATCTATTGATGAATCCTGACTATTTAAAATATCTTTTAATAATTTTCTTTTTGCAAACAATTTTTTGCTAAGTTTAATTCGCTTCTTTTCTCTTTCTACCATTGATCTCTTAGCCATATTTATTTTATCTCCTAAAAGGGAAGTTAAATTCTTCGAGTAATAATCTAGCTTCATCATCATTCTTTGCAGATGTTGTTATAGCTATATCTAAACCTCTAATACTATCTATCTTTTCATAATCAATTTCAGGGAAAATTATTTGTTCTTTTATACCTAATGTATAATTACCCCTTCCATCAAAAGATTTTTTAGAAAATCCTCTAAAGTCTCTTATTCTTGGTATTGCGATTGTTATTAACCTATCTAAAAACTCATACATTTTATCTTTTCTAAGAGTCACTTTACATCCTATTGGCATACCTTCTCTTAAGCTAAATGCTGCTATTGATTTTTTTGCTTTTGTAACAATTGGTTTTTGTCCTGATATTTTTTCAATATCACCGACAGCATGTTCAATAACTTTCTTATCCTTAACCGCTTGCCCCAAACCAACATTTATTGTTATTTTAGTAATATACGGAACTTCCATAGCAGATTTATAATTCATTTTTTCTTGTAATGAATTTCTTATCTGCTCTTTATAAATTTTTTGTAATCTAGCACTCATAAATCAATTTGTTCCCCTGTTGATTTGTATACTCTAACTTTTTTACTATCCTTTAATTTTATTATCCCAACTCTATCTGGTTTTTTTGTCTTTATATTATAAATCATTGCATTTGACGTATGAATCGGCATTTCTTTTTCAATTACACCGCCAGTTTCATTTTTGTTTGGATTTGGTTTTACATGCTTCTTTGCCAAATTTATCCCATCAACTAAAATCCTCTGGTCACTAACAATTTGCGCAACTGTTCCAATTTTTCCTTTATCCTTTCCAGCTATTATATAAACTTGATCGCCTTTTTTTAATCTATTCATCTCTTTGTTCCTATAATACTTCAGGTGCTAATGAAATAATTTTCATAAACTTCTCAGTTCTTAACTCTCTGGTGACAGGGCCAAAAATTCTTGTACCAATTGGCTGCAATTGTGCGTTTAGTAAAACTGCAGCATTTGTATCGAATTTTATTAATGATCCATCGTCTCTTCTTACACCTTTTGCAGTTCTTACAACTACAGCATTCAAAACTTCACCTTTCTTTACTTTGCCTCGAGGAATAGCTGTCTGCACACTAATTTTTATAACATCACCTATTCTTGCATACCTTCTCTTTGAGCCGCCGAGAACTTTTATGCACTGTATCTTTTTGGCTCCACTGTTGTCTGCTGCTGTTAGAACTGTTTGTACTTGAATCATTCTAATTCTCCTTGCTTCCCAAAACTTCAACTAACTTCCATGATTTGTTTTTTGATATTGGTCTAACTTCTGTAATTGAAACAATATCTCCGATTTTACATTTATTTCCTTCATCATGAATTTTATATTTTGTTGATTTTTTAATATATTTACCATATTTAGGATGTTTTACCTTTCTCTCGAAAAGTACAACAGCCGTCTTATCCATTTTATCGCTAACAACTCTACCAGTTAGAGTTTTTATTTTTTTACTCTGTTCCATCAGCTAACCTTTTCTCATTTATAATAGTTTTTATTAGTGCAATATTTTTTCTAGACTCCCTAACCTGTCTATGTGTAGGAAGTTGCCCAGTTGTGAGCTGCATCTTTAACTTAAAATGCTCAAGACTTGTTTCGTCTAATAATTTGTTTAACTCATCAATACTTTTTTCTCTAATCTCTTTTGCTAACATCATATACCTACATTATAGTTCTAATTACAAATTGTGTTTGAAAAGGAAGTTTTGCTGCAGCTAATTTAAAAGCTTCTCTTGCAACATCCTCTTGAACTCCTTCCATTTCATAAAGTACTTTTCCCGGTTGTATTTTTGCTACCCAATATTCAACGTTTCCTTTACCTTTTCCTTGTCTAACTTCAAGTGGTTTTTTTGTAATTGGCACATCTGGGAATACTCTAATCCAAACTTTTCCACCCCTTTTAATATGCCTGGTCATTGCCCTTCTTGCTGCCTCAATTTGCCTAGCAGTCAATCTTCCTCTTGAAGTTGCTTTTAAACCATACTCACCAAAACTTACTTTAGAGCCACGTAAAGCTAAACCTCTATTCTTTCCTTTCTGCTGTTTACGGTATTTTGTTTTTTTTGGTTGCAACATATTCTTTAACCTTTTTCTTGTGATGACTCATCTTCAGTTTCACCACTGAAGATCCAAGTTTTAATTCCTATAATTCCATAAGTAGTCATTGCTTCAGCAAAACCATAATCGATTTTTGCTTTTAAAGTATGCAATGGAACTCTTCCTTCTCTATACCACTCTGATCTAGCTATTTCTGCCCCATTAAGTCTTCCTGCAATATTTACTTTTATTCCTAAAACGCCTAGTCTCATTGAATTTTGAACTGCTCTTTTCATTGCTCTTCTGTACATAATTCTTCTTTCGAGTTGCGAAGCAATACCTTCTGCAACCAGTTGCGCGTTGACTTCTGGTTTTCTAATTTCTTCTATATTAATTTTTACATTATTAAGATTTAATTCCATCATAGAGGCAACTTTTTTTCTTAAAATTTCAACGTCTTCTCCTTTTTTACCAATCACAATACCTGGTCGAGCTGTGTGTATAGTAATTTCTGCAGCTTTAGTGGGTCTTTCAATTGTAATTTTACTGACAGATGCTTGGGAAAGTTTTTTCTTTAAAAAATCTTTTACCATTAAATCTTTTAATAAAAATTCTGGATATTCTTTTCCCTCTGCATACCACTTTGAAGTGTGTTCTGCAGAAACTCCTAATCTAAAACCTATTGGATGTACTTTTTGTCCCATAATATTTACTCGTCTGATAAACCAATTGTTATATGACTTGATCTTTTTAAAATTCTATTTGCACTGCCTTTTGCCCTTGCTCTAAATCTTTTTAAAGTTGGCCCAACATTAACATAAACAGTTTTAATCTTTAGCGCGTCAATGTCTGCACCATTATTATGTTCAGCATTTGCTATAGCAGATTCTAAAACTTTTTTTACTATGTCTGAGCTCTTTTGCTTACTGTAATTAAGAATATCAAGTGCATCTGAAACTTTTTTTCCTCTTATATTATCTACAATCAACCTACATTTCTGAGGAGATACTCTTATATATTTTAAATTTGCTTTAACTTCCATTATTTTGCCTTTCTGTCACCTGAGTGACCTTTAAATGTTCTGGTAATTGAAAATTCACCAAGTTTATGACCAACCATATTTTCTGATATTAAAACAGGTATGTGTTGTCTTCCATTGTGAACAGCGATCGTCAAACCTACCATTTCTGGAATAATCATTGATCTTCTAGACCAAGTTTTAATTGGTTTTTTATTATTGTTCTGTACAGCATCATCAACTTTTTTCATAAGGTGATGGTCTATAAATGGTCCTTTTTTTAATGATCTTGGCATATCTAATATTTACCTATTTTCTTTTTTTAATAATTAAATGATCTGTTCTTTTATTGGATCTAGTTTTAAAACCTTTAGTTGGTGTTCCCCAAGGAGATACTGGATGTCTACCGCCAGAAGTTTTTCCTTCACCTCCACCATGAGGGTGGTCAACAGGGTTCATTGCTACACCTCTTACTGTAGGTCTTACTCCTCTCCACCTCTTAGCTCCAGCCTTTCCTAATTTTGCAAGATTATGTTCTGGATTTGAAACTTCACCAATTGTTGCGACACATTCTTGTGGAACTTTTCTCATTTGTCCTGAGCGTAATCTTATCAGTGCATATGGTCCGTCTTTAGCAACAAGCTGTGCAGAAGCACCTGCACTTCTGGCAATTTGTGCGCCTTTTTTTGGTTTCATCTCTACACAATGAATACTGGTTCCCAGAGGAATATTACTTAGAGGCATGCTATTTCCAATTTTAATTGGAGCATTTACTCCAGATAAAATCTCGTCACCAACTTTTAATTTGTTTGGCGCAATTATATATCTTCTCTCGCCATCTTTGTATAATACAAGCATGATATGTGCAGACCTATTTGGGTCATATTCCAATCTCTCAATTCTTCCAGGCACGTCGTATTTATTTCTTTTGAAGTCTATAACTCTATATTTTTGTTTGTGTCCACCACCAACATGTCTAGTTGTAATTTTACCAGTGTTATTTCTCCCGCCTGTTTTTGATTTTTTTTCTGTAAGTTTAGAGTAAGGCTTACCTTTATGTAATCCTTCTGTTTTCACACTGACCGTAAATCTTTTTCCTGGTGAGGTAGGTTTTGATAATATTGTAGCCATATTAATTAGCTCCCCCCAAGTCAATGTCTTGACCCTCTTTTAAAGTAACATATGCTTTTTTGTAATTTTTTCTTTTTCCTTTTGTTCTTCCAAATACTTTTTGCTTACCAGTTACGCTTAAAATATTTACATTCACAACATCTACTTCAAATAATTTTTCAATTGCTTCTTTTACATCTTTTTTTGTAGCGCTTGTTGCCACTTTAAATGTTTGCTGCTTTACATTATCAGCAATCATCACTGATTTTTCAGAAACATGTGGCATTAATATTACTTTCGATAAATTTGTTATATCCATGATTATGCTCCGAACCTCTTCTCAAATACTTTAATCGCATCCTTAATAATTAGAACTTTTTTAAAAGACAACATAAGTGCTGGGTCTAAATAATCAACAGTCGCTATTCCCACATTTTTAATATTTCTAGCTGACATAAATAATTTTTCATCAATTTCACTTGTAACAATTAAAACTGAATTTAAATCATGTTCTTTTAAAATTTTACTTACTTCTTTTGTTTTTATTTCTTTTAATTCTATTTTATCCATCACTACAACTCTGTCATTTCTAATTAATTCTGAAATTATTGACCTCATTGCGCCGTTGTACATTTTTTTATTAATTTTTTCGGAATAGTTTCTTTTTCCAGAAGCGAATGTTACTCCACCGCCTCTCCATATTGGACCTCTTGTAGTACCTGCTCTTGCTCTACCGGTTCCTTTCTGTCTCCATGGTTTTTTTCCGCCACCTCTAACATCTGATCTATTTTTTTGGGAGCTGTAGTTTTCTCTACCATTTGAGAAATAAGAAGTTATAACTTGATGCACTAAAGTTTTTTTATAATCAACACCAAAGCATTTTTCTGATAATTTTATTTTTTCATTACCTGGTAAAATATTAATTTCCATTACTTATCTCCTTTTTTTCTTTTTGCTGAGTGAGTAACTTCAACTAACCTGCCTTTAAATCCTGGCACCGAACCTTTGACTAGCATTAATTTTTTTTCTACATCGATTTTTACAACTTGAAGATTTTTTCTGGTAACCATTTCGTCACCCATTTGTCCTGCCATTTTCTTACCCTTAAAAACTCTACCGGGGAATTGACATTGTCCGGTAGATCCAGGCGTTCTATGTGAAATTGAATTACCGTGTGTTGCATCCTTCCCTTTAAAATTATGTCTTTTTATTGTTCCCGCGAAACCTTTTCCTTTTGATCTTGATCTAACATTTACAAAAGCTCCTTCTTCAAAATAAGATGCTTCAAACTTATGACCTAATTCGATATCAGAGATGTCTTCAACTCTAAATTCTTTTATATCTTTATGTGGTGTGATTTTATTTTTTTTGAAGTGGCCTAGATGTGGTTTTGAGACTTTATTTTCTTTTTGTTCGTGCGCTGATATTTGTAAAGCTTTATATCCATCAGTCTCAATATTTTTTATCATTGAAACAATATTTGTCTCAATTTTAAGAACTGTTACAGGTACGGATTGGCCATTCTCTGTGAATACCCTTGTCATGCCAACTTTTTTTCCTAATAAGCCAATACTCATTTAATTCTCTTCTAAATGTAAAAATAAAAAAAGTCCAGGTATATAAATCCATAACCTAGACTATCTAAGTAAGTTTGCTGATTATACACTAATAATTAAGCGAGAAAAGCTTAATTTAGCTTGATTTGTACGTCAACACCAGCTGCTAAATCCAACTTCATAAGAGCATCCACAGTCTTATCGGTTGGGTCTAAAATATCCATAATTCGTTTATGGGTTCTTATTTCATATTGATCTCTCGCATCTTTGTCTACATGAGGAGATACTAATATTGTAAATCTTTCCATTTTTGTAGGTAAAGGTATTGGGCCTCTAACTCTTGCACCAGTCCTTTTAGCAGTTTCTACTATCTCAACTGCTGATTGGTCAATTAATTTGTGATCGAAAGCCTTAAGTTTAATTCTTATATTTTGTGTCGGCGTATTTTCAGATTTTTTAACCAATTTCTTATCCCGAGTGTTTATTAATAATTTCTTCTGCTATATTTCTTGGCGCTTCCATATATTTTGAAAACTCCATAGAGTATGTAGCTCTTCCTTGTGTAGCTGATCTTAAATCAGTAGCATACCCAAACATTTCCTTAAGTGGAATCTCGCCTCTAATTACTTTTCCTGCTGGGCTATCTTCCATGGCGCCTATTATACCTCTTCTTCTGTTTAAGTCACCAACAACATCTCCCATGTAATCTTCTGGCGTAACAACTTCAACTTTCATTACAGGCTCTAGTAACGCTGGGTCTGCTTTTTTTGCGCCTTCTTTAAAACCCATTGAGCCAGCAATTTTAAATGCCATTTCTGAAGAGTCAACATCATGAAAAGTTCCGTCATAAAGAGTTACTTTTACATCTTCGACTGGGTAACCTGCAATAACTCCATTAAGCATTTGTTCTTGTATTCCTTTATCTACCGCAGGGATATATTCTCTTGGAATTGCTCCACCCACGATTTCATTAACAAACTCATATCCCGATCCAGCTTCTTGAGGCTCTATTTTTAAATACACATGACCATATTGCCCTCTACCACCACTTTGTCTAACAAATTTACTTTCTTGGTCTACTGGTTTTCTAATACATTCTCGATAAGCAACTTGCGGAGCACCTACATTTGCTTCAACACTAAATTCTCTTTTCATTCTATCTACAATAATCTCTAAATGTAATTCACCCATTCCGGATATAATTGTTTGGCCAGATTCTTCATCTGTTTTAACCCTAAAAGATGGATCTTCTTGTGCAAGTTTTTGTAGAGCTATACCCATTTTTTCTTGATCCGCTTTAGTTTTTGGTTCAACTGCAACTGCAATAACCGGTTCCGGAAACTCCATTCTTTCTAATGTAACAAGTTTTGAAGGATCACATAATGTATCTCCTGTTGTTACATCTTTCAAACCTACTGCTGCAGCAATGTCTCCAGCTCTAACTTCTTTTATTTCTTCTCTAGAATTTGAATGCATTTGTAAAATTCTGCCAACCCTCTCTTTTTTTCCTTTTGTAGAATTTATTACTTGTGAGCCAGCTTCTAAAACACCTGAATAAACTCTAAAAAAAGTTAAAGTCCCAACAAATGGGTCAGTGGCAATTTTAAAAGCTAATGCGGAAAAACCTTCCTCGTCAGAAGCTTCCCTTGTTACTTCATCTTCATTATCATCAACTCCTTCAACTGCTGGAATATCTAGTGGCGAAGGAAGATATCTAATCACTCCATCAAGCATTGCTTGAACACCTTTGTTTTTAAAAGCTGAACCGCATAAAGCAGGCACTATTTCATTTGCTAAGGTTCTTAATCTTATACCAACATGAATATCCTCTGCTGAAAGATCCCCTTCGTTCAAATATTTATCCATTAATTCTTCATTAGCTTCAGCCGCAGCCTCAACCATTTCTTCTCTGTATTTATTGCAAACCTCAACCAAATCTTCAGGAATCTCTTTTTCCTCAAAAGTTGTACCCATGTCAGCTTCGTTCCAAAAAATCGCTTTCATTTTTATAAGATCTACAACACCTTTAAAATTATCTTCTGCACCGATTGGAATTTGAATAGGTACAGCATTTGAACCTAATCTTTCCCTGATTTGATTCACAACTCTTAAAAAGTCTGCGCCAGATCTGTCCATTTTATTTACGAAAGCCATTCTTGGGACATTATATTTTGATGCTTGTCTCCAAACCGTTTCAGATTGTGGCTCGACTCCGCCAACTGCACAAAAAACTGCGCAAGCTCCATCTAAAACTTTTAATGATCTTTCTACTTCAATTGTGAAATCAACATGTCCAGGGGTATCTATAATATTTATTCTATGTTGATCAAAAGATTTATCCATTCCTTGCCAGAAACATGTTGTTGCAGCTGATGTAATAGTAATTCCTCTTTCTTGCTCTTGTTCCATCCAGTCCATTGTTGCAGCACCATCATGAACTTCGCCTATCTTATGCGATAAACCTGTATAAAATAATACACGTTCAGATGTTGTTGTTTTTCCTGCATCAATGTGAGCCATGATGCCAATATTACGATATCGATCTAAGGGAGTTTCTCTAGACATTATTTTTCCTTGGCTACCACCTGAAATGTGAAAACGCTTTATTAGCTTCGGCCATTTTCAATGTATCTTCACGCTTTTTCATTGCAGCTCCTTTATTTTCTGAAGCATCTTGGATTTCGCCAGCGAGTTTGCGCATCATAGATTTTTCATTTCTTTTTCTTGCAGAATCGATTAGCCATCTCATTGCTAGAGTGTTTTGTCTTGAGGCTTTAACTTCTACTGGAACTTGATAAGTTGCACCACCAACTCTTCTTGATTTAACCTCAACTTGAGGCCTAACATTTTCTAGAGCTTTATTTAAAATTGACAAACCATCTTTAGATGAATTATTTTTTGCTAATTCATCTAAAGCATCATAAATAATATTTTCTGCAACAGACTTTTTACCATGCATCATTAATGCATTTATAAATTTCGCGAGCTGTATGTCACCAAATTTTGGGTCAGGCAATATTTCTCTTTTTGGAACTTCTCTTCTTCTAGACATAGTTATTTACTTTTTTGTTTTGGCTTTTTTAGAGCCGTATTTTGATCTTCCTTGTTTCCTGTTCTCAACACCCTGCGTATCCAAACTTCCTCTAACTATATGATACCTAACGCCAGGTAAATCTTTTACTCTTCCTCCTCTCAAAAGAACAACCGAGTGTTCTTGGAGATTATGTCCTTCTCCACCAATATAACTAGTAACTTCGAAACCATTTGTTAATTTTACTCTTGCAACTTTTCTTAAAGCTGAGTTTGGTTTCTTTGGTGTTGTTGTATAAACTCTAGTACATACTCCTCTTTTTTGAGGGCATGATTCTAATGCTGGCACAGTACTTTTTGCCTTCTTTGTTTTCCTAGGTTTTCTTACCAATTGGTTTATCGTTGTCATAATTTTATATTGTTCTCAAAATTCTTTTGTGTTGCGGATTGTAGGAATAGCAGCGCCTACTGTCAAGGATTATTCTACATTTGCTCCTTGTTCATCAGCTACAACCTCAGACATTTCTTTTTGAAGAATGTCTTCGTTTGATTCACTATCACTATTGTCTAAAGTAAGATTTTCATTTATAGAGCTTCTGTTAAGTTTTCTTTCTTTATGAAAATCTAGTCCAGTTCCAGCAGGTATTAACCTTCCAACAATTACGTTTTCTTTTAAGCCTTTCAAGCTATCGCTTGCTCCCCTTACGGCAGCTTCTGTTAGAACTCTTGTTGTTTCTTGGAAAGAAGCAGCTGATATAAAGGATTCTGTTACCAACGATGCTTTAGTTATTCCTAGTAACACTGGGTTAAAAATTATTGGCTTTTTATTTTCTCCCAATAATATTTTATTTTCCTCAAGAACATTTGCTCTTTCTGCTTGTTCTCCTGATAAATAATTAGAATCACCTGGTTCAACAATTTCAACTTTCCTTAACATTTGTCTAACAATAACTTCAATATGCTTATCATTTATTTTTACACCTTGCAGCCTATAAACATTTTGAACTTCTGTGACCAAATAATTTGCCAAAGCAGGTATTCCTAATAATCTAAGAATATCATGAGGTGTATATTCTCCGTCAACTACAACTTCGCCCTTTTCTATACTTTCACCTTCATAAATATTAATATTTCTGTACTTATGAATTAATGTTTCTGTTGTTTCGCCTGCGTCATTTGTGATAACCAGTCTTAACTTACCTTTTGTTTCTTTACCAAAACTTACAACGCCCGAGGACTCTGCAAGTATTGCTGGCTCTTTTGGCTTTCTTGCCTCAAATAAATCAGCTACTCTAGGTAAACCACCAGTTATATCTTTGGTTTTTGTAACTGCTTGTGGAATTCTAGCTATTACATCACCAGCTTCAACTTTATCTCCATCAGATAATGTTATAATTGCACCATCAGGAAGATTATAATCTACGCTGCCTTTTGAATTTGTTAGCTGTATAACTGGCTTAATATCCTTTGCCCCACTTCTAGTTTTTGAATCAATAACAATAGTTGAGGATAAACCAGTAACTTCATCAGTTTTTTTATTAACTGTGACACCATCTTCAAAATCTATAAGTTTTGCTTTTCCAGCTTGCTCTGTAACGATTGGTCTTGTATGAGGATCCCATGTTGCGATAGTTTGACCAGCTTCAACTTTATCTCCTTCATTAATACTCAATGAAGATCCATAAGGAACTTTATATAATTCCTTTTGTCTTCCGGCTTCATCAACAACTGCTAATTCTGCAGATCTTGTAATAGTTACATTAGTTCCATCTTTTTTCTTTATGGTCTTAATCTTCTTAAATTTAATTAATCCGTTTGATTTTACCATTATACTGTTTGTTGCAACTGATCCACTTGCTGCACCACCAATATGGAAAGTTCTCATTGTTAACTGTGTTCCTGGTTCGCCAATAGACTGAGCTGCCATTACTCCAACTGATTCACCTTCGTTAACAAGATGACCTCTTGCTAAATCACGACCATAACACATTGAGCAAACACCATGTTTTAACTCACATGTAATAGCTGTTCTAACTTTAATTTCATCGATACCATTATTATCAAGCTCTTGAGCTATTTTTTCATCAATTAATGTCCCGGATTTTAAAATGTAATCCTTATTAATAGGTGATTGAACATCATCAGCTAAAACTCTTCCCAAAACTCTTTCAGACAACTGAACTGTAACATCTCCCCCTTCAATAATTGGCCTAATTAATACACCTTCAGATGTCCCACAATCTACTTCTGCAACAACAAGATCTTGTGCTACGTCAACCAATCGTCTAGTGAGGTATCCAGAGTTTGCTGTTTTTAAAGCAGTATCTGCAAGACCTTTTCTGGCACCATGTGTTGAAATAAAATACTGAAGTACATTTAAGCCCTCTCTAAAATTAGCAGTAATTGGAGTCTCAATTATAGAGCCATCAGGCTTTGCCATTAATCCACGCATTCCTGCTAATTGTCTAATTTGAGCAGCCGAACCTCTAGCTCCTGAATCAGCCATCATAAATATTGAGTTGAATGATGGTTGTTCTACATCTTTTCCATCAGAATCTTTTTTAATATCTTTTCCAAGCTTGCTCATCATTGCTTTTGCAACCTGATCATTTGTTTTAGACCAAATATCAACTACCTTGTTATACCTTTCTCCTCTTGTTACTAAACCAGCTTGGTATTGCGCCTCAATCTCTTTAACTTCAGCTTCGGCACTATTAAGAATAGTATTTTTTGTATCAGGAATAATCATATCATCTAAGCAAAATGATACTCCTGATTTAGTTGCATACTCATATCCCATATACATTAATTGGTCAGCAAATATCACTGTAGCTTTTAATCCAAGAACTCTGTAACAAGTATCAATAGCTCCAGAAATAGATTTTTTATCCATATTTTTATTTACTAAATCAAACGGCAAACCTTTTGGAAGTATTTTTGAAAATAAAGCTCTTCCTACTGTTGTATCAACTTTTTTTAATTTAAATTCCTCTTCGCCTTGCTCTATAACATTCATTCTTACTTTAACTTTTGCGTGAATATCAACTTCATTTGAATAATAAGCTCTGGAAACTTCTTCAATATTTGAAAAAATCATTCCTTCACCTTTTGCATTTATATCCTCTCTTGTAAGATAATAAATACCTAAAACTATGTCTTGAGACGGAACAATTATTGGTTCTCCATTTGCAGGAGATAAAATATTATTTGTTGACATCATTAATGACCTGGCCTCAAGTTGGGCTTCTACCGATAGAGGCACATGCACAGCCATTTGATCACCATCAAAATCCGCATTGAACGCAGCGCAAACCAATGGGTGAAGTTGTATTGCTTTACCTTCAATTAATAATGGTTCGAAAGCTTGAATTCCCAATCTATGAAGTGTTGGAGCTCTATTTAGTAAAACGGGGTGCTCCCTAATAACTTCATCAAGTATATCCCAAACTTCTGCCCCTTCTTTTTCAACTAATTTTTTTGCAGCTTTTATTGTTGTAGCTAAACCTCTTATATGTAATTTACTAAATATAAATGGTTTAAATAACTCTAATGCCATTTTTTTTGGTATACCACATTGATGAAGCATCAGTGTTGGTCCAGTAACAATTACAGACCTTCCTGAATAATCAACTCGTTTACCTAAAAGGTTTTGTCTAAATCTACCTTGCTTTCCTTTAATTAATTCTGCTAAAGATTTTAAAGGTCTTTTGTTACTACCAGTAATTGCTCTACCTCTTCTTCCGTTATCTAATAAAGCATCAACCGCTTCCTGAAGCATTCTTTTTTCATTTCTTACTATAATATCTGGCGCATTTAATTCTAATAAACGTCTTAATCTATTATTTCTATTTATAACTCTTCTATATAGGTCGTTTAGGTCAGAAGTAGCAAACCTTCCTCCGTCTAATGGAACTAGCGGTCTGAGATCTGGCGGTAAAACTGGCAGAGATCTTAAAATCATCCACTGTGGCTTGTTGCCTGATTTTATAAAGTATTCAACTAACTTTAATCTTTTGGTTAACCTTTTAATTTTAGCCTCAGATTTTGTAGATTCTAACTCTTCTCTTAATGTTATTGTCTCTTGCTTCAAATCAAGAGCATCAAGCATATCTAAAATTGCTTCGGCACCCATCTTTGCGACAAATTCATCGCCATATTGCTCAATTGCTTCATAGTATGTTTCATCCGACAACAATTGACATTTTTCTAAATCTGTAAAGCCCGGGTCTATAACAACAAAAGCTTCAAAATATAAAATTCTCTCAATATCTCTCAAGGTCATATCTAACAAAAGACCAATCCTTGATGGTAAAGATTTCAAAAACCAAATATGCGCAACTGGGCATGCTAACTCAATATGGCCCATTCGCTCTCTTCTAACTTTTGTAAGAGTAACTTCAACTCCACACTTTTCACAAACTACGCCTCTATGCTTTAATCTTTTATATTTTCCACACAAACATTCATAATCTTTTATAGGACCGAAAGTCTTTGCACAAAATAGCCCATCTCTCTCTGGCTTGAAAGTTCTGTAATTTATGGTTTCAGGTTTTTTAACCTCACCAAAAGACCAGGATCTAATCATCTCTGGCGATGCCAATCCGACTTTGATTGCATCAAAATCATCTGTATTTGTTTGTTGTTTAAAAAAACTAACTAAATCTTTCATTCAATTTCATCCTTTTCAAGTTCTATATTAATACCTAATGATTTAATTTCTTTCATTAAAACATTGAAAGATTCCGGCATGCCAGCATCAATGTTTTGAGTATCGTCAACAATATTTTTATACATTTTATTTCGCCCACTTACGTCATCAGATTTGACGGTTAACATTTCTTGCAGAGTAAATCCTGCGCCATACGCTTCTAATGCCCAAACTTCCATTTCTCCAAACCTCTGCCCACCAAACTGAGCCTTTCCTCCAAGTGGTTGTTGAGTTACTAAACTATAAGGTCCAGTAGATCTCGCATGCATTTTATCGTCGACTAAGTGATTAAGTTTCAGCACATTCATGTATCCTACTGTTACTTCTCTATCGAAAAACTCTCCTGTTCTTCCGTCAATCAATTTTGTTTGGCCGGACTCTGGAAGATCAGCAAGGGTCAGCATTTCTTTGATTTCTTTTTCGTTTGCACCATCAAAAACTGGTGTAGCCATTGGAACTCCACCACGTAAATTATTTGCTAAATTAGTAATTTCTTCGTCTGTAAAATCCTTTAATTTTATTTTTTCGGTCGCACCAACACTATAAACAGTCTCTAAAAATGATTTTAATACTTTTGTTGGGGTATCGCTGTCTAACATTTTACCAATTTTATTTCCAAGTCCTTTTGCTGCCCAACCCAGATGAGTTTCAAGTACTTGACCAACATTCATTCTTGAAGGAACGCCTAAAGGATTTAACACAACATCTACTGGAGTGCCGTCTTCCATGTGTGGCATATCTTCGACTGGAACAATCATTGAAATAACACCTTTGTTACCATGTCTTCCGGCCATTTTATCACCTGGTTGCAATCTTCTTTTTACAGCTAAATAAACTTTTATTATTTTCAATACTCCAGGAAGCAGATCTCCACCCGCAGATATTTTTGCTTCTTGTTTTTCTTGTGTCTCTTTTAAAATATTTTTTTGCTTAGTTAACTGTGCTGAAAGTTTTTCTAGTTGGACATTTATTTTTTCATCACGAATTCTTATTTCAAGCCAGCTTGTTTTTTCAATACTATTTAAATAATCGTCAGAAACTTTTTCACCTTTTTTAAGTCCATTAGGGCCACCTTCTGAAACTTTGTTTAAGATTAAATTTCTAACTCTAAATAAAATATCATCTTCATAAATCCTTAGTTGGTCTGCTATATCCTTTTTAACTAATTCAATTTGTTCTTTTTCTATATCAAGAGATCTATCGTCTTTATCTATACCATCTCTGGTATAAACTCTGACATCTATAACAGTACCCTCGATGCCTGATGGTACTCTTAATGAAGTATCTTTGACATCTGATGCTTTTTCACCAAATATTGCTCTTAATAATTTTTCTTCAGGGGATAATTGTGTTTCACCTTTTGGTGTTACTTTGCCAACCAAAATATCGTTTGGTTTTATTTCTGCTCCTACATAAACTATTCCTGACTCATCTAATTTTCCTAACAAGCCTTCGCTTACATTTGGAATATCTGCTGTTATTTCTTCAGCACCAAGTTTTGTATCTCTTGTGATGCAAGTCAATTCTTCAATATGAATTGTTGTAAATCTATCTTCTTCTACAACTCTATCTGATATTAATATTGAATCTTCAAAATTATATCCATTCCATGGCATAAATGCGATTAACATGTTTTGACCAAGTGCAAGTTCACCAAGGTCTGTAGACGGTCCGTCTGCTAACACATCATTTTTAGCAATTATGTCACCAACTTTTACAAGAGGTTTTTGATTTATACATGTGTTTTGATTTGATCTTGTGTATTTTGTTAAATTATAAATATCGACTCCAGCTTCATCAGCTTTAGTTTCAGAATCATTTACTCGAACAACTATTCTTCCAGCATCAACACTATCAACAACACCGCCCCTATTAGCTATAAGAGCTGCGTGGGAATCTCTTGCTACTGCTCTTTCCATCCCTGTACCAACCAAAGGTTTTTCAGCTATTAAAGTTGGGACAGCTTGTCTTTGCATATTAGAACCCATTAATGCTCTATTGGCATCATCATGCTCAAGAAATGGTATTACAGACGAAGCAACTGAAACAATCTGCATTGGAGAAACATCTATATATTCTATTTTTTCGGGTGTCGACATTGTGAATTCGTTCAAATGCCTACATGAAATAATATCGTCTTTAAATTTACCTTTATTATCAAGCTCAGCATTTGCTTGAGCAATAATATATTTCGATTCGTCAATAGCTGAAAGATATTCTATTTCTGAAGTAACTTTAGAATTTACAACTTTTCGATATGGTGTTTCAAGAAAACCATATTTATTTGTTCTTGAAAATACAGCAAGAGAATTAATAAGGCCAATATTGGGTCCTTCAGGTGTTTCAATGGGACAGACTCTGCCGTAATGTGTTGGATGAACATCACGAACTTCAAATCCCGCTCTTTCTCTTGTTAATCCACCAGGTCCTAAAGCAGATATTCTTCTTTTATGAGTTATCTCTGATAAAGGGTTGTTTTGGTCCATAAACTGCGAAAGCTGGCTTGATCCAAAAAATTCCTTGATAGCAGCCATTACAGGTTTCGCATTAATTAGCTCCTGTGGCATTAAACCTTCAGACTCAGCAATTGTTAACCTTTCTTTTACCGCTCTTTCAACCCTAACTAATCCAACTCTATAAACATTTTCAATCATTTCGCCTACAGAACGAACTCTTCTATTTCCCAAATGATCAATGTCATCTACAGTTCCATTACCATTCCTAATACTAACCAACTCTTTCATAACGTCTACAATGTCATTCTTATCCAATATTCCTGCGGAGCTATTTTCTGTTCCAAGACGAGCGTTAAATTTCATTCTTCCGACTTCAGATAGATCATATCTATCTTCAACAAAAAATAAGTTTGTAAATAAATTCTGCGCTGCTTCTTTTGTTGGAGGCTCACCAGGTCTCATCATTTTATATATCTCAACTTGCGCTTCCAATTGATTAGAGGAAGGATCTATTGATAATGTATTAGAAATATAAGGACCGTTGTCGATTTCGTTTGTAAATAGAATATCAAAACTATCTTGGTTATTTTTTTTAATTAAATCTATATTTTCAACATCTATTAAAGTATTTAGCGGTAAAATAATTTCACCTGTTTCGTCATCAACGATATCTTGTCCAATTATTTTTCCGTATAGATGTTCTTCACTAATAGGAAGAAAATCTATTTTTGATTCTTGCAATAACTTTACATGTCTTGAATTAAAAATTTTACCTGGCTCTATAATAACTTTATTTTTAATTTTTAGCTCATCTGTTGCAATAGTACCTTTTAATCTTTCAGGTATTAGTTTTAATTTGAACAAACCATCTTCAATTTTTATTTGGTCCTTTTCAAAAAACAAGTCTACAATCTCAGAAGTTTCGTAGCCTAGCGCCCTCAATAATATAGTAGCGGGCAACTTTCTTTTTCTATCAATTCTTGCAAATAAAGAATCTTTTGGATCAAACTCAAAATCTAACCATGAACCTCGATAAGGAATTATTCTTGCGGAATATAGCAATTTTCCTGATGAATGTGTTTTACCTTTATCATGATCAAAGAATACACCTGGGGATCTATGGAGCTGAGATACAACAACTCTTTCTGTCCCATTAATTACAAAGGAGCCTTTCTCTGTCATTAGAGGTATATCACCCATAAAAACTTCTTGTTCTTTAATATCTTTAACTTTTTCTTGGTTTTCACGTTCGCAAATTACTAATCTCATTAGTACTTTTAAAGGTGCAGAATAAGTCAACCCTCTAAGTTGACACTCTTGAACATTAAATAAAGGTGTTCCTACAGAATAATCTATATATTCAAGCCTCACATGGCCTGAGTGACTAATAATTGGAAATACTGAATTAAAAGCTTTATGAATACCAGATGATGATCTTTCTTCAGCGCTGTTACTTGTATTTAAAAAACCAACATAAGAATCTGTTTGTATATCAAGCATAGGAGGTATATCTATAACTTGCTTTCTTTTTCCAAAGTTTTTTCTGATTCTTTTCTTTTCTGTATATGTATATTCCATTTTTACCCTTAAACAATAATATTAAAAAACAAAAAACTGCCAGTAACTTTTTGTTACTAGCATCGCCTGATCTAATTTACAAAAAACTCTTAACTGAGCTCAACAGTTGCTCCAGCTTCCTCTAATTGTTTTTTAGCTTCATCAGCTTCTTGTTTTGAAACACCTTCTTTTACAGTTACAGGTGCGCCTTCTACCATATCTTTAGCATCTTTAAGCCCAAGACCTGTAACAGCTCTAACAACTTTAATAACCGCAACTTTATTTGCGCCAAAACTACTCATTTTAATTGTGAATTCAGTTTTTTCTTCAGCAGCTTCTGCTGGTGCTGCTGCTGCTGCTGGTGCTGCTGCTGCAACTGAAGCTGCTGAAACACCAAATTTTTCTTCCATAGCTTCAACAAGTTCTACAACATCCATCACGCTCATATTAGAAATTGATTCTAATATATCTTCTTTTGATACCGCCATTTTAGTCTCCTAAGTATATACTTAATTTAATATGTTAATTTTGTTCTAGTTTATTTTTATACGCAGTTAGTGTCTGCACGAGTTTTACATTTGGCGCTGATAAAGTTCTAGCAAATTTTTCTATCGGTAACTTCATAACAGCCATCAACATACTTATAGCTTGATCTTTATTTGGTAATGCTGCAATTTGACTTATTTTTGCAACGTCAACCAATTCACCATTTACAGCAACTACAACAGGTTTTAAAAGTTTATTATCTTTTTTAAAATCATTAACTAATTTTGCTGCAGATCCAAGGTCTTCTTTTGAAAATGCAAAAATTAATGGGCCCTTTAAAGAAGAATCCATACACTCAAAACTTGTGTCTTTAATAGCAATTCTAGCAAGACTGTTTTTAATAACTTTTACATAAACTCCAAGATCCCTAGCGTTACTTCTTAGTGCAGATAATTCTTGAACTGTAAGTCCTCTATATTCAGCTGCTACTGCTGATTGTGCTGAAGATGCGATCTCGGAAATTTCCTTAACTACATCCTTTTTTTCACCGATATTTAATGCCACTTTATCACTCCAAACTTGTGCATACATTTCTGCATGGTTATCTACGTAGGAAATTAAGTACTTTCGCACACCTACGGTCTTTGACAGTTGCTAAACTAAAACAACTTCACAAAGCCTATGTATATGAGGCCTGGTCTACTAGCAAACTAGGTCCCATAGAAGAAGATAATGAAATCTTCTTTAAATATTTTCCTTTAGCTGAAGAAGGTTTGGCCTTAATTACTTCTGTAATTAATGCTCTCAGATTTTCTGCTAATTTATCTTCTGTGAATTCTACCTTGCCTATGGAGCAATGTACAATACCAGATTTATCAGTTCTGTACTGGACTTGTCCAGATTTTGCGTTTTTTACTGCTTTTTCTACGTCTTTTGACACTGTGCCAACTTTTGGGTTTGGCATTAGCCCTTTGGGGCCAAGTATTTGCCCTAATGGACTGACTATTTTCATGGTGTCTGGTGTTGCTATAACAACATCATAGTCAAAATCACCTTTTTTTGCTAAATCTACCAAATCTTCCATACCTACAGTATCAGCTCCAGCGGCAGCAGCTTTTTTTGCATCATCACCATCACAAAAAACGGCAACTTTAACTGACTTACCAGTTCCATTAGGAAGAACTAGAGAACCCCTTATGTTTTGATCAGATTTTTTCGCATCAATCCCTAAATTTATGCTTACATCTAAAGATTCTACAAACTTAACAGATGATTTTTCTTTCAAAATCTTAATAGCCTCAACATCTTGATAAATCTTATCTTTTTCAAGATCTTTATAACACTCTTTCATTCTTTTTGATTTTAATTGATTCATATATAAACCTAATATTAATTTTCTACAGTTATACCCATGCTTCTTGCGCTACCAGAAATAATTTTTACTGCAGCTTCTAAAGTATTGGCATTTAAATCTTCCATTTTTGCTTTTGCTATTTCTTCTACCTGTGCAAGAGTTACCGTTCCAACTTTAACTGAGTTTGGTGTTCCGCTTCCCTTTTCTATTCCAGCAGCTTTTCTTAAAAGTATAGCAGCAGGAGTTGTTTTAATAACGAAGTCAAAACTTTTATCATTATAGACAGAAATAATTACTGGAACTTTCATTCCTTTTTCAACTTTCTCTGTCTTACCATTAAATGATTTACAAAATTCTTGGATATTTAAACCATGCTGTCCAAGTGCAGGTCCAACTGGTGGGCTTGGATTAGCCTCGCCTGCCGGTATTTGTAACTTGATATAAGCTTCTATTTCTTTTTTTCCTTTTTTTGCCATTTTTTTATCCTTTTTCAACCTGACCGAATTCTAACTCAACTGGGGTAGATCTGCCAAATATTTGAACAGCTACTAACATTCTATTTTTTTCGTAGTTAACTTCTTCAACAACCCCATTAAAATCATTGAATGGTCCATCAATTACTCTCACAACTTCTCCCGGCTCAAATAAAACTTTATGCTTAGGTTTTTCAACACCCTCTTGAATGCGATTCATAATTTTATCTGCTTCAGCATCTGAAATAGGTGCAGGCTTATCAGAGGAGCCTCCGATGAACCCCATCACTTTTGGTGACTTTTTTACCAAATGCCATGTTGTGTCATTCATCTCCATTTGAACTAAAACGTACCCAGGGAAAAATTTTCTTTCACTCTTATGTTTTTGCCCGTCTTTCATTTCAACGACTTCTTCAGTCGGAACTAATATTTTTCCGAATTTTTCACCCATTCCTTCCATCTCTATTCTTTCTAATAGGGATTTCTTTACCTGGTTTTCATACCCAGAATATGCGTGTATTACAAACCATTTTAACGACATAATTACCCACCGTAATAAAGCATAATATTATGCTAATAAAAATTTTATTCCAGCGCCAAGAAGCTTATCCAATAACCAAAGCAATATCGACATAACGATAACAACAATGAATACAATAATTGTTGTTTGAATAACTTCAGCTTTTGTTGACCAAACAACCTTTTTTAGCTCTACTCTAGCATCATATGTAAAAACTCTCAGATTTTTTATCTTTTCAGTATTAAAAACAATAAAAAAATCTAAAAATATTGTTATAACAAGCCCTAATACCCTGTAAATTAATGGATATTGATCTAAATAATAAAACGCAATAAGTGCTCCAACGAATATTGCCCCGGCAAGTATCCACTTTACTAAATCAACCTTATTTGTCTCAGCGTCTAATTTATTTGCAACCATAATTCATATTCTGGCAGGCCAGGAGGGACTTGAACCCCCAACCTCCGGTTTTGGAGACCGATGCTCTACCAATTGAGCTACTGGCCTATATTTTAAAAACCAAAAAGCGGGAAGATAAACAACCCGCTTAAATTTATTAATCAAAAATATTATTCAATAATTTTTGAAACAACTCCAGCACCAACAGTTCTTCCGCCTTCACGAATCGCAAACTTTAATCCTTGCTCCATAGCGACTGGGGCAATTAGTTCTACAGTCATACTTACATTATCACCTGGCATAACCATTTCTGTTCCTGAAGGTAATGTAGCTGCTCCAGTTACATCTGTTGTCCTAAAGTAAAATTGAGGTCTATATCCATTAAAGAAAGGTGTATGTCTTCCTCCTTCGTCTTTAGATAAAATGTAGACTTCACATTCATATTTTGTATGAGGCTTAATTGATCCTGGCTTACAAAGAACTTGACCACGCTCAACTTCTTCTCTTTTTGTTCCTCTAAGAAGAACACCAACATTATCACCTGCTTCACCTTGATCAAGAAGTTTCCTAAACATTTCAACACCAGTACAAACTGATTTTTGGGTTTCTTTTATTCCGCAAATTTCAATTTCGTCATTTACATTTATTACCCCTCTTTCAACTCTACCAGTTACAACTGTACCTCTTCCTGAAATTGAAAAAACATCTTCAACAGGCATTAAAAAATCACCGTCAGTTGCTCTTTCCGGTTGGGGAAATGAATCATCCATAGCTTTTACAATTGCTTCAATTGATGGCGCTCCAATTTCTGAAGTATCACCCTCAAGAGCTTTTAAAGCTGATCCACTTACAAACGGGATATTATCTCCATCAAATTCATATGATGTTAGTAATTCTCTTATCTCCATCTCAACTAATTCTGTTAACTCTGCATCATCAACTTGATCAGCCTTATTTAAGTAAACAACAATATTTGGCACACCAACTTGACGCGCTAGAAGAATGTGTTCTTTTGTTTGAGGCATTGCTCCGTCTGCGGCACTAACAACTAATATTGCTCCATCCATTTGTGCTGCACCTGTTATCATATTTTTTACATAGTCAGCATGGCCTGGGCAATCAACGTGTGCATAGTGACGATTATCTGATTCGTATTCAACATGAGCTGTTGCAATAGTAATACCTCTTTCCCTTTCCTCAGGAGCATTATCAATATCACCATAATCTTTAAATTCACCACCCATTTTTTCAGCCATCACTTTTGTAATTGCAGCTGTTAATGTAGTTTTTCCATGGTCAACGTGACCAATAGTTCCCACATTCATATGTGGCTTATTTCTCTCAAATTTTGCTTTTGACATATCTATCGCCCTCCGCGACCTATAGTATAGTTAATTCATGGAGCCCATAACCGGATTTGAACCGGTGACCTCTTCCTTACCAAGGAAGTGCTCTACCTACTGAGCTATATGGGCGTGATTGTATACTGTTTTTAACAGGATTGCTCTAAATTTTTACTTATTTTATTGGAGCGGGTGACCGGGATCGAACCGGCATCATCAGCTTGGAAGGCTGAGGTTCTACCATTGAACTACACCCGCGTAATAAAACTAACAAAAAACACCCAAAAACCTTCTTTATTTACAAAAACTTACCCAAATATCTCAATATCACCATTCTATCAGACATAATAAATTAATCTAAATTAAATGGTGGAGGGGGGAGGATTCGAACCTCCGAAGGCATAGCCAGCAGATTTACAGTCTGCCCTCGTTGACCGCTTGAGTACCCCTCCGATTAAGGGGAGAATTTTGAAGTACCAATTGAATGTAGTCAACAAAAATATTGCTTAAAGGCCTAAAAAAGAATTAATTTTCAGCTACCAACTTACTATAAATATGAATTAAATATGAATTTTAGAATCATGTATCAGCAAATGATCTGCATAAAAGTTATCGTCATATACTCCAGGAGAATTTTCTTTTTTTTTAGGTTAATTAATTTATTACTCGAATCTTTAATATGTTAATTTTCAATTTTTTTTCTGATGTTAATTTCTAATTTTTTAGTCCGCATACCAATAAAAAACCTTGCTTATATAACTATTTCACTTGATATTGTAGGAAAATATTGATTATGCTAGGATAATTTAATGAATGCCTCAAAATATTTTGATGTAATAGAAAAAATAATACTGATTGTATTATTAGTAGC
>CESO01059090.1_pt1 | contig 27104 bp, 20 predicted proteins | sample 356341 | NCBI WGS metagenome assembly CESO01 (sample SAMEA2621812, study PRJEB7988) | marine metagenome | biome: marine biome (ENVO:00000447); feature: deep chlorophyll maximum layer (ENVO:xxxxxxxx); material: "saline water (ENVO:00002010), including plankton (ENVO:xxxxxxxx)" | depth 35 m | reverse complement strand
GTCCGCAAAGGCATGTCGCATGGATTCGACTACCAGATGAATCCATCGGGGCGATTCCGGGCTCACATCGTCGAGGTCATCCATTCGTCGATCGATGATTCCAAGCATGGCCTGCATGGCGATGCCGCCACTGCTGGGCGGTGGCATCGAGAGCAGATGATACCGATCGAGAACCACTTCACTCCTCAATGGTTTCTTCTCGTCGACACGATAGGAAGCGAGATCCTTCTTCGTCATGACACCACCGTGACGATGGACCGTCCTGACGATGGCATCCGCCACCTCGCCCTCGTAGAACGCCGATGGACCCTCCTTGGCGATCTTCCTGAGCAGCCTCCCCTGGGCAGGCTGCCTGATCATGTCCCCACGTTTCAGTTCTCCAGAATCGCAGAGATTGACCCAGAGCCATTGTGATGCCGACTGCAGTTCAGGATGCCTCTCACGGATACCGGCCACCCACTCGGCGGCTTCCAGCCACGCCTTGTTGACTTCGACACCCTGTTCGGCGGCCTCGATGGCGGGCTGCAGCAAAGTCGACCAGGACAAGGAGCCCCATTTCTCATGCGCGGCCCACAGTCCAGCCACCGTCCCGGGAACTCCGGAGGCTGCGCCTCCAAACCGACTCGATAGCGACGAATGATCCACATAGAAGTCGGGACCGACCGCTGCCGGGGCCCACTCACGATAATCCAGTGCCGCCTCGACCACGCCATGTGGACTGGTGGAGGGCAACCTGACCAGCATGAAGCCTCCACCACCGACGCCGCAACTGAATGGATCGACCACAGACAGACAGAAACTGGTCGCCACCGCGGCATCGACCGCGTTGCCGCCCTGACTGAGCATGTCCACACCCGCCTGGGAAGCAACGGGATGATCCGCAGCCACGGCACCGGAAGTGAAGGCTTGCTGAGGATGACTGGCCATCTGACTCGATGTGCAGGCGCCCAGCCAGAACAGATTCACGATGAGAAGCAGCAGTTTCATGGAGTCTCCACATCGACATGCTCACGTAGCAGATCGACTGCCGTCCGGATGTCCTCGACCCGACTGGAACCGGATTCACGCTCGATGATGGCCTCGACATCCTGATCCAACGATTGAACCACGGACAGGAAACGAGGCCAATCGACCTGCCCCTCGCCGACGACCATCTCGGTGCCCCATTCGCCAGAGACATCAGATGCCGTCGCATCCTTGATGTGGATCTGGAAGATGTGTTCCCTGAGCACCTCGACGGCTTCGACCGGATCACCCATCCCGTAGAGAATCATGTTGGCTGGATCGAAATTCACACCGACACTCGCATGATCGATCTCATCGAGCACCTCCAGCAACGTCGCCGCCGATTCCTGGCCTGTCTCGAATCCAAGGCGACAACCCTGAGCCGAGAAGATGGAGCCGAGCAAACGAAGACGCGACACCATCGATGCCCGCTCTTGATCCTCCCGATCATGCGGAAGAAAACCGGCATGGAGCGTCACCAGTTCAATACCGGAAGTACCAGCGAGTACCGCCATGGCGCGAGCCATGGCTTCGTTGGCGGGCCAGATGGCGGATGGTCGAATTCCACCCGTTCTGGCAATTGATTCCAGGGAGCTGTAGTCCTCCCCGACCGGGGCCATCATGCCGCTTGCTATTGAAATACCCGCCTCGGACAGGATTGGTATCACGTTTCCCCATCGATCCCGGTCACTGACAGCCGGTGACATCGCTATTTGGGTGTGATCGAGACCGGTAAGTTCAAGCCTTTTGACCAGATCCTCAGGGGAATCGGGCTGCAGGCTCCAAGAACAGACGCCCAGAGCTGATATTGGCATTTCATGCCTCCAATTGCGCGAAAGGTGGATTCCCTCCGGGCCATCAAGAGCGTAGGATGCTTACCCGACGACCTGACGTCAATGCCGGATACCAGACAAATCATGTCAAATCAAAAACCTGCCATGACATCCTCAGCTGCCACGCTTCCTGCCCCGAAGAGGTCTCTGTACAACCGCCTCGATGATTTCATCAGTCGGCTCAGTACGAAGAACAACTTCTGGCACCGTATCTGCTCGCTGATCTGGCTTCCCTTCGCCTGGCGATCCGGGATCACCATGAGACAGGTGGGTACGGATCGATTCACCGCGATTCTGCCCTTCAAGCGGGTCAACAGGAACTGGTACAACGCGATGGCCGGAGCCGCCCTGCTGGGCAACTCCGAAGTGGCCGCTGGAATGTTCGTGTTCAGCGAATGCGGGACCAACTACGCAGTCGTCTGCAAGGATATGCACTACAGGTTCCTGAGGCCCTGTCTGGGACCAGCCGTCTACGGCATCAATGATGGCGAGAACGCCTCACGCAGAATCCGTGAACTCATCGCCAAGGGCGGCGAGTTCAACATCGATCTGCAGATGGATGTGTCCCAGATCATCAAGGACAAGGGACGTCAGATGCGGGTCGGACGTTGCAATCTGACGTTCCACTGCACGCCCAAATCGATGTTCAGGCAACGTAAACGTCGAGCGTGAATACCCCGTCTTCTCAGCCGATGACGACTCCACTTCGCACCGTCGCCTCAACAGCAGGCTGGGGTCTCTTCCTGACCTCGAGCTGGACCTGGTGCATCGGCATGTGGCTTCCACTGGTCCTGATGACCCAGTACGGCTGGCCGGGCTTCTGGCTGTTTGCGATTCCAAACGTCCTTGGCTGTGCAGGCATGGGATATCTGATTCGATCTCGACGTCAGTCCGAGACTCTCGTGGCTCGACATCGTGGTCCGATGAGATGGTTCTCGGTCGCCACGATCGCCTACCAGCTGTTCTTCCTGGCCTTCATCTTCGGTGCCCGTGGCTGGATGCCCGGAGTGCTCGATGGAACGCTCCCGGGACTACTCGTCCCACTGTTGGCGTTCGCGATCGCTCTGGCGGCGAGCTGGCTGCCATGGAAGGCCTGGCCATGGTTGGGCTCGCTCGTCTTTCTGGCGACGATGGGTTCATGGGTAGCCACGGGAGATGGTTTCAGCGCAGCCATCGGCTCGTCGGGAACCGAACCGGAACTCGAACTGTGGCCGCTGGCACCGATCATCATCCTGGGCTTCATCGCCTGCCCGTGGCTTGATCCGACCTTCCATAGAGCCCGACAGATGGCGCCGAGCCGGCATGCCTTCGGCGTGTTCGGCATCTGCTTCTTCGCCGTCCTGCTGTTCGTGGCGACCTACTTCCGTTTCTATTCGTTCGAGGCCAGGGATCTGGTTCTTCCGTTCCTGTTCTATCAGGCGACCTTCACCGTCAGTGCGCATCTGCGGGAGATACGGCTCCTCGAGGCGAAGGACGGCTGGGGAAGCACGTCGCTGCTGTCGATCATTTCACTGCTGGGCGTCGCCATCGGCTTCCTCATCTGGCTCACCTGCTGCTTCGACATCGCAAGAACCTGGCTGGACGACACCTATCTCCGATTTCTCGGGCTGTACGGACTGGTGTTCCCGGCGTGGATTCTGGCGTTCATGCTGGGCAATGCCAGACGCAACATCCTCACGATCAGCCTGCTGATCATCGGACTGCTCATCGCCATGCCCATGGCGGAGCTGGGCATGATCCACGACACGAGATGGTGGCTGCTGCCACCGGTGATCGTTGTCATGGCGACCGCCACGATCATCTCCGTCATCGGCGAAGACAGATCATCCGCCTGATCGCCGAGCACACCCCTGCTTGCCGAGACTTCCTCAGGCGGCCCCACAACACTTCTTGTATTTCTTGCCACTACCACATGGACACGGCTCGTTGCGACCGACCGTCACCGGTGCCGCAGCAGGCTGCTTTCTCATCGGTCTCGATCCGGCCGACTGGGCGGCGGCGATATCCGCCTGCTGTCGCTTCGTGCCAACAGCCGACACGGCGGCGGCGGCGGCGGCCACCGCTGATTCCGCTTCCGTTCGTTCTCGTGGCTGGGCCTGTGGCTGCTGCGGTTGTTGCGGTGGTTGCGGTGGTTGCTGGGCCTGGCCCTGCTCGGGCTGCTTGACCTGAGGCTGCAATCTCGCCTTGAAGATGAGATCAGTGACCTTGTCGCGAATCTCGCTGTACATCTCCTCGAACAGATTCGCACCCTCACGCTTGAATTCGATCCGGGGATCCCGCTGGGAGAAGCTGCGGTATCCGATCGATTCACGAAGCTGATCCATGGAGTGAAGATGGTCCTTCCATGCCCCATCGACGATCTGCAGCAGCACCCAGCGTTCGAACTGGAGCATCTCGAGACGCAGGAGCGCATCGACCTTCGCACGAGCGGCCAAAGCCAGGTTCTCTTCGCCAAGCGTTCGTTCATCATCCGTCAGGGCGCTTCCAATATGCTCCCGACACCACTGATCGAGTTCCTCCACGTCGTTGACCTCGGAGACCATGTTCCGGGCTCGCTGGTCACGACGATCGTCGTCCCACTTGTCCACTTCGAGCAGAAGGGCATCTCGTATCTCGACTGGATTGGCCGACGGCAGCGTCTCCGGCGTCCACTCCAACTCGTATCGGAGTCTCGCCCAACGGCAGAACTGCTCCAGGGCCTTCGCCGGATCCTGCTGAAGCATGGCCGTCGTCATGTCCATCGCAAAATCGACCGGGTAGACACGTTCCCGTTCCGCATAGAGTTCGTGAGCTCGTTCAAGAATCACTGATGCCGCCGGTTCGGGCTCGTCGACGCCATCGAATATCGAGGCGTCCCATTCGACTCCGAACTTCGAGGAGATCCACTTGGCCATTTCCTCCTTGGCATGCTCCGGCAGCAGGAAGGGATCGAGTGGCGACAGATCGGTCGATTCAACGAGCTCCTCGGCAGCGATGTTCATGACCCGGGAGATCTGGGCCTTGTTCATGTCCCGAATGTCGGAGACCTTCAACCCAGCCTTGAAATGAGAATTCGCCCAGTCGACGAGGCCTTGATAATCATCGCCATGCTCATCGCGTTCGACCATCTTCCCCTTGCCCAGATCGATGTCGTGGGAGAGGAATTCGGGAAGCGTGATGTCGATGATCGTTCCCGCCTCTTCGCGAGCCTCCCGCTGGACGAGCCGGTGCAGATCGCTGCGGTCCTTGCCTTTGAGCCGATCCGCATCTATCTCCACCCCGAGATGCTCACGGATCCATTCGCACATGCACAGGGATGGATAGCGTTCATCGAGAAAGCGATAGGCCGCATCGTTGATCGAGTTCTCGAGATGCTCGAAGATGAGCTCCTTGATGCCACGACCCTCCAGAACGTCCTGACGCATTCCGTAGAAGGAATGCCTCTGGAGATCCATCACCTCGTCGTATTCGAGAATGTTCTTCCTGATGAGGAAGTTGCGTTCCTCGACCTTTCGCTGAGCCTTGCCCACGGCCTTGGAGAGCATCGGATGCTCGATGGCATCCCCCTCCTTCATTCCCAGCTTGCTGAGGATCTTCAGCGTGGTAGGACCGGCGAACATCTTCATCAGATCATCCTCCAGACTCAGGAAGAAACGCGTGGAACCACGGTCTCCCTGACGACCGGAACGACCACGAAGCTGATTGTCGATTCGACGGGAATCATGACGCTCGGTGGCGATCACATGGAGTCCACCCAACGACTCGGTCGTCTTGAACTGCTCGATGCGATGCATCACACAGCCTCCGGATTCGTCCAGAGCCTCCATGAGATCCGCTTCCGAGAGCTTGTTCACCTTGTTGGATTTGCCCCAGCAATGCTTCGTGTACCAGGACTCGAGCAGTTTGCGATGGACGTCCTCGTCACTCATCGATTCGACATCGGCCTTGCGGCACTCCAACTCCGCAGGTGCCACATGACGGTAGACACGATTGCGTATCTCCTCCATTGACATCTCGGACGTGACGTCGCGTGGACAGATACCGCGACGTTTCCAATGGTTGATCAGATCGTCGAGCGTGATGGGCTGAAGCTTGATGTCGGTTCCACGACCCGCCATGTTGGTCGCGATCATGACGGCGCCCAGCTGACCGGCACCCTTGATGATCTCGGATTCACGATCATGCTGTTCGGCGTTGAGCACCTCGTGCTCGATCTTCCATCTCGATTTCAGTTCGTCGGAGAGCTCCTTGGATTTCTCGACACTGGTGGTTCCCACCAGAATCGGCCGCCCGACATCGTGGAACGTCTTGATCTCCTCCAGAATCGCGTTGTTCTTGTCCGGGGAGGTCAGGTACACGCGGTCGTCCCTGTCATACCTGATGACCGGGACATTGGTGGGTATGACCAGGACGTCCAGGCCGTAGATCTCGTAGAACTCGGTCGCCTCGGTATCGGCCGTACCGGTCATTCCCGCAAGCTTGTCGTAGAGCTTGAAGAAGTTCTGGATCGTGATGGTGGCCATGGTCTGTGTCTCCTGCTTGATAGGAACACTTTCCTTGGCTTCAACCGCCTGATGCAGCCCATCGGACCATTGCCTGCCGACCATCTTTCGACCGGTGTTCTGGTCGACGATCACAACCGACATGTCGCCGTTGTCGGCAGGCGTCACGATGTAGTCGCGATCACGCTGGTAGACCGTATGCGCACGAATCGACTGCTCCATGAGGTGAGGCAGATCGATGTTCTCGCCGACGTAGAAGGATCCTAATCCGGCTTCCTTCTGGGCTTCGGCGATCCCCTCATGGGTGAGGGTCGCACGCTTCTTGTCCAGTTCGACTTCATAGAACTGCCTGAACTGGTCGCGAGCCTCTTCAAGCTGCGGCAACTCCGCCTTGCGACTGTCGAGGTCCGACTTGAGATGGGGAATCTTGTCCTTGTCACGACTGTTTCGAATATCACCCTCGAGACCCGAGATCGACACGAGACACGACTGCACCTTGGTGTCGGCGGCATCCCACTTGACCTGCTTCTGCATGAGATGCTTGGCCAGTCGATCGGCCATTTCGTACCTGGGGGCATGTTCATGAGCCGGGCCGGAGATGATCAGGGGCGTCCTGGCCTCGTCGATGAGACTCGAATCCACCTCATCGACGATGGCGACCTGACGTTTTCGCTGAACCTGCTCGGCAACCGAAAGCTTCATGTTGTCTCGGAGATAGTCGAAACCGAATTCCGCCGTTGTTCCATACACGACGTCGCAGAAGTAGATCGCCTTCTTGAGTTGCGGTGGCTGCATGTGCTGTGGATGGATCGCTCCGGCCGTGAGCCCCATCGCATGGAAGAAGGGGAAGGTCCAGTCACGGTCACGTTTCACGAGATAGTCGTTGACCGTGACGACATGGACCTGATTGCCTTCGATCACAGACAGATAGCAGGCCAGCGGCGCCACGATGGTCTTGCCCTCACCAGTCTTCATCTCGGCGATCTGACCTTCGGAGAGAACGATGCCACCGATGATCTGGACGTCGAACGGCCTGGCCCTGAATGGAGGCTTGGAGACCGGATGCAGTTTCCTGACAGCCTCGTAGAGCGCTGGCGGGATGTCGACGAACTTCCACGAAGGTACCGGTTCCGTGCAGCCGAGGAAGTCCCGGGACTTTGTCTCGGGCTCGGTGGCGTCAATGGTCGCCTTGACCTGGTCGTAGAGTGATCTAGAGGAATCATCCAGGACGGATGGATCGAATTCACCTGATGGATCGAAGATGTTGCGGATACCGACCGATCGATCCATGCCTTCACGGGCAACCGCGAAGATCTCCGGAATCATCGCATTGACATCAGCGCCATCGGACACTCGATCCTTGAACTCCTGCGTCTTTGCGCGGAGTTCCGGATCGGTCAACTTGATCATGGCTGGTCCGAAACTGGATACCTCGTCGACGATGCGGAGATATCGCTTGACGAGACGCTCGTTACGTGTACCGAAGACCTTCTTGGCTACACCTGAAACAATGGGAACACCCATGGCCCACCTCATAATTAACTTGGCTATGAAAACTTGTGAATGACGACGAACGCGAGACCTGACGGCATCGATCGATGCCGGTGGATCACGCTCGTGGTGGCGGCAGATTCAATCGCCGACTGCCCATTCGCTGACATTCGAGCCGGATCAGTTCCGGCTGGATGACGCGAACCACACCAACCTCAGGAGACTGGAGCTGCTCATGGCCACAACCGTTGATGGCTGGATGATGCGAGGACAAGGCCAGAACGGAAAGAACGCGGGGGCCCGCCACCGGTCTGACGATGGTCGAAGGTCCGAGAGTTCCCGCCGTCGCGATCAGCACCATGGCCAGCAATGCCAGCGGTATGCCCCCCACAGGACAAGGCCTGTTGGCGGCGATGGAACAAAATTCGACATTCGAACGACTCATGTGTCGTACAGTGTACCCCGTAGACATGACAGACTCACCAAACAGTCTTGAACTTCAGGTAACCGGCATGCACTGCGGCGGCTGTGTCGCCAATGTCCAGAACGCCCTGGAAGGCCTCTCAGGGGCCACGAATGTGCAAGTCGATCTCCATCAGGCCATGGCGAGCATGGAAGGGGTGATCGACCCCTCGACCGCCATCAAGGCCATCGAGGCCAAGGGCTTCTCGGCCTCCATCCGGGAGACCAGCTGGACCCCGGTGACACTTCGCACCGATCTCGAACGAAGACAGCACTCCGCCGCCCAGAAATGGGGATGGCGGGCGGTGCTGGGACTGCTCGTATGGGTCCCCCTCGAGATCCTGCACTGGAGTCTGAACTCAGCGGATCATGCCTCGTGGTTGCCCTGGCTGATGTTCGGTGGTTCCACGCTGGCTGTTGTTCTCGTGGGGCATGGCTTCTTCCAATCTGCCCTTCGCGCCCTCAGGCGTGGTGGCACCAACATGGACACGCTCGTGTCGATCGGCGTGCTGACGGCCTGGTCCTATTCGGTGGTCCTGATGGTGCTGACGCTCGTGGGCGTTCGTCATGGCCAGATGACCTACTTTGCCGAGGCGTCGGCGCTTCTGGCCATCATCAGCCTCGGACACTGGCTCGAAGCCAGAGCCACGGCCAAAGCCGGATCCGCTGTTCGCTCATTGCTTGAAATGCAACCGGACACGGCGGAAAGACTGGACCACGATGAGCAGATCACCGAGGTCGCGATCGAGAAGATCTTCAAGGGCGATCGCCTTCTGGTCCGGCCGGGTGCACGCGTCGCTGTCGACGGCAGGATTCTCGAAGGCGTCTCAGAACTCGATGAATCGGTCGTCACTGGAGAACCGATTCCCGTCAAACGCCAGATTGGCGACCAGATAACGGCCGGCAGCATCAACACGACGGGTCGACTCATCGTCGAAGCGACCGTTGATGGGACCGGGACAACCGTGGCCAGAATCGCGGATCTGGTGACCCATGCCATCGCCTCCAAGGCCAATATCCAGCGATTGGCCGACAAGGCCAGCAGCATATTCGTCCCGGTGGTTCTCTCGATCGCGCTGCTGACCGTGGTTGGATGGTCGCTTGCCTCGATCATCACTGGTGACATCGGTCCGTTCCAGACAGGCCTCATAGCGGCCGTCACCGTGCTGGTGATCTCATGCCCATGCGCTCTTGGACTGGCTACCCCCATGGCGGTGATGGTCTCCGCCAGTGAAGCCGCCCGCAACGGGATACTCGTCAAGTCGGCAGTCGCGCTGGAAAGAGCGGGCCTTACCGAGGCCGTGATCTTCGACAAGACCGGAACACTCACCGCCGGGCAACCGCAGGTGGTCGATGTCCAGATCGAACCCGGGCAGGATCTCGATGAAGTCATTCGCCTGGCAGCAGCCGTCGAGTCGCCCAGCGAACATCCCATCGCCAGGGCAATCGTCAAGCATGCCTCGTCGAGATCGACTCGAATACCGTCCGTCACCGATTTCATGGCCCAGCCCGGTCAGGGCGTGTCCGGTCAGGTGGAGAACCGGCATGTACAGGTCATTCGAGATGCCGTTGCATCCTGTCGTGTGGTCGTGGACGATCAGACCATTGGAACGATCACCGTCTCCGATGAACTTCGAGAGGATGCCGTTCGAGCAGTTGCTCAACTACGAGCCCTCGATATCGATGTCCACATGCTCTCGGGTGATCGAAAACAGGCGGCACTTGAAATCGCCGGGCAGGCCGGCATCGCCGACGATCGGGTTCACGCCGAGCAGACACCCGAAGACAAGCAGCGGTGGATAGAACAATCTGCCAGCAGAACCATGATGGTCGGAGACGGCATCAACGATGCCGCAGCGCTCGCTGAAGCCGATGTCGGTGTCGCCATGGCGACCGGAACCAACATCGCGGTCGAGGCGGCCGACGTCATCATTCCGGGTGATCGTCTCACGAATCTGGCGAGAACCATCTCGATCGCCAGAATGACCAGGCGATTCATTCGACAGAATCTCTTCTTCGCCTTCGTCTACAACGCCACGCTCATACCGATCGCGGCCATTGGATTGCTGGGTGCCTCCGGACCGATCTGGGCCGCCATAGCCATGGGCCTCAGCGACGTGACGGTCATCGGCAATGCCTTACGACTCGGGGTTCGTCTGCGACGCATGAACAGGCGGGACCCGAACTCATGAGCCCCCAGTGTCTCAAATCCCCTAAATGACAGGGATAGATCGAGAACTTGGAACGTACCACTTGATATCAGGGACATTCACAGGCATTCTCTACTTGTTGCCAGCCATCACCGGGAGTCACACTGATGCCAACAGGGCTCAGCCGAATCAGCACCAAGGACTTTGACTACTGGGCAGCGCTGCACCTCCTTCAAAGAGCCGGATTCGGTGGAACGCCGTCACAGGTGTTCGAGTTGAAGAAAAAGGGTCCCGAGGACGCTGTCGACCATCTCCTTGAATTCGAGCAGGTCGAGGATGGTGGTGTCAACGCGAAGGTAGAAGGTCGATTCGACAACGACATCATGCGCAGCCTGACGGCCGATGAGCGGCGACAGCGTAATCAGGCCAGAAAGAACGGCAATGAGGCCGTGCTCGAACGATTCCGAAACGAACGACAGAAACGCCAACGAGCCGATCGTCGCCAACTCGCGGAGCTGCAGTCCTGGTGGATGGCCAGGATGATCGAGACACGGCGTCCCTTCCAGGAAAAGATGACGTTGTTCCTGCATGGACATTTCGCAACCGGCTATCGCGCCGTCGAAGACAGCTACCACATGTTCAAGCAGAACGAACTGTTTCGATCGAATGTCACCGGAAACTTCAGAGATGATCTCGTCCGGAACATCATCCGGGATCCGGCCATGATCAAGTATCTCAACAACAACCAGAACTCGCGAAGAGCCCCCAATGAGAATCTGGCCCGCGAACTCATGGAGCTCTTCACGCTGGGCGAAGGAAGAGGCTACACGGAGCAGGACATCAAGCAGGGCGCCAGAGCGCTCACAGGCTACACCTATCGCGATGACGAGTTCCAGTTCAATGCCGGCAACCATGACGACGAGATGAAGGTCATCTTCGGCAAGCGCGACAAATGGGACGGCGACGACTTCGTGGATCTCATCTTCGCTCGCAGCAGTGCCAGCGAATTCATCTGCGAAAAGCTCTATCGCTTCTATGTGAACGACTCGAGCAGCACGCTCGAGGGCCCGGCCAGGTCGGTGGTCCGGCAGATGGCCAAGACCTTCAAGGCTGACAATTTCGAACTCAAGCCGGTGCTGAGGAAACTGTTTCTCTCAAGGCACTTCTACGACGAATCGAACCGATCGGCCATCATCAAGTCGCCGGTCCAGCTCGTCGTCCAGGCGATCCGCTCGCTGGGGGCACCCGTTCGAGACGTGCCTCGCATCGTCCAATCCTGCTCCCTCATGGGCCAGGATCTCTTCAAGCCCCCATCGGTGAAGGGTTGGGATGGTGGCCGGAAGTGGATCAACACCTCCACGCTCTTCACGAGACAGAACACCCTGATCTACCTGCTCACCGGCAGAATGCCCGGCAGCAAGCCCTGGGACAACAACTCCAGCGAATTCGATGCGAGGCATCTGCTCGAACATCTCAGGGAACTGACCGATCGGGATCGCGAGCATGATGCCGTCGTCTACCTGTCACGCTTCGTCATCGGAACAGTGCCCGAGGAGAAGAGACTCGTCGAATGGGTCGACTATGTCCGTGAACGCGGTGGCATCGATGACAATCCGACCATCATCAATCTTCTGGCACTCATGACGGCAGCTCCCGAGTACCAACTCTGCTGAAATTCAGGAACCACACATGACCGATTCAACACAACACCCGTGGAGCCGTCGACTGTTCATACGCCAAGGCATGGCGCTGGCCTCCCTGGCGACGACCACACCGCTGTTCATCCAGCAGACGGCCGAAGGTGTCATGATTCCAATCGGATCAGCATTGAGCTCGATTCCCGGCATGCCTCAAGATCGCATTCTGGTGATCGTCCAGATGAGCGGCGGAAACGACGGGCTCAACACGGTCGTTCCATACGGACTCGACGACTACTACCGGCTTCGACCGACCATCGGCCTGAAGAAGCCCGGCTCTGGGGCCGATGCCGCACTTCAACTCAATCAGGCACAGGGAATAGGGCTCAATCCCGCGTTCTCAGGCCTTCAGGAACTGATGGATTCGGGCGTCGCCTCGATCGTCCAGGGGGTGGGCTATCCCAATCCGAATCGCTCCCACTTCTCCTCGATGGATATCTGGCACACGGGCAATCCCGATGGCAGACGCGGCAATGGATGGCTCGGTCGATACTTCGACAATGCATGCGGCGGCACGCCGAACCCGGAGATCGGCATTTCACTCGGTAGCGATTCGCCGCTGGCCATGCAGGGCGATCAGGTCATGCCGGTCAACTTCGAATCCGCGGATCTGTACCGATGGATGGGCGAGGATCTGGACAAGGGGCTGAATCGGCCTTACGGCAATGTGGGTGACCAGAACAGCCTGAACGAATCCAGCGATCAACTGGCCTTCCTCAAAAGGACATCGATGGATGCCCAGTTGTCCTCGCAGAAAGTTCGCAAGGCCGTCGCCCAGCAACCGCTCTCGACCTATCCGGGCGGCACGCTGTCGAACCAGCTGAGAATGATCGCGGCCATGATCCGATCCGAGATGCCGACACGCGTCTACTACGCGAGCATGGGCGGATTCGACACGCATGCGAATCAGGCCGGGCAGCATGGCCGCCTCCTCAGGCAAGCCGGCGACTCTTTGAAATCCTTCTACGAGGACATCAAGGCCCAGGGAAACCAGAAACGCGTACTGACCATGGTGTTCTCGGAATTCGGTCGCCGGGTCCCGCAGAACGCCTCCAATGGAACCGATCATGGAACAGCCGCTCCGATGTACTTCATCGGGGACATGGTTGAACCGGGCGTGCATGGAACACATCCTTCATTGAGCAATCTCGACAATGGAGACCTCAGGTTCACCACCGATTTCAGATCCTGCTACGCGGAGGTCCTCGACAACTGGATGGGCGCCGACAGCAAGGATGTGCTTGGTCGCAAATGGAAGCCGACCAAGATCATCAAGACGACATGATCGTGAAGAGACTGCTCAATTGCTCGGGAATCGTTCTCGCTGGATGCCTGTTCGCATCCTGCTGTACCGAGGAACCCGTCACGAGAACGGTGAGGATCGAAGGCATGCATTGCGAGAAGTGCGAGGCGAGCATCGAGGAATCCATCGCAGCCATGGATGGCGTGCGACTATGCGACGCCTCATTCGAGGGCGGGAACGCGGTGATAACAGCCGAAAATCCAGCTGCGATGGAACTGGCGATCGATCGCATCCGCATGATGCAATTCACCGTTTCGACCAGCGAAGAGGAATGACTGTCCGCTGATACTCGCAGCCGCCTACACTGTTCCCCCATGATCATCATCCACTGCCTCATACTCTCGCTGACAGCACAGGTCGGCAATGCCCAGGGGAACCAGACTCATCCTGCCGCCTGGGACAAGACCATCGCGCAACTCGAGGCCCCGAGCGGAGCGGCTTTCCTGCCTGATGGCCGGGCGATCCTGACCGAGCGACACCGGCACGCTGTCTCGATCGTGAATGCCAACGACAACATCAGCCGTCCATGGATCGAGCCGGGCATCCTGCATCAGCCGCATGGCATCGATGCAAACGAAGTCGGTGTGATCGTGGTTGCCGACAGCGGCAATCATCTCGTCAGGTTCTTCAACCCCAAGGGTGAGCTGGTTCATACCGTTGATGGACACGAACTCAGTGGACGACGTTTCCGAACACCCATGGATGTCGCGATATCCAATTCCGGACTTGCGGTCGCGGACACCGGGAACAACCGAGTCGTCGTCTTCAATCGGAACGGAACCTTTCGGTGGAGCACGGATGAGATCGCGGATCTCGAACTCAATTCGCCCGAAGGCGTCGACATCGACGAGTCCGGGAACGTCTTCATCGCCGATACCGGAAATCATCGTGTCGTCATCATCGATGAGAACGGAAAAACGAAGAGAACATGGGGAGACTGGGGCCGTTTCCCGGGACTCTTCGCCGAACCATCGGGTATCGAACATCGCCAAGGCGTGGTCTATGTCGCCGATCGACTCAACCATAGAGTCCAGATCTTCGACACCGATGGAGAACTGATCTCCTGGTGGGGCATGCATGCCGTCGTCCCCAGACAGGGAGAAGGTCACATCCACTATCCCTCCGATGTGGCGATCAATGCCTCGGGTGATCGATCACTGGTCTCGGAACCCTTCGAGAGACGAGCTCAGACGTTCCAACCCGGAACCCCCTCCCGACCACCGCGTTCCAACACGAGAGCCCCCCGAGGTCTTCAGTCTCATTTCGGTTCTCAACTCGAATCCGGGCCTCGAGGACTCGTCACCTGGGAGCCTGAAGTCCGGAGCCTGCCGGTATTCATCACGGATCGGGAGATCCCGATTCATGTCGCCACCTTCGGCACACCCGGTGCCGGGCCTGGCCGAATCGGCAAAGTGGCCGACATCAGCTGGAATCCCGTGGACGATGTCCTCACCATCCTCGATACACAGAACCACACGATCCAGAATTGGAAAGTGGCCCTCCCCCCCTCCGAGAAACCCAGTTTCAATCTGGATGCCGCCGTTCTCCTGCGATCCTCCTCGCTTCCGCGAATCGAGGACGGCTCCCTTCTGCATCCGATTGCCGCCGACTACGACGATGAGGGCACGCTTCATGTCATCGATGGGCATTGCGATGAGATCTACTCCATCAGGAACGGTGAACTGATCCCATGGAACATCGACTTCGATCCGGTCGCCATCGATGCCGGGAAGGCGACGATCGCCGTCGCCGACGGCAGGACCGGCCAGGCCCATCTCTTCACGAATCAGGGACAGCTCAAGGCCTCCATCGGACCGGCCCCTGATCTCTCATCACCCAACCCTGGGGGCATTGTCATCCTTCGTGACGGATCCCTGGTCATCTCCGATTCGGGATCGGATCGTCTTGATCATTTCGCCGAAGATGGCAGACACCTGGAGACGATGTCATCATCGGGAGGTGATCATGGCCAGATCTGGATTCCCGGCGAAATCGCAGAAGATGCCAATGGCCGCATAATCGTCCTGGATCAAGGCAACCATCGCATGCAGGGATTCGAACCCAATACTGGTTGGGTTCTGACATTCGGACTTGGCCGATCCATGACACCAGACCGCCTCAAACGGAGCCAACAGCCATGAAGCACATCGTCCTTTCACTCTTCGCCCTCTGCTGCCTGCTGAACTTCGGTGGCTGCTACAACTCCGGCATGAAGACCCTTGTGGCTCCTCCCGTCGCCCGGACACTGGCATCCAACGATGGCCAATACACCTTCTACTGGGTACCCAGGCCGGATCCGATTCCACTCAACAGATTCTTCGCCATCGATGTTCAGGTCATGGATATCGCGGGCAATCTCATAACACCAGAACAAGCAAAGCTCACGGTCGATGCGGGTATGCCACAACATGGACACGGCATGAACCATGTCCCGCGAGTGAAGACATCCAAGGATGGGTGGACCGCCGAGGGGCTGTTGATGCACATGCCCGGCGACTGGCAGATCTACTTCGATCTCGAGATCGACGGCGTCTCCTATCGCGGGCAGACCCCGATGAACATTGACTGACGATGCCAGTGACTGTCGTCATCCTGTCCTGCCTGCTGGCAGCGAGCCCGCTGACTGATACCCAGAAACGTCGGATCGCGGGCCTGTCCGGTGCCATGCAAGGCACGCCGGATCCGACCAATGAAGCCTGGAACGATCCCACAGCCGCCCTTCTTGGCCAGCGACTTTTCTTCGACACGGGCTTCTCCCTGAACAATCAGGTCTCATGTGCCACCTGCCATGATCCCGCCATGGGATTTGCCGATGGCAAGCCGCTGCCCACTGGCCTTGCGAAGGGAAGTCGGCACACGCCCTCCCTGTTGAATGTGGCGGAGCATCGCTGGTTCTTCTGGGATGGCAGGGCCGACACACTCTGGTCACAGGCATTGCATCCGTTCGAGCGTGCGGAGGAATTCGGTTCGAACAGAATGGCTGTTCTGAATCGAGTCCATGACGATCCGATCCTGCGAACGGAATACGAAACCGTATTCGGGCCTCTACCACCACTGGATGACCACTCGAGATTTCCCGAGAATGCCGGCCCACATGCTCCGTCCGGTTCGAGAGAACACGATGCCTGGCAGATGATGACGCCAGCGGATCAACAGGCATGCGATCGAGCATTCTCGAATCTCGGAAAGGCCATTGCGGCCTATGAGCATCGGCTTGTCCCCCCACCGAGCTCATTCGATCTGTTCGTGACCGCCATGCTTGCAGATGATCACAAGGCCATGGCCGCCTATCCAGATGATGCTCGTCGCGGTCTCCTCATGTTCATCGACGAGGCTGGGTGTCGCCAATGTCATTACGGCCAACTGCTCAGCGATCTGGAATTCCACAACACTGGAGTCCCACCTTCACATGGTGGGCTACCTCGGGATGCCGGACGCTGGGAGGGGATCAAGCTACTCCAGGCCAACCCGTTCAGAGCCAGCGGCGAGTTTTCAGATGACCCCGAGAGCATCCGGGCGCTCTCGACAGATTCTCTGGCCAGAAATAGTGAGCTCTGGGGCGCCTTCAGGACCCCGTCGCTCCGAAACCTCAATCAGACGGCTCCCTACATGCATCAGGGGCAATTCAAGTCAATTCGTGAGGTGCTCGATTTCTACAACACCCTCGACACCATGGTGGTCCTCGATCACCATCAGGAGACGGTGCTGAAGCCTCTTGGGCTCACCGAAACACAGCTAGAGGACCTCGAATCCTTCCTGATGACCCTTTCAAGCCCGAAATTGCCAGCTGAACTGGGGCGAAAACCCGGAAGTAGCCCGGGCATCGATCAGATCGAAACCGTCGATTAACTCTCGTTAAACCAAGATTTGAAGGATCGTTCTCGATCATTTGTGCGTACAGAGTACAGTGAGAGATATCGGGATTAGGCGATTTCCCCGCCTTCCCTAGATGGCCCCTATGAGGAGTTTAGAGGTGTTCAAGCTGCAAGTCGCTTCCGCGTTGATGTCAGTAGCCGCTATCGCAACGATCGCGGTCGCCCATCAAGATGATCCAAAGCTTCGTGATCGTCGCCCGCCTGTCCAAGCCGACGCGTTCCGCGCCGACATCCATGGAGTCGGTATTTCCGACGTGGCTCGAGGTGGCTTCACCTCCGATGGCGTGACCCTTCAGACCTGGCTTTCGCTCTCTGAACTTGGTGGCTACAGCACCGGCAATGACTGCTGGGGCTACGTCTCACCGAGCGAGCGTGAGTACGCCATCATGGGCGTGAACTCCGCGACGATCTTCATCGAGGTCACCAACCCCGGCAATTCCCAGATCGTGGCCACGATTCCCGGAGTCGACAGCCTCTGGAGAGATGTCAAGGTATTCAACGAATACTGCTACGCGGTATCCGAAGGTGGCGACGGCATCCAGGTCATCGACATGGGCGACATCGACAATGGCGTGGTCACGCTTGTGAACACCGTCACCAACGGTGGCACCACCGCGACGCACAATGTCGCCATCGACACGGACAGCGGATACCTGTACAGGCTCGGTGGTGGCCCAAACGGCTTCCGCTGCTACGACCTCAATGCCAGCCCCACCAATCCACCACTTGTTGCGACATGGAGCGACAAGTACATCCATGATGCCCAGTTCATCACCTATCCTGCAGGCACCCCCTATGCCGGCAAGGAAATAGCCTTCTGTTTCGCTGGTTTCAACTCCGGCTTCGAGCAGACCGGCCTGACGATCCTGGACATCACGAACAAGTCGAACATCATCGAACTCGCCGCACTGGAACATTCCAACAACGAATATTCCCACCAGGGCTGGCTCACCGATGATCTTCAGTACATCTATCTGAACGACGAACTCGACGAGCAGAACACCGGAACGGTCACCACCACTCGAATCATCAGTGTCAGTGATCTCTCCAATCCGGTCCAGGTCGGCACCTGCACGACCGGGCTCAGCGCCATCGATCACAATCTCTACATCAAGGGCGACAAGATGTATCAGGCCAACTACCAGAGTGGCCTTCGAATATTCGACATCTCCAATCCACTGGCACCCGTGGAGACCGCCTGGTTCGACACCTATCCCGAGGGCGACTCGGCCGCATTCAACGGCATGTGGAGCACCTACCCCTACCACCCAAGTGGAGTTATCTTCTGCAGCGATCTGGAGAGAGGCCTCTTCGTCTTCCAGACCGCTCAGATCGAGATATCACTGGTGTCCGATCTACCCGACCTGCTCTCACCTCAAGGTGAATCGATCGAAGTTCGCGTCCGCGGCCTCAGTGGCGGACAGCCCGACCAGGACTCCTTCACGCTCATCGTCAATGATGGCAATGGCCAGCAGTCGGTATCTCTTTCACCGACCGCCAATCCCGAGATCTGGCGAGCCAACTTCCCACAGATGACCTGTGGGAACATCGCTGCATGGCATATCGATGTCGCAACACTCGCCGGTCAGCAGGTCTCCCTGCCAAGCGGAGGCGCTTCCAACCCCTACGAGATACTCGTCGCCGATGGAACCAGCGTTTCCTTCGATGACAATTTCCAGAACGATCTGGGATGGACAGTCATCAACGGGGCGACGGAAGGCAACTGGCAGCGAGCCGTACCGGGCAATGGTGGCATCCGTTGTGACAATCCGAATGACGGCGATGGTTCCGGCACCTGCTACGTCACCGGCAATCTCACGAACGAGGATGTCGATGGCGGCACCACGGTCCTGACATCCCCCTCCATAGACTGCACGACAGGCAGCGCCGTGTCCTACTTCAGGTGGTACAACAACGGCACGAGCTGCTCGGGAGCTGATCCGCTCAACGACATCATGGAAGTCGACATCTCCTACGATGGAGGTTCCTCATGGTCCAACCTGGAGACCATCGGTCCCGTCGATCAGTCCAGCGGTGGCTGGTTCAATCCAAGCTTCGTCCTCGATGATGTTCCCAATGGAACCATTCGTCTTCGATTCAGCGTTGGCGACCTCGGTGCCGGCTCGGTCATCGAAGCGGCCATCGACGGCATTTCCATCACGAAGGTCGACTGCGATGATCTCGACAGTTGCCCCGCTGACTGTGCAAACGACGACGGTATCGTGGATGTCGAGGACATCCTCGCACTTCTTGGCCAGTTCGGCACCTCGGGAAGCTGTGATGCAGATGGAAGCGGTGTGATCGACGTCGGTGACATCCTCGAGCTGATCGCCTCCTACGGACCATGTCCCTAGGCCACACGGCCCGCTCATGATGGGCGGACTCGGATAGCATGTAGCAAGGGCCGGTCCTCGTGGATCGGCCCTTGTTCTTCAACCTCGACTGTGGGACCCTTGATCAAACATGGGCTGTGGCACTTGCAAATCCTGTGACGGCGGACCCTGCCAGGGACTGCTGCCTGAAGCCGAACTCCCGACCAACCTGCCACTGGTCGTCTATGACGGCGACTGCAGCTTCTGCAGACGTTGGTTGAAACGATATGAATCGATCTGCCCACCACAGCGTGTCGCCTGGTCGCCCTACCAGAAGGCGGCCGGCTCCTTTCCGGGCATACCCGAGTCGCAGTTCAGCAAGGCGATGCATCTGATCCATCCCGACGGGCATCACACCAAGGGGGCTCATGCCGTCTTTGAACTGATGAAACTGGTCGATCTGCGAACGTGGCCACTGGTGCTCTACAGATTCCTGATCCCGTTCCGCTGGATCTGCGACGCGTTGTACCACCTCGTCTCCAATCATCGAACCGGTGCGAATCTTCTGGCCAAAGTTGCATGGGGACCACTTGAAGTACCTTCGACGACCCTGCTGACCAGACGACTCTTCCTGAGAATGCTTGGTCTGATCTTCCTGATCGCCTTTCTTTCATTGGGCTGGCAGATGAATGGCCTCATCGGTCCCGAAGGACTGCAGCCTGCGAATGAGCTCCTGGGATGGCTCGATGCCAGGAACGCATCGAGCCCGTCACTGCTCCAGCTATCCTCTTCAGACGGGCTCATGAGCGGACTGTGGTGGGCCGGCACCATCGCATCGGCAATGGTGATAGTGGGCCTCGTCCCGATGCTGACATTGGCGATCGCCTGGGTGATCTACCTGTCGTTCATGAATGCCGGCGGCCTTTTCATGTCGTATCAATGGGACTCTCTGCTGCTTGAGGTGGGTTTCCTGTCGATCTTCTGGGCGCCATTCTCATGGCGACTCAACGGCCGAGGCGTTCGCCGCCCATCTACTCTGCTCCGATGGATGTTCCTGTGGCTGCTCATGCGGTTCATGTTCTTCTCGGGCTGGGTCAAGCTCGCCTCAGGTGATCCGACATGGATGGATCTGACCGCGATCGACTACCACTACTGGACCCAACCACTCCCCTGGTGGCCCGCTTGGTACGCATGGCAGCTTCCTCTCTGGTCGCAGAAGCTCTCCTGTGTGTTGATGTTCATCATCGAGATGGGCATCCCCTTCCTGCTTCTGTTCCCGAGAGTTCCGCGACTGATCGCCTTTGGTTCACTGGCGGCACTGCAGATTGGCATTGTTCTGACGGGGAACTACGGATTCTTCAACTGGCTCACATTGGTTCTCTGCATCGTGGCACTTGATGACAGCCAGCTGCTGTGGCTATGGCCCAAGCGTGTGCGTGGCATGGTTCGAGTGGGTATGCCCAGACAAGAGACGATTGGACGCCGCGGTCTCAATCTGCTGGTTGCCTCGCTTGTTCTGAGCCTGAGTATTCCAATCGCCGTGTCACAACTGAGCAGCGACGACAGGAAGGCCAACGGATGGTCGAACGCCTTGGGTCCATATCGAATCGCCAACCCATACGGCCTCTTCAGAGTGATGACAAAGTCACGACCCGAAATCATCATTGAAGGATCTCTGGATGGCGTCACCTGGTCCGCCTATGAATTCAATTGGAAACCCGGCCCGCTGATGGAAGCACCTGGCCTTTCCCAACCCGACATGCCCAGACTCGACTGGCAGATGTGGTTCGATGCACTCAAATTCGAGTACGCCATCGAGACTGGGTCCATTCGTCTACTTGAACAGATCAGCAAGCCTGATATCGCAGATCCGGACATCGAGGTGTTCACGACGGGTCTCGTGACGCCCAGGCTCTGCAAGGCACTGTTGAGGGATAATCAGGAGGTGATCCAGCTCCTGAGATCCTCTCCCTTCGGGGAGGAACCACCCCGGATGATCCGATGGTCGCTGTATCGCTACACCTTCACCACGCCAGAGGAGGCCTCCGGCACTGGGGACTGGTGGAAGCGGGACTGGCTGTACACAAGTCCGATCATGACCCAGCCTGGTGGTGGATGACACCCCCCAGTGTCTCTTAAACGTGATATTTACTGAAACATGGCGTCACCCAAGGCCTTTGTCCGATCAGTGGCTTGAAGCAATCAGTGCCTCTGGGAGAGGGTAATTTTTCCTTTTTTCATCGAATCCCAGTGATCTGGAACACATTTGAACGCAGGACTCGTAATGGAGATAGATAATCTCGTAACCAAGACACAGGATCAGACTCATGCCTCGAACATATCCAAGCTGGAAAAGCCAATTGAATTCCCTGCTGTGGCGGACAGAGGCTGATTATGAGCTGGCCAAGGGTGAATCCCTGAGAGCCACCAACACGACGGAGGGAGACCTCCACGAACTGTTCTCCTACGGCTGGACCGCCGAGGAGGCTGCAAGAGCGATCACCGAGACGCTCGGACTGCGTTGATCCAGGGGGAAGCCACTTCCCAGCACTCCGAGCCTGACTCGATCGAAAGACAAGCCCCCCCGCCTTGCGGGGGGGCTGTCATTCAGGACATCAGGAAGTCTTGGGAGACCAGCCGACAAAGCACTTTAAAAGACCTTATTGCCAGTTCTGATTGATTGAAAATGAGATTGATACGAACAGAAAAATACGTTTAGTCGCCTCCAAACCTGATCCGCTCCGAATATTCAGCCCCCCAGCGAACATACTTGATGAAGTTGGCCTAAACCGGTTGCAAACCCCCTTAGACCACTTAGGATTAAAGGGTTACAGGAAGAGACGAGAAGGAAAACAACTCCAATGACACCAGGGAAGATGCTGATTGCAGCCGCCACAATTGGTCTAAGCACCAATGCCATGGCTGATTTAGCCCAGATCGAACTAGATCTGGCTGATGTTTTCTACTGGGGAAGTTCGGTCGACGCCTTTGATACTGAAAACAGTTCTGCTGGTGCCGAAAATGCCGGTGCCAAGATCGTCAGCATCGAATGGACCGGCCTCGCGTTGGAGACCTTCAACAACATCGGTCTGCCCAACTATGGCAGCGAAGCCATGATCGGCCTTGAAGCCACTACTGAATCCGGTGGGTCTGAGGAGATCTGGTTCTTCCCCTTTCCCAATGCCAACTACCAGGGAACAGTGGATAATCCCATTGAACAGCCTGCTGGCGAGGGATTTTCATTCGACCTCACGCAGTTCGATCTTGAGCTGGATGTCAACGGTTCCATTGCTGCCCTGGTCACAAACGCCTGGGACGATGGTGCCGCAACCGCATCTGGTCAGTGGCTCAGCGGTACCGTGATCGTTAACTACGAAGCAGTCGTCATTCCAGCACCTGGGGTACTGGGCCTTCTTGGCCTGGCTGGACTTGCTGGCACATCAAGACGACGAAGACGCTAGACGCTGCTGCTCGTTCAGCTACTCCTGCATTTCAACCGTCCCTGAGAGGGTCTCCAGATTCGGAGAGCCATCCGGTTTGCCGTCACCGATGGGCCAATCATTTCCAAGGAAAGTGGATTGCGTGTACGGATCCGGCTTCATGGGCGCCTTCTGGTAACCACAACCAGCTGCCAGGAACAGGAATGGAATGACGAGCAGTGATAGGTACTTCAATCTTCTGATCTCCACTGAATGGCGATGCGAGACAAGAGACGCCTCGTATGGAGCACAAGGTACTCGATTCATCGGGATCCAGTCCGAGTCGTCGAACCGGATGGGCTTGCCCAGATCGGCTTCTGGCGTACCTGCTCGGCAATCCTGGCCTACTGGCTCGACAGTGCGATCAATCTAAGCGATGCTTCTCTCCAGATGATTGATCAGAAGACCTCCATCTCCATTGTCGGAGCAGGCGCATTGGGACAGGCCCTCGCCCTGGGCATTCATCGCGCTGGCCGAAACATCGAGACCATCGTCAGTCGATCCCGGGAAAGAGGCGGACAACTGGCCGAAGCGGTCGAAGCCGAACTACTTCCATCATGCCAGGGGCATTCACCACGAATCGTCATTCTGTGTGTGCCTGATGATGTGATCAGTGCGACCGCTGGTGAACTCGATTGCTCACCGGATTCGATCGTCGTCCACTGCGCGGGATCCAGAGGGCTCGATGTACTGGAATCGTGCACTTCAGAAAACGTCCACACCGGATCGATTCATCCGGTCATGGTGCTTGCTCGAGGCGGACGCGGACCCGAAGCGATGCACGGTGCCACGGCCGCCATCGAAGGGGATCATGTGTCGGAGCCCTGGCTGCATCAACTAGCCTGTGATCTCGGCATGCGTCCGGTCTGCATACCCCCTGAACGAAGAGCCCTGTATCACCTGTCGGCAGCTCTGGTCGGTGGACTCATGACAGGCCTGCTCGCCGCTTCGGCGGATCTCTGGAAGCTGCTCGAACTGGATCGTTCGACGGCCGTGGAGGCATTGGCCCCCATGGTTCGAGAAGCCGGTCTGAACTTCCAGAAGCTTGGCGTTCCGGATGTCGTGATGGGACCTGCAGCCAGAGGCGACATCGGGACCATCAGAATGCATCTGAATGAACTGCGGACCCATGCACCTCATCTGCTTCCGCTCTACAGGGAACTGGCCCTGTTGAGCATCCCATATGCCGTTGAACGGTCCCAGCTCGATGAACAGTCCGCCAAGGACGTTCGCCGGGCCTTGGAGTTCAACGAGGATTGATGCACGGGGCATGCGTCAATCATCACCCTCCCGGATGATCCGGACTTCGGGCTCGAATTCGATTCGACTGATTGGTGCCGGCTTGCCAACCCGGGTTCCGCAGGACGGGCATGTCGAAAGACTCTCATCCGCCCAGAACTCCTCCATCGCTCTGGCAAAGTGCTCAACGATGTCGTCGCAGTCGAATTCCTGATCGTGGACAAGCGTGTGGCACTCGGGACAGTAGAACTGCTGATGTTCCGTTTCTCCCGCCGGCCGACGTCTTTCGACGACCACACCAACTGTACCCGGTGGGCGCTGTGGAGCGTGTGGGACACCGCATGGAATGAAGAACGTCTCTCCCTCACGGACTGGAACATGCTTCAATCCATCATCATCCCTGATGGTCACGACCATGTCGCCCTTGAGCTGAAAGAAGTACTCCTCGGAATTCGTGACATGAAAATCGTTTCTGGCGTTGGGGCCGCCGATCACCATGACGAAGAAATCCTCTCCGTCATAGAGATACTTGTTGCCGACAGGCGGCTTGAAATCGGCGGCGTTGTCCGCAATCCACGAAGCCAGGTTTACCGGCAGTCGACACGTATTCAATTCAAGAGTCATGTGCAGCTCCTTCATGGCCGAATCGACCAATGTGCACCCTAACTGATTTAAACCACACTGCAATGTTTCTATGAAGGTTGAAACAGTCATTCCTCGACTCTTCAGGAAACCGATCATCAAATACGCTCGTAGCTATTAAAAGGTCAGGATCCTGCGCTCGGAGACCCTGCCCGATTCTCTCTTGGTGAATGGGGAGATTTGAGGAGTAAGATGAGAAAGATTGCAGCATTGTCATTCGTTGCCGTTGGTTTCCTTGCCAGTTCGGCATCAGCAGATACCGGCCAGAACCTTCTGGCCAATGGTTCGTTTGAAGAACATGTCGTCACTGGAAGCTGGAATCTGTTTTCAGATCTTCCTGGATGGAATCTCGATGATGGCCCGGGTTTCGAATTGCAACGCGGGGTATCAGGCTGGGACGCCTACGACGGTGACCAGTGGCTGGAGCTCGATGCCGACCAGAACGGACCCGGCGGAGGCTTCATCAATGGTGAACTGGGATCAACAAGCATCACTCAGGAAGTCCAGACCGTCGTCGGGCAGTACTACATGCTGACTCTTGGTTTTTCACCAAGACCTGGTGTCGCAGACAATCATCTCGTCATCAGCTGGGACGATCAGGTCATCCATGAAGCAGAGGCCAATGGACTTGGACTTCAGAACACAAGCTGGCAGGAGATCAGCATCCTGATTCAGGCCGGTCGAGACATATCGTCTCTCTCGCTGTCGGATCACAGCCTGAATGACACACTCGGAACCTTCGTGGACGGTGTGAGGCTGGTCGCCGTACCGGCACCAGCCACTCTGGCACTGCTGATCATTCCCGTATTGACCGGACGACGCCGAAGAAGATGAACATCGACTTGGAACGAATGTGAATCCACAAGACAAGCCCCGGTTCATTCGAGAACCGGGGCTTGCCGAATACTGATCGAACACCTCTATCAGTTGATGTCCATCGCTCTGGAGAATTCCGCAAGCACCCTATTGGGCCCGACGTAGTTGCCATCGACATAGCTCTTGGCCACGGCGGTGCCTTCGGGATTCAACCAGACGAGATTCGGAATGCCCCGATCGCCATAGGTCTGCTTGAGTCCACTGGCATTCACCCGATCCAGCGGAACCGCAAAGAAGTCCATCTTGTAGTCCGTCATGTACTTCATCTGATCGGCCGCGGATCGGTCCGAGCTGACGAAGACGATTGTGAAATCCTTTGCCTGGGCATTCTGATCGAAGAAGTTCACCAGCGTCGGCGTGAACTTGCGGCATGGAGGACACCATTTGGCCGAGAAGTAGAGCAGAACGTTCTTCTTGGTCTTCAATACGCTGCTGGAAACCATTGCACCAGAGGCATCCACCAGATTTGGACCGATCATCGAGATCAACCGTTCATTGCCGGCCTTGGAGTCACCGGAGACTGGCTGTGATGGCGATACGAGTTCCTTGATGACTTCGGGAAGCTCGAATTCATCCTTGGTGAGCTTCATGACCCTGGTGAGTGAACTGACGTCCACTCTGTTTCTGACCTCGCCTTTGCTCAGAAGCGTGAATCCACTTGGGAAATTCACTTCCTGACCTTCCCCGATGGAGAACATCCGATACTCGCTCACGACCATCTCCATCACCGTGTCGGAAGACTTGAAATCCAGACCCTTGAACAGTCCGGTTTCCACATCGAAGAAGAAATTCATCGGAATCGTCTCGGCTCGAGGCATCGCGATCACCCGCCAGCAGATTGAACCGGCGAAGTTGAACTTTCCCACCGTGTTCAACCTGGACATCTTCTTGTCGATATCGAACAGCGAGAGGGGATTGAATACCACCTGATTGGCCAGTGCGACCGATGACGTGACGAGTGAGGGACTGCTGATCGTCCGCGAACCATCGACCGACCGTTGCTCTACGTATCTCCATGTGACTGGACCATTGGAACCATAGACCTCGGCCAGTCCGGACTCGTCACCTACCTGGACCTTGGCGCGAAAACGCCATGGCATTCTCGAATCGAACTCCACACTCAACTCGGAATCCTCGCTACCAGTGGATCTGCCCTTGTAGAGGTAGGCGGAATTCCCGAAGAGACTCGCCGCGTCCGCACCCGCCCAGTTGGTGAATAGGAATTGAGCCGATGGCTTGGCATTCACTGGCGGAGGAGT
>CESO01034981.1_pt1 | contig 27111 bp, 25 predicted proteins | sample 356341 | NCBI WGS metagenome assembly CESO01 (sample SAMEA2621812, study PRJEB7988) | marine metagenome | biome: marine biome (ENVO:00000447); feature: deep chlorophyll maximum layer (ENVO:xxxxxxxx); material: "saline water (ENVO:00002010), including plankton (ENVO:xxxxxxxx)" | depth 35 m | reverse complement strand
GTTCCGCTTACCATTGAGCCAGGGCGCGCAACTTGATCAAGGCTAGCTGAGACGCCTCCACCACCCCGTTTTTCTCCTTCAAGATCTGGTTCCTCCTCAACCTGCGGAGCTTCAATGACGTCTTCGATCTTAGCTTCCCCCTCATTCACTTGGAAATCTAATTCTAGATCCAAGGAAATGAATCGCGTGTCCATATAAGTTGCCTTAAAGCCGAAATCCTCGTTCAGCCGTCTCTGAACATCTGCCATCTGAGCACCCCCAGCAACCCATCCCTTAACTTCCTCAACTTGTTCGCTGCTCAAATCGCTAACGTTAACCATGCCCAAGAGCTAAGCGCCTCGAGAAAAAAACCCAAGACTCAATTCACGCACGGTGCCACTTCTTAACGAAGTCTAGCATTTGCTCCTCCTGATCCTCGATTGATTTCACCAAAGCGAGCTGAGTTCGGCACCGATCCAAATTATGATTATCACGGTGGATCCTGAAGTATTTATCCCCTTCTAAATGGTCAGTCAAAAAACGAATTCCCGTCTCTAGAGAAATTAATTTCGCCGAAAAAGGAAGCAATTCGATCTCCAACGGAGTAAGAAAATTCGCGGCAGTTTCGAGATAGCCCTCAACAATTGCCTCGAACATCGGGAGCCGCATTTCAACTTTGGAAGCATCAGTTTCATCCTCGGCGACGGGGCTCGTCGCTCCCCGAATCAAATCCCCAAAATCGTATAAAGCGAGTCCCGGCATCACCGTATCCAAATCAATCACACAAACCGCTTCATCAGTCTGCTCATCAATCATGACATTGTTGAGCTTAGTATCATTGTGCGTCACCCTCTCAATCAAACGTCCAGCTGCAAGATGATCCAGAAGCACCCCAGTAATCGACTCTCTTGAGGTAATAAAGCCGATCTCTTGCTGGACATCCTTCACGCGATCGCAGGGATCACTTTTTATCGCCTTAATAAGTCGGGAATATCGTTCGGGGGTATCATGAAAGCCTGGAATGGTAACCTCCACTCTTTCAATCGGAAGATCACTCACGAGATCCTGAAATGCCCCAAATGCCTTGGCCGCCTGATAGGCTTGGCGGGTGTTCTCAACCACGTCGTAAGTCTTACAACCCTCAATAAAATTATAACAACGCCAGATCCCTCCGGAACCGCCAGCAATACAGTTTTTTCCATCTCTCCCGGGGTAAAGATTGAGAGTCTGGCCACCAAAATCCCGCTTTTTCCGAAATACCTTCCGATTGATATGGTTCGTTACCCGCTCAATATTCTTCATAACCACTAGAGGTTTTGGAAAAACATTTTCATTAATTCGCTGAAAAATATATCGACGAATTCCTCCATCCTCATTCCGATAAGCGGCTAGATAGGTCGTGTTGATATGACCACTTTGAACCTCCTCGCCCTCGATAAAGGTCCCATCGATTGCAAATTGGCTTCCAATTGCGGCAATATCATCTTTTCGGCTTTTCATTGGGGGCTCCCATTTTACTTTAGTTCTGTTAACAATTCAAGCCATGACTTTGATTCTTTCTCCCTAGAAAACAACAGGAGCCGATCGGCTGACAAACGGCTCCACTCATCAAGATCTACCCGCTGATCCACGATAGCTCCAAGAATTTTGGCCATTCCCCCTTCCTCAAAATAGCCCGGATAATCATCACCCAGAAGCCCTACGTTTCCCTCGATCCTACTAGCCAGAACCGGAACACCCATCGTCATCGCCTCCAAAACCGCATTTGCTCCTCCTTCCAAAATCGAACTATTAATGGTCAGAGAACTTTTGGCACACAGGGCCAAAGACTTCCCTCTTGGCAGTCCCCCACACCAACGATACCTCCTATCCTCTTCCATCCAAAACTCCGCTGTTTTGTGCATCTCTGCATCTAAAGCCTGTCCAATTTGCCAAACTTCAACACCAGACCACTCTGGGTGTTGAGCTAGGGTTTCAATCGTCAAAAATGGTCGTTTTACGGGTCGCAAATGGCCCACCACTGAGATCACGAACGGCGATTGACTCGGTATAGCGTTAACCCCTATCGGATCGAGACTTGAGCGAATCACGACCGTCTTACCTCGCACTTCTTCGGGAAGTCTTCGAATCGCGGCTTCTTGTGGCACAACGATCCTATCCGCCTCATGCAGGGCGTCTTGCCCAATTTGAGATCCATCCGGGAGCCCCTGATAAATATCGGTGCCCGTCAGCAAAATAACTACTTTTCCTTCCGGCGTCTTCTTTTTGAAATCAAAAACCGTGTGGGCACCTTTAATGGCATGGAGTGTGATCAGAATATCGGCGGGCTCACCATCATTACCATGCGAACCTCTTGCCTCGACACCTCCTTCATTTAAAATCGCCACAATCCGTTCGGTGGTAACCGAGTTTCCCTTCAGCTCGGAGAGGGGATAAGGTGATGCTACGCAGACCTTCATAACGGGAGGACCTCGTAACCCTCGCGACCATCCTTCACCATCCAGCCATTCTCAGCCAACTGATCACGATAACGATCCGAAGCCGCCCAGTCCTTGTTTTGACGCGCCTCCCAACGACACTCAGCAAGCTTGGCGATCTTCTCTGGAACCTCGATTCCCTTGGGTTCGGGCAAGGTTAAACCAAGAGACGTAAGGACCGTAAAGAACCCGCGCCAATCTTCCAGAGATCTCGCATTTTTGAGATTGGCAAAAAGCTCTCCCAGAGCTGCTGCCGTATTTAGATCCTCATTCAATCGCTTAAAAGCACCGGCAAAAACACCTAAGCCCCCCCCTTTTGAAAGTTCGCGATAACCCGGGACAGCATGATCTTTTGCTGCTTTTGCCAACCTTCCAAGGGCCTCGCGAGCAGCGTGAAGAGACTCCATCGTGAAATTCAATTGCTTACGATAATTCGCCCCAATCAAGACATAACGAACTTCCATCGATGTCCAACCTTCATTAGCTAAATCGCTTAAGGTATAGAGAGTTCCACTCGACTTCGACATTTTCTTACCATTCACCAACAGATGGGTGGAGTGAAACCAATGCCGAGCGAATTCCCCACCACACGAGCACTTAGATTGTGCCAGCTCATTTTCGTGATGGGGAAAAACCAAGTCCTCTCCACCGCTATGAAGGTCGAAGGTCCTGCCCAGATATTTTAAAATCATTGCCGAACACTCAAGATGCCAACCTGGCCGCCCCTCTCCCCATGGACTATCCCAATAGTTGTCACCATCTTCGTCACGACGACATTTCCAAAGAACAAAATCAGCGATATTATCCTTTTCGTATTCATCAGAATTAGCGCGCTCGTTCTGGGTTTTTCCCAAATCAAGCTCACGTTTATCGAGACGCGATAATTTTCCATATTCAGAAAATGAAGTGATTTTGAAATACACTGAGCCATCCTCCGAAGCATAAGCGTGACCCTTTTCCAATAACTCTTCGATCATCGCAACCTGCTCTGGGATATGTTCCACCGCGCTTGGTTCGATGTGTGGCTTAAGACAATTGAGGGCCTCGCAATCAGCGTGAAACCTTTCGCGCCATTGAGCCGTGAAATCAGCCAACTTCATCCCTACCCCCACTGAATCTCGGATCGTCTTATCGTCCACGTCTGTGATATTACGGACATGCTTAGTTTTCATGCCACCTAGCTCGAGAACCCTCCGCATCACGTCTTGTATGACGAAAGTTCGAAAATTACCGATATGAGCCGGGCCATATACCGTCGGGCCACAGCAATAAAATCTGAAAACTTTACCATCCACCGGCTTAAGGAGAACAACTTCGCGCGTTAGAGTGTCAAACAACCTCACAGGGCAAGCATTAACAGCCCTACTATTCCGGGCAATCGAATTTCCCAAGATTGCGTCTCTTCGCTTTTCTGTCAGACTGTCCCCATGAGCAAACGCTCCCGGATTATTTTGACTGGCATTATTCCAATTTTGTTAGTCTCGACGACAATTCTTGGAATCGGTCTCGGTGGACGTCTTCCTGGTCTTTCAGGAGAAATCTTCCGCAAGATCACCGGATTCATGTTCACTCCCGTCTTCTTAGAGCTAACTTTTGCTTTCCTTGGGCTTCTAGCTGTTTTTTCAATCAACAACATCCGCCTCCAGAAACAAGGTGATGAATATGTCTCACTTGAAATTGAAGAGGATCAAAAAGACCAGAAACCATGAACCTTGCAGACCTTCGCGAAGACTACACAAAAGGTGGCATCAGCCGGTCTAGCATCAAGAGTGACCCTTTCACGCAATTTGAAGAGTGGCTTGAAGTCGCCCATGAGCAAAAGATCCCAGACGCCAATGCCATGACCGTAGCCACCGCCGGGAAGGATGGTGTGGTTACCTCCCGCACTGTACTTCTCAAAGGAATTGTTGATGGCAATCTCCAATTTTTTACAAACTACCGCTCAAAGAAGGCTCAGGATCTCGCTGAGAATCCAAATGCCTCGATCACGATCCTCTGGAAAGAATTGGAACGCCAAATCTGTGTTCGAGGAAAAGTGGTAAAAACCTCGCGGCAGACATCTGAGAATTATTTCAAAATCCGGCCCTACAATTCTCAAATCGGCGCATGGGTTTCCGAATGTCAATCTAACCCTATCGAGGACCGAGCAACGATCGCAAACCGGCAAAACGAGCTTGAAATCAAATTCCCAAAAGGAACTGAGGTCCCTTGTCCAGAATTTTGGGGCGGTTACAACCTGACACCAAACTACATCGAATTTTGGCAAGGTCGACAAGGCCGCTTACACGATCGCCTTTGCTATTTTAGATCAGGCGAAGCTTGGGAACTTAAACGACTCAGCCCTTAGTCGGGGACCTTCGCCTTTAATGCTCCTTTGATTCTCCCCGGAAAATCAGTTGTCACCGACAGTGTCCCTTGGTTCGCGAACCACTGGGCAGTTTTGATCTCATTAACGGTCCAAACATGATGCTCAAATCCGGCCATTTGTAATTTGGAAATAAATTCATCATCGATTCCGGATCTACTGGAACTCATTCCATCTGCCTTCACTTTGCGTAAAGTGACTAGAGAGTCTTCTAATGAAGGCGTGAAGGAACCGTCTTTGTTCTGTTTTACATCGGATAGCCAGTAGGCTTTAAAGTGAGGAGCCTTCATCTTTACCTCACCGATGATTTTCGCATCAAAACAAATAAAAACGATCTGCTCTTTCTCAAGCTGCGATTTGGAAACTTCCCTCAAAAGCGGCGGTATAATTTCAAGTCCACATTTAATCTCAATGTAGATCTTTTTTTTCGCTGGAATCGTCTTAAATACCTCTCCAATTGTTGGGATTGAAGTATTCTCAAATGCGGTCCCTTTTTTTATACCAACGTCTAATTTTTTCAGTTCTGCCAGAGTGGTATTCTTAACCACCAAGTTTTTTGCTGCCACTTTTTTGGTGTTTGCGTCATGGATACAGACAACTTGGCCATCTTTAGTGAGATGAAAATCACCCTCGATTGCATCGGCTCCTTGCCTCCAAGCCAACTTGAATGCCGGGATTGTATTTTCAGGAGCTTCACCCGATGCACCGCGATGCGCTACTACCATCGGCTTCCCAACCAAGGAAAATTGACCTAACACACCAAAAATTAAGATGTAAAAATAAACTCTCACTCCGCTGACGATGTCCTATCGCACTAAAAAGCAAAAGGGAAATTCGTGAGGCCTATTACCAACCGCAGCATGAAAACTCGTCCCCCTTTTTACATTTCCTGCACAAAACAAAAAAATGGTGAGCGGATGCTTCTTTTCAAGAGTTCATATAAAACCGCCGTATCTTGTGAACGCGACGGTCTGGAACTTTGATAGGATCAAAAATCAGCTTCCAATCGAAGTCTTCCCCTGAAGAGTCGCACCTTCCTCCATGCTGAGGGTCTTAGTTTTAATGTCCCCCTTGAGCAAAGACTTCTCTTTAAGCTCACAACGATCTGACGTGATTGTACCTTCGACTTTCCCGTAAAGTTTCACTTCCCCAGCCTTAACATCACCCTTGATGCTGGCATTTTCAGCGATCGTCACTTTGCCTTTATCAGAGATAATCTCTCCATCGATTTTCCCATCAACGATCATGTCATTTGAAAACTTGATTGATCCATTAATTTCGAGCCCCTGAGTGAGGATGTTGGTTGCATTTGCCATAATCTTGGCGCGATTCCACCAGCTTTAGGGATCTCTGGCAATGCCATTTTTGGGAAAGCTTTTGACAAAAAGCCCCGCAAAGAGGACCTCTTTAGCGTGAGCTTCGCCAGTCAGTTCAAAACCCTCATGGAGGAGCCTACTCCTCTCATGCGGAGATTTCGGAAATTACTTGATCCCTGCCCAGATAGGCAACTTGAGAGCATGGCACGTCAAAGCCAAACCCTGACTCGCCGCCATTTTGGAAAAACGATGCGCCTCTTTGCACCTCTCTACCTGTCAAACGAATGTGTAAATAACTGCCAATATTGCGGATTTTCCCGTAATAATCCTATCCTTCGCACTACTCTTACGGTTCCTCAGGTAGTCGCTGAAGCCAAATATCTTTACGATCTAGGCTTTCGAAACATTCTTCTCGTGGCCGGCGAGCACCCTAAATTTGTTTCAGATGGCTACCTTCAAGAGTGTGTCAATGCCCTAAGAGCCCTAATACCGACAATTGGAATAGAGGTCGGTCCAATGGAGGATCATCAATACAGCGAATTAGTCGATCACGGCGCTGAAGGCCTTATCGTTTATCAAGAAACTTATCACCAAGAAACTTACAAAGTCCTCCACACCGCTGGCCCTAAGAAGAAATTTAATTGGAGGCTCGATTGCCCTGAACGCGCTTATGCTGGAGGCTTTCGCAGAATCGGAATAGGTGCTCTTTTCGGCCTTGCCAACTGGCGCTACGAAGCAATCGCGCTGGCGACTCACCTCGACTATCTACTCCGTCATTGTTGGAAAGCCAGCTTCACTATCGCTTTCCCTCGTATGAGACCCCATGCAGGTAACTATCAATACACCCCCAATCCAAAATTATCACTAAACGAACGAAGCTTAGTGCAATTACTCACTGCCTTCCGCGTTTGCTTTCCTCAGGTTGGAATTGTGCTTTCAACCCGCGAGCCTGCAGAACTTCGCGACGCCCTGTTCCCTCTGGGCGTTACTCACATTTCGGCAGGTTCTCAAACAGACCCCGGGGGTTACACTGGCGCCGGAACCGAGGATCTGCATCTAACCCTTAAAGGACTTCGGGTTGAACTTGAAGAAGAGCAAGTTCATAATCGGGCGACCGGACAATTCGAAATCGATGACAAGCGACCGGTCGATGAAATCGCCCGCATTCTCAAAACCCAGGGATTTGATCCAGTATGGAAAGACTGGGATCCCGCAATTCTTACCTCTTAATGACTCTCACAATCAACGGAGAAACTCGAAAATTCGACAATGACCTCAATTTACAAGCCCTCCTCGTAGAGTTAGAGCTTGCTGATAAACCAGTGGTCGTTGAACTCAACCAGAAGGCGCTCGCGCCCTCTGAGTTTAAAGCCCAGAAGCTTAGGGACAGTGATCAGCTGGAAATCATTACAATTGCCGCTGGAGGATAGCGTGATTCGTTCACTTGTTTTCTGAACCTGACTTGGGTTTAATCAGCTCAATCGCCTGAGGGGGCGCGGTTTGCTCTTTCTTCGTTACTACAGAGAAAACGAGGACACCGATAACAACGATCAAGCACCCAAGAAAAACATAATGCATCAGTGCCATATTGCGCTGAAGGCGGGCCATTGTTTCACTGACTTTTTCCTCGGTATTCTGGACATTTTGAAAAAAGTTCTCCATCCGGACATCAGAATCTTTCATTCGCTCCTGAGCCCGGTCAAAAGTTTTGATCGTCTCCTTACTAGTTTCATCCATACACTTCAATGTGCGATTGAATCCATCCATTGAATTCGCCAGACGTTCATCTCTCTCATTGCTAGACTTCAATTGGGTGTGGATTTCGACCAAAGCTTTGCCCACTGCAAGTTGAGATTTACTCAATTGCCCAATCCCCTGATCAAGCCCCTTGATCGCCTGCGGGAGATGAGCTAATGATTCACTTAAAATCATATTATTTTCATTTTGAGAATCCAACTGACCGCGAATGGAACGAACGAGATCAACCATCTCCAAATACCCTTCCGAGATCCGTGCTAACTGTTGATCACGCTTTGAAGGACGCTTCCAAAAGGCCCACTTACTCGACTTGGTTTCTGGCACAGATAGCCCATCATTTTTAACTCGCTCAGGCCCAAGCACTTCGATTTGATCAGCAGATTTTACCTTTTTTTTCGTGAGCTCTGCCACCCTATCAGGGTCAGGAATAATAGGCTTGGCACTTTTATCTGACTTTCCCTGAAACGACTCCTTAAACTTAGGAACATCGTCCTTGGTGGCAATCCAATCATTTAGAGTTAGTTCAACATCATCTAAATCAAATCCTGCTGCTGAATAAACCATTTTCCAATCCAAAGCGACCGGCTTGACCGATGTATACCGTGGCGTAACTTCAATTTTTTTCTTCGATTCAAAAACCTTCTTGTCATCAACACTAGATTTTTCCAAAGCCTCGTCGGAAATTGGTGTAGGTTCCTTCGAGGAAAAAACGAATCTCACTTCCTCCTTTTTCCCAAAAGCCTTTGCAGGGTCTAAATAAACAACCTTTCCAACAGGTTTCCTCACCGCATATTTCCGAAGCTGTGGTTTTGAAACTGACGCTACCGAACGATTTTCGGATTTCTCCACCTCTCTTAAGTGGTTCGGCACCAGTGCTTTAACATTCAGTTTTGACTTAACTAAAGGGCCAACAGGCTCGAATTTAGAGGCAAAATCAACCCTACTTCCACGCCCTTTTCCAAAATCTCCAGATGCTTTCTTCGGTTCTTTTTCCTGATCACTCATCGCTACAGACCTGTGCTTGTCCCTAGTAAAGCGTTTTCAAAAAAAACTGCAATCAATCCCCAAAAAAAGAATTAAAATTTTATTTTTTTACGCTGTATTCAAAATCCATCCCCCTTGCTGAATCTTTCACCACGACAACGCCTATCTTCTGCGATATCTTCCACTTCGTTCACCTCAAGATGTCCGACCCTCAAAAAGCTCTCAGGAAATATTTTGGTCACGATTCTTTTCGCGAGGGCCAAGAAGAAGTCATTGCATCTATCTTATCAGACAGATCTACCCTCGCCGTATTTCCAACCGGGGGAGGGAAATCACTCTGTTATCAACTTCCTGCGTTACTATTCGATGAACTCACTCTCGTTGTCTCTCCACTCATCGCCCTGATGAAAGATCAGGTTGACTCTCTAGTCTCCAAAGGAATTCCGGCAGCCCGACTCGACTCTACCCTCTCAGCAGACGAAACGAGTAAGCTCTACCAAAAACTTGAGGAAAATAAAATCAGGCTCCTTTACGTGGCACCTGAGCGCCTCGCTAACGAAAAATTTCGAGCGCGTCTTACCAAAATCCCACTCGCTCTGCTTGCAATAGATGAAGCCCATTGCATTTCGGAATGGGGTCATAATTTCCGGCCGGACTACCTCAAGCTAACTCGTTTTTCCGACGAGCTCAAGGTCCCCCGTGTCCTTTGCCTCACGGCAACGGCCACTCGAAAAGTTGCTGAAGATATTTGTAAACACTTTGAAATTCAATCGCAGGACCATCATCAGCTCACGTTTTATCGAGCCAACCTCGATCTTGTCGTCACTCCTATCGCTACACACGATCGCCGTGAGCACCTCCTTAAGAAGCTAAAGAAATCACCTATCCAGCCTACCATCATTTACACAACTCTGCAGCACGGCGCGGAATCTCTTGCCGCCTTCCTAAAAAGTAAAGGCCTTCCCGTGCGCCCTTATCACGCCGGGCTAAGATCCAAGGCACGTTCTGAAATCCAAGAAGCTTTCATGTCCGGTGAAGTTCCCATTATCTGCGCAACCATCGCGTTCGGAATGGGAATCGACAAATCAGATATCCGAGCGATTTATCATTATAATCTCCCCAAATCGCTCGAAAACTACACCCAAGAAATCGGTCGTGCCGGACGGGATGGCCAACAAGCGCACTGTGAACTTCTTGCCTGCCAAGATGATCTTCGAACTCTCGCCAACTTTACTTATGGCGATACCCCACAGCCCGATTCACTTCGCTCCATTCTCCGTATTCTTCTAGAACAACCCGGAGAATTTGATATTTCAACCTATGAGCTTTCACGATCTCACGACATTCGCCCACTCGTCATCAACACCTTGTTAACTTACCTCGAATTAGAAGGGTTTCTCAAAGCCACTTCGCCTTTCTACTCTACTTACAAGATCTCGTTCACCCGGGATCTCGAGCACCTTTTAAACGGCTTCGATCCAAATCGTCAGTCTTTTCTTCGCAAACTTTTCGAGGCCGCTAAACCAGGCTACAAGTGGCTCGAGCTTAACCCGGAAGACGCGGCCGTAGAGATCGGCGAGTCCAAAGAAAAAATCGTGAAAACAATTGGCTATCTTGAAGATCTAGAGGACATCGCTGTCAAACCTTCCAGAGTTCGACAGGGGTATCGACTTCTTAAGAAGCCTGATGATCTTCCCGCTCTTACTCAGCGAGTAATCGACCTTTTCCAACGCCGCGAGAACTCGGATCTTCAACGTCTCCAAGGGGTAGTTGCACATGCGCTAAAGCCATCTTGTCTCTACGCATCGCTCCTGGATCATTTTGGCGAAGAAATGGAATCTTGTGGTCACTGTTCTCGTTGCCATGGCCATGCTCCGCCGCCGAATCTCCCCTCATCGGCCCCTCCCAGAATCACTAATGAAGACCTCACCTTGATTCAAAACCTGGTCAACCTTAAGCAACCCGGTCTTCGAACACCCCGAGCTCTAGCTCGCTTTCTTTGCGGAATGACCTCTCCCGCCACCACTTACTCTTGGTATCTTCCCGATGGTGCGCGCCGTAAACAGCGCCTCATTTCGCACGATGCCTACTCTCTTCTCGAGCTTCACCCTTTCGAATCAATCCTCGAAATCTGTGAAGCCCAGATTATCCACTGATTCACCCCATGAAAAAACTCCTCTTCCTCGCCATAATACTGCCTGGCTTTGCTCAAGAACCAATCACTCGAATTGCCTGTGGTTCTTGTTACAAGCCGGAACGTGATAACGGCATTTTTAGAGCCATTGCAGCCGACAAGCCACAAGCCTTCCTATTTATGGGCGATAATATTTACGCGGACACCAATGACCCTAAAATTATGAAAGAAAAATACCGCCTCCTTAATGCCCAGCCAGACTATGCGGTTTTTTCAAAAACGGTCCCTATCATCCCAATTTGGGACGACCATGATTACGGACTCAACGATGCTGGGCGTGAATACAAGATGAAGGAAGCTTCTGCTCAACTTTTCTTCGAAGCCTTCAACTTCCCAACCCACCATGAAGCGACGAAAACACCTGGTGTCTATCACTCACAGATTTTGGGACCTCAGGGGAAGCGAGTGCAATTTATCATGCTCGATACTCGCTACTTTCGAAGTCCACTGAAAAAAATTAAGAAGGGAAAACGAAAAGTTTATCAAATCGAAAAAGGTCCAGATGCGACCATTCTCGGTAAAACCCAATGGCAATGGCTCGAAAAACAACTCAGAAAGAGCGCTGAATTACGCATCATTGTAAGCTCCATCCAGATTATTAACACCGAGCACCGTTTTGAAAAATGGAGCAATATCCCAAACGAACGCACAAAGCTTTTGAAGCTACTTAAAGACTCCAGCCCAGGCCCCACTATTCTTCTGAGCGGTGATCGTCATCTTGCCGAGGTTTGCCGAATACAAGCCAATGGGAAAGAAAACCTTCCATTTGACCTCTACGAAATGACCTGCAGCGGGATGACGCATGCTGGAGCACCTAATGATCCCTCTTATCTAAGGGTCCCTGGGACCTATTCGAGGGACCTGAATTACGGATTAATTGATATCAACTGGGGAAAAAAGAAACCAGAAGTCACTCTATCGGTAAAAACACCAAAGCTAGATGTTACCACTAATAGCGTCACCGTTCTTGATTTTAACGAATATCAAACAATCAAATAATCTAGTAATAGGTTTAAAGGAGGTCCAACTGGCTCTCTTCCTCCTCAAACTTCACCCCCACCCCGAGAAGCCTAACTGATTTACCCTCCCCACGGCTCCAAGCCAAACTAAGGAGTTCTCTGTAGACTGTTTCATCCATTTGTCTTCCCGCCTTCTCCGCAGTAGTCTGGGTGAAATCTTCAAACTTTAACTTCACTACTCTTGATTTAATTTCCTGACTCGATTTGTGCTTCACCGCCTCCTCAACTTCAGATCGCAACTTGCGGAGAACATTCATAAGCCAGTCGAAATCATCAATATTTTCCCGAAAAGTTCGCTCCTTCGAAAGCGACTTCCTAGCTCGACTGACTGTGACCTCCCGATCATCTTTGCCCCGACATCTATCGAAGAGTTCAAGGCCCCACCGCCCGAGCTTTTCCGCCACTTCGACCTTACTTAATAACTGGAAATCGCCGCAAGTTTCGATCCCCAAACGCGCCAAGGTTTCTTGTCCCTTTTTCCCCACTCCCTGAAGTTTTGAAACCCTTAGGCCCCGCATAAAACCATTAACATCTTCAAGCTTCACCTCGAGCTGTCCATCAGGTTTATTCCAGTCACTTGCTACTTTCGCAATCATCTTATTCGGCGCGATTCCAGCAGAGGCCGTAAGACCAGTCTCTAAATAGATAGCACGGCGGATTTCCTTTGCCAGTGCCACCCCAGATTCAGCACGGTGACTTACATCAAGATAAGCCTCATCTAAAGAAAGAGGCTGAACAATATCAGTGTAGCGACCAAAAATCGCGCGGATTTTTGAAGACTCCTGACGGTAAACATCAAAACGAACCGGAGTCAGAATAATCTCTGGGCAGAGCTGCCTAGCCTTAAAAACTGGCATTGCGGAATGACACCCAAATTTCCGAGCCTCGTAGTTGGCCGTCGTCAATACCCCTCGCCCCGTGCTACCCCCAACCCCGACGGGCTTCCCAATTAGCGAAGGATCATCACGCACTTCAATGGCTGCATAAAAACAGTCCATGTCAATGTGGATGATCGTTCGAGCCATGGAGCTAATCTAGCGGAGCTAAATCACTGGAACAATCGACTAATTAAATATCAAAGAAGTCCTCACCAAAGGCTCCAGATTTTTGTAAATAGTAGTCATAACCACCGGAATACTTTTTCACCTCTCCATCAGCGATGTGCCAAGTGTGCTCAGCGAGCGAGCGGATAAAGTGCACGTCGTGAGAAATGAAAACCAAAGTCCCCTCATACTGCTTTAAAGCAGAGACAAGAGCCTCGATAGAAGTCAAATCAAGGTGAGTCGTCGGCTCATCCATCAAAAGAAGATTGGGCGGATCAACTAGGAATTTCACAAGTGATAAACGCGATTTCTCACCCCCGGAGAGAATTTTAACTCGCTTAGAAACATCATCTTTTTTGAAGAGAAAGGACCCGAGGATAGCGCGCGCTTCATTTTCACGCATACCACCACCAGCCTCAATAACTTCCTCAAGCACCGAATTATTTTCATTTAGGGTCATAGCTCGATGCTGAGAGAAATATCCAATCTTCGTGGTTGTTCCAACATTCCGGCGGCCAGCATCCCCTTTTTCGATACCCGCAATCATCTTCATGAGGGTCGATTTTCCTGCACCGTTCGGTCCTACTAAAACAATCCGATCTCCCCGCTCGATATGAACATCGAGATTCTTGTAGAGCACGTTATCACCATAGGCCTTATCCACATTCTCGAGAGAAATCACTCTTTGGGTTGAGCGTGGTGGCTGCGGAAAATGAAAATGGAAAAGCTTTCGTGGCTTTCGTGGCTTAGGAAGACGATCCATCTTCTCAATCATCTTCACTCGGCTTTGTACCTGAGAAGCCTTCGAGCCAACCGAACGAAATTTATCGATAAATTCCTGGATGCGAGCGATTTCCTTTTTCTGATTCTGGAAAGCCTTCATCTGTTGGTCATACCGCTCATCCTTCAGCTGCAAGTATTTGGTATAGTTTCCTGTATAATTAATGAACTTTTGCTCATCAATTTCGTAAACTTTCTCGACCACGCCATCCATGAACGAACGGTCATGTGAAATAATGAGGAGGGCTCCAGGATATTGTTGAAGATATTTTTGAAACCACATCAGGGAGTTCAGATCCAGATGGTTTGTCGGCTCATCGAGCATGAGGAGATCAGGCTCTTCAACAAGTAAGCGGGCAAGGTGAGCTCGCATAATCCACCCCCCTGAAAACATGTCAGCAGGCCGGTCAAAATCTTCCTGAGAATACCCCAAACCAGAAAGAATCTTCTTGGCCTTGGGCTCTAGTTGGTAACCATTTAACTCCTCCCATCGATCTTGGGATTTACCAAATTCATCGGAATCCTCCGCCATCGTCCTCATCGTCTCTAGCACTTCGCGGTGCTCTGGAGTGATGCCCATTGCAATTTCCATAATGCTGGCATTCCCAGGATCTCCAGCCTCCTGAGCGAGGTAGCCCACCATGCCATACTCATCAAGATCGACAGTCCCTTGATCGGCGTCTTCTTCCTTCAGAACAATCTTGAAGAGAGTCGATTTACCCGCGCCGTTTGGCCCCACCAATGCGACTCGCTCGCCCCAATTGATAGTCATTTCCGAGTTTTCGAACAGCACACGACCACCTAGGGCCTTAGTCATTTTCTTGATCGTCAACATGGCGGAGTGGATGTCGGGGCTGTTTGGTCGAGAGTCAAGAATTTTGCGAAAGGCTATCAAAGCCCCGAAGGCTCGCAGAGAGCTATCTTTTTACGGCTTCAATCCTACCCTCAAGTAATTTGGCAGCCTTTGTTTTTCCCATTTTTTTCAAAACTCCGTGAAATCCCTCTAAGGTCGCGAGATGATTTGGACGCAAAGCAAGACCCTCGCGGAAAGCGTCCTCAGCCTTTTCAAGCTTCCCCTCCTGAACGTAAAACAACCCTAGCCTCCACTTTATCGGGTAATCCACCGAGGGAGGGAGCAGATTTGAAGGACTTGCCTGCCGGTCAGAGGCTGAGCGAAACCAAGTCGCAGCCGATAGGCGAATTGCTCCCTCTTGATTCTGAGCAATTAGACCACGAAGTTCTGGGACCATCATCAAAAGTGTATCCATCGCACGCGCCCAATCGGCATAACTGCTAGTCTTGGAGGCAAGCTTCTGGGTCTTTCCTAACGCATCAACCCTGAGCAAGAACTGGTCGAAGAGAGCTTTACTGCTCTGTATGTCTTTATCCGCAATAGCCATGCGAACCGCCAGGTAGATAGCGATACAATTTCGGTAAGGCAGAGCGAATGATTTATCCTTGAACCATTGTTCTTCTGGCAAAGTCTCAAGAAGCTTCTGTCCCTTCTTAAATGAAGCAATATCACTTCGCCCCATCATCACGCGTGCCCCCACATTGCGACCCTCCCAGAGCAGTAATCCCGCACCGCGTGAAAAAAGGCGCTTCTCTTCGATTTTAATTTCAGCGAGCTCCTTTCCAACTTGTTCCGCCATTTTTTTATCCCCTTTCATCTCATGAAGGGTGGCTAGGTAGACTTTGGAACGGATCCAGCCATCGCAATCATAAAGACTTACCTTCTCTTCGTTCATGTAGGCCTCGTAGAATTTAGCAGCGTCATTCGCAGCTTGAATCGCTAACGCTGCATTACCACAACGAGCTTCGACATGAGCCAGCATAAGGTGATAGGGAGGATAATTCGGCAGTAGCCTCACCAATTTACGGGCCACTGGTAACACCTCTTTACGGAGCATTGAAACATTTAAGGGAGCTTCGGCCTGACTGCTCACCCAAAACGCCATGACCGAAAGATGTTTAGGGTGCTGTTCTAGCATCTTTTTAATACCCTCATCCGCTCTTTTTTGACCTACCAATGGTTTACCACCGCTATCAAATCCATCTCTCTGGAGAAGTAGGGAGAATAAGCGTGCCTGAATATCGGCAGGATATTTTTCCGAGAGTGAATTAAAGGCCAGCCCAGCGGCCCTTACACCGCTGGTCAAGAGGTAACCGGCTGCCTGTGCATATCGCTTCTCAAGGTCGGACCAACGAGTTTTCTTTGCCGAGATCTCCGATTCCAGCAAATCAAGCATTCGATCAACCGCCGCCTTCCGTTCAGAGAAAAATTCATGTTGGCTTCCAGCCAAACTCATTGCAATTCCCCAATAGGCCATTAGGCACTCGGGATCCACCTTCGCTGCCTCACAAAAATGCCTATAAGCTTCAAAATCCCAAGAAGCGTTCATTCGGCCCAGTCCTTGCGCAATATGGCCAGCCGCTATTTCCGAGCTGGAAGAAATCGCCATGTGCCCCTCACCCAACGCTGCTATGACCTTTGGCTTCCCAAGTTTGATAACAACCGGGTGGATCACATCCTCTACCTTAAAATCGTCCGCAGTTAACTCAGCGCAGAATACGAAGTGAAATATCAAAAGTAATTTTCTTCTCACCCCTAACTTCTCGGCTAATCAGACTCACTTGGCAAACAATCAATCAGTAACAAAGACCCAGACTCGACAGCGCACCTCAATCTAGTCAAAGCTGCCGCATGACGATCGGCCTTATTGGATGTGGAAAAATGGGATCCGCCCTAACATTGGGCGCGATCAAGAAGGGAGTGTTTGAGCCCAACCAAGTTTTAGCCTACGACCCTGTCCCGGAGTCCATTGCAGCGCTTGGAGACGGAATTTCAGCTGCAAAATCGCTCGCAGAAGTAATCCAAGAAAGTGATGTCCTCCTCCTCTGTGTCAAACCCTACCAAGTCTCTGAAGTTCTCGCCAAAATCCCTCCACTTGTTGAATCTCCTGACAAACTACTTGTGATCTCTATCGCTGCCGGGGTCAAGATTGAGACGATGGAGGAAAGTTGTAATCATCAGGCGCGGATCGTAAGAACCATGCCGAATACTCCAGCTCTCATTGGCGAGGGCGCAGCGGCGTTTGCGCTAGGCAAGAAAGCAACTGATGCCGATGCCGATTTTACCGAGAAGCTTTTAGGATCAATCGGAATCGTATACGGGGTGAAGGAATCACTACTCGACACAGTCACCGGACTTTCGGGGAGCGGACCTGCCTATGTTTACACATTTATAGAGGCCCTCGCCGACGGGGCCCTTCTCGAAGGCTTACCCCGCGATCAAGCACTTGCATTGGCAACCCAGACCGTTCTTGGAGCGGCCCGCATGGTGGCGGATTCCGGCGAACACCCCAGCGTTCTTCGCGATCGAGTCACTTCCCCCGGTGGCACGACCATCGCAGGGCTCGCGGCACTTGAGGAGGGTGCCTTTCGATCTACAGCGATTAACGCCATTAAAGCAGCCACCAAAAAGGCCCGCGAGCTGGGACGCTAAGTTTCACTCCCAAAAACTGCCTTTTTCCTTTCTCTTCGTATCGCCCCAAGTCAGCTTCCGATCAGACTTTTTAAAATGAACGTTATTGCCATTGCTAACCAGAAAGGTGGAGTGGGGAAAAGCACCACTGCGATCAATCTTTCGGGTGCCTTGGCTCAAAAGGGTAAAAAAATCCTCCTGATCGACCTCGACCCACAAGCTAATACAACGAGTGGAATCGGCGAAGAAGCCAGCTCGACCGGTTGTCTCTACTTGCCCCTCATCGGCCAAGCCCGAATGGAAGATAAAATAATCCCAACTCGTATTAAAAATTTGTCTCTTATTCCGGGTGATATGGACCTTGCCGGAGTTGAAATCGAACTCGCACAAATGCCCGATTACTTGTCCCGCCTGCGCGACTTACTCGAAAACCTAGGCAAAAAACAAGATTATGACTTTATCATTCTTGATACACCCCCTTCGCTCGGAATTCTTATGACCTCGGCGCTTGCCGCTGCTGATGAAGTTATTATTCCGTTACAATGCGAATGGTTTGGGTTAGAAGGATTGGCCAAAATCGTTCATATTATCGACCAGATCCGAGAATCCGGATCAGGAGCCTCGGTAGAACTCGAGGGTATCCTCATGACTATGTATGACAGCCGAACCAATCTGTCGAAAGAGGTCGTTGCACAGGTTAAAAGTTTCCTCCCTAGACAACTTTATAAAACTCTTATCCCTCGGTCGATCCGGATCGGAGAGGCTCCCAGCTATGGCCTCACTATTTTTGAACACGATCCGCATGGAGCTGGCGCAAAGGCTTATGAAAAACTCGCTAGGGAGTTTTTGGCGAGAAGAAAATAAGGACTTTCTGATATTTTGAAATAGCCAAATAAATAAGCGTCAAGGATGCTGCTTGACCATTCTAAGCTCTCTCTCCATCGTCTCCGCCCGCAGCGCGAGTTATTTTTTGTAACTCTGTAATCCCTTTACCCAAAAAACCTCTTTCCCAACCTAACTCCCTCTATGTCAGTGTTTGCACGACTTTTCGGCCTCCTGTCGAACGATATCGGAATCGATCTCGGCACGGCCAACACCCTTGTCAATGTCAAGGATCACGGAATTGTATTACGGGAACCATCCGTGGTTGCCGTAAAGGCCGGTACAAATGAAGTCCTTGCGGTTGGAGACGATGCCAAACGCATGCTTGGCCGTACCCCAGGTAATATCGTCGCAATCCGTCCTCTTAAAGATGGCGTCATTGCAGACTTCGAGGTGACTGAGGCGATGCTTCGCCACTTCATTAAAAAGGTGAGCAGTAAACGACGAAGCCACCCGCGCGTCGTCATCGCTATCCCATCAGGCATTACCGAGGTCGAACGCCGTGCTGTAAAGGAATCTGCCGAACAAGCCGGGGCTAGAGAGGTTTACCTCATTGAAGAGCCTATGGCAGCAGCGATCGGAGTAGGACTGCCTGTTCAAGATCCGTCCGGAAACATGATCGTCGATATTGGCGGCGGGACAACCGAAGTCGCGCTCATTTCCCTTTCTGGAATTGTATACGCACGCAGCGTCCGAACCGCCGGTGATGACCTCGACGAATCAATCATTTCCTACATGAAGCGGGGCTATAACCTGATGATTGGTGAACGCACTGCCGAGGACATCAAAATCCGAATAGGATCCGCCCATACTCTTCCCAAAGAAACCTCCATGGAGGTCAAAGGGCGTGACCTCGTCTCTGGCCTACCAAAGACAATCACGATTACCTCGCAAGAAATTCGTGAGGCCATGGCTGATCCACTTACGACCATTGTCGATGCGGTTCGCACCACTCTAGAACGCTGCCCACCTGAACTTGCTGCCGATCTCGTTGACCGCGGACTTGTTCTCGCTGGAGGAGGAGCTCTTCTTCGTGGACTTGATAAGCGACTTCGTGAGGAAACCGGGCTCCCAGTCCACGTCGCAGAGGATCCCCTGAGCGCCGTTGCCGAAGGAACTGGAAAAGTCCTTCAGGAAATCACCTTCCTGAAACGTGTCACCAATTCTGACAATTAAAATCCGGATTCCGGAGATGAAGCCTCTTAATTTTCTAGCTCTTATCCTCTTTGTCGCGGGGCTTGTTTGGGTTTTTACGCTAAGCGAAAAATCTGTGCGCCATATTCAGCGTTCCTACTATTCTGCAATCTCCCCCCTCATATCAAAAGGGAGTGAAACCGAAGCATTCGCTAATAAATTCCTAGAAGAAGTCGAACACTCCGCAGATCTTGAAAAACGGGTCGAGCAAGTGATTGAAGAACGTGATCGCTTTAAGCTTATAGCCGGACGAGTTCGCGAACTTGAGGCGGAAAATAATCAGCTCCGAAATGCGCTCGATTTCAAAAAGAAAACCCAATTTGATGTGGTTGCAGCCCGCGTCATTCGAAAACAACCTCAGATGTGGGGAAAAACTATAGAGATTGATCGAGGAACCGATGACGGATTCGAAGCCGATCCCGAATTTGACCTTTGTGTCCTCGCTTCAAACGGCGGCTTAGTGGGCCGCCTCCAGCTTTCTGGCGAGCAAATTTCATCAGTCCTTCTAATCACCGACGAGATCTCGCAGGTCTCGGCGGAGGTCGAGGGCACTAGCGAGGTCGGCATCATTGTAGGCCGACAAACCACCTTTGGCCAGACGCCTCGTTTGCGGCTGCGCTATCTCTCTAAGACCGCCATCCTCCAAAAGGGAATGAAGGTCTACACCGATGGGCGGGGGAAGTTGTTTCCTCCAAACATTCCTATCGGAACTATCGAAGACTTTGAAGTAGGCCCCGTATACGGCGAGGCAGAAATCAAACCAGCGGTTGACTTCACCAACCTGAAAAATGTCTTCGTCATTACCGACTCACCCGGTGATTAAGACCAAGACATGTTTCTATACTCCATAAGCCTAATCGGACTCCTTCTCCTGAGCTGTATTGTTCAGCAGTTTCTTCCGCCTGTCTCCTCGTGGTATGACGCTCGTATTCTAATCCTCCCCCTAATCGTCCTCTGCGGATCGGTCACAGTCTCAACCGGCATTATGCTGATTCTCGCTTATTTAGGAGGGTTTCTATGGGATGCTCAACAAATCCTTTCTGTCACTCAAGGAGATCCCTTCGTATATCAAAATTCGCCTGACTCTCTGAAATTTGGCTACTCCGTAGTGCTCTACACTTTGATGGGATTTCTAATGCAGGGAATCAGACCAATTTTTCGAGAAGGTAAATGGTATCTTTCCGCTATACTCGCAGGAATTGCGATTTTTCTTTATCTCTTTGTAGAATACCTTCTCCGTGGTTTCGTGGTTGGTGGATTCCACAAAAATGACGGGATGATCCAACAAATTTGGGCCAGTTCGGTCCTCACGATGTTACTTTCTCCTCTTGTTTTCTGGATTCTATTTCGCTTTGCCGACCTTTGCGGTCACACCATCCGATACAAAAAATAGTGATATGGAACCAAAGTATCGCATAAGACTCTTTTTGCTCACCGCCCTCATCCTAATGGGGTGTGGCACTCTTCTCTCGCGACTTTACGAATTTCAAATCGACCGCCGAGCCCAGTTCGTCGCCAAGATTCCTATCACTCACACCGTAGAAATTCGCGAACCGGGAGCTCGTGGCCGTATCGTCGATCGTAACGGCGTAGTTCTCGCCCGCAATCGGAGGTCCTATGAAATTGTTTTCAATCTTGAAGACATTTCCGTAGGCTACACAGAACATAAAAAATCTCTAACTGATAAAAAGGGAGACCAGAAGAAAAACGAAAAACCACAACTAATCGAGGCTGAAAGAAAGGCTCCAGACGACGAGATGATCGTCGAAGCGGTTCGTGAATGGGTGATACCTCAACTCGAATCATTTGGGCTCACCGGCCAACGATACACAAGGGATATCGGAACTCACTACAAGACCTATCGTGGACTTGTCCCCTATCGCTACCGGCAAGATCTGACGGCAGACCAATTTGCAAAAATCGCGGTCCGCAGTCACGAAATTCCAGGTGTGGAAGTGCGTGTTATGCCCCGGCGTGTTTATCCCTACGGGGCACTTGCCGGACACATTATCGGCTACGTCAAACAGTGGGCGAAAGGAGACATCCCTGACGAATATCGAGGAAAGCAAAATAAAAACAGACACTTCCAAGGAGATGCCAAAGGTCTGACTGGCGTGGAATTTACAACAGATGAATACTTAAAAGGAAAGGCTGGCAAACGGATCCTAGTTCGCAATGAAAGAAACAAGGTCATCGCAACTGAAGACTACCAACCCGCCCGCGAGGGTGCCGAGGTCCAACTCACGATCGACAGCCGCATCCAACTGATCGTTGCAAACGTCATGCGCCTCATTGGACGTGGTGCCGCCGTGGTGATGGATCCAAACACAGGCGAAGTTCTTGCAATGGTTTCCGTCCCGAACTTTGACCCCAACGACTTCATACCCGCTATCACAGAGGCTCGCTTTGCAGAATATAACACAAATCGGGCACGCCCTCTCATAAACCGCGCCATTGGGCGCTACATCCCGGGCTCTACCTTCAAGCTTCCCACCGCAATCGCCGCGGCCTGCCACGAGAAGACAAATTTCTGGCATAACTGCCTCGGATTCAGCCAATTTGGAAATACAAAGATTCGCTGCTGGAAAACATATGGACATGGCTCCCTCAGCTTGACCGATTCAATCCAACGGTCCTGTAATCCCTATTTTATGTCACTTGCGGGAACCCTTGGTTCCAAAGCTATGGTGAACACCTTCGAGCTAGTGGGCTTTGGAAAAAGATCGGGCATCCTACTCCCTTCCGAAGACCCCGGATTCCTCCCTGGAAGTGACACTTGGAGACGTAAATATCCGGGAGCGTCAATGACCCGGGCAACTCTTGCGCAATTTGCAATTGGCCAAAGTCAATCCCTCGCCACTCCGCTTCAAGTCTGCTCCGTCGCATCGACAATCGCTAACGGGGGGAAATACTACCAACCTCGTATCGTTCGCCGGATTTTTGGCGAAGATCCAAATGGAGAGGCGCAAATCATCAAAGAAAATATACCGATCGTCAAAACGAACCTAATCGATGAAGGCGTTAGCAGGGCTGAAATGGACATGATCAGACTAGGCATGTGGAAAGCTGTTAATGAGCTAGGGGGAACCGCCACTAAGGTTGCTCTAGAAGATGTTTTTGTTGCCGCAAAAACAGGCACAGCTCAGACAGGAAAGACGAATATTGAGCACACCCACAATGCATGGACCACTTCCTTTGCACCGTTTGAGAAGCCTCGCTACGCCATCTGTGTGATGGTTGAGAACGGCAAAAGTGGTGGCGCAGTCGCCGGGGTTCTTTCCCAAAGAATCTATCGCGAAATCTTCAATATGGAGGCCGGATTAAATATGCGAATTACCCACCTTGGGACCTATGCCGGAAACTTTGAAGCCTTCGAAAAAATTGAGATTCCCGAAGGCGAAATCTATTCTTTGACTGATAGTCAGGAGGGTGAGACCGGCGATGAAATCGAAGACGTCCTTCTTTCACCGGAACAACCAAACTTAATCGCCCCAAATGAAAATCTTCTCCCATCAATCGCACCGACTCCTGATCGAGAAGCGGACAGCAACTAATCAAACAAAATTTTAATCTTCTAAACTAATTTAATCATATGATCCAAAAAATCAAAAACGCGCTTGGCCTGACCAGTGTTGACCCTCGCGAAGGGCGCACCATCATTGTCAACTCAGAAACACTTGAACGCCGGACCGCCCTTCTTGAGGATGGTGTCCTCGAAGAATATAATGTCGAACGTAATGGCGACGACAACATCGTCGGCGGAATCTTCAAGGGCCGTGTCAAAAATATCGAACAAGGCCTAAAAGCCATGTTTGTTGATATTGGCCTCGATAAAAATGCCTTCCTTCACTTTTGGGATGCTATCCCAGCCGCACTCGATGGAGGTCTTGAAGAAATCCGTCGTGAAGGACGGCCACAAAAAAAACAAAAGAAAATCACTTCGAAGGACATCCCAAGTATTTACCCAGTCGGCTCAGAAATCATGATTCAGGTGTCGAAAGGTGCAATCGGCAACAAGGGACCAAGGGTGACGACTAACATCTCACTTGCGGGTCGCTATCTCGTTCTGATGCCTTATTCCGATCAATTCGGAATTTCGCGACGCATTGACGATCCAAAGGAGAGACAACGCCTTCGTAAAATCATGCAGCGCCTGAGTGTTCCTGAGGGCATGGGCATCATTATGCGCACAGTCGCCACCAGCACCCGCGCCCGCCATTTCGTTCGTGACCTTGCGATGCTCCTAGAACAATGGGAACAAGTCGAAGACATCAGAAATAACAAAAGCGCTCCGGCTTGCTGTTTCCGAGAACCTGATCTTGTGGAAGGAACTGCTGCAAATTTCCTCACAGACGAAGTTGATAAAATTATTTGTGATGACGAAAAAACAACCGCACACATTCGCGAGATTGCCGCAAAGGTCTCGCGTCGAGCCAAGCGTAAGATCCACTACCTTTACTCCAAACAGACTATTTTTGAACGATTTGGTATTCAAAAGCAAATCGACGAGGCCTTCATGCGCCAAGTTTGGCTTCCGTGCGGTGGCTACATCGTCATTGATGAGACTGAAGCTCTAATTTCTGTCGACGTTAATACTGGGCGAAACCGAGGATCAAAAGACGTTGATAAAGTTCTGCTTCAAACAAATGTTGAAGCTGCCGAAGAAGTCGCTCGGCAACTGAGACTTCGTAATATTGGGGGCCTTGTTGTAGTTGATTTTATTGATATGCGACATCGCCGTGACCAACAGGCTGTCTATCGAGCGATGAAGGAGCGACTCAAACGGGACAAGGCAAAAACCCAAGTTCTTCAGATTTCATCTGTTGGACTCATGGAAATGACACGTCAACGATTGAACGAGAGCCTCCTCGACTCAACTCTCGAGCCCTGCACCTATTGTCAAGGGCGCGCTCGGATTAAGACGACAATGTCTATGAGTATTGAAATCCAACGTCGACTCAATACCGTAATTCAACGCCAGAAGGAAAATGACGAAGACGGAGATCTGATTGTTATGGTCAATACCGATGTTTTAAATCGCTTTAAGTCCGAGGATTCTAAGATCCTCATGGAACTAGAACGCTCACATAGCGGGCGACTAATCTTCAGGAGCGACGCTAATCTTCACAGGGAGCGTTTCGCAATCATTGACGCCAAATCTGAAAAGCCTATTGTCCAGTATTAACCTTTGTTGTTTTTCAAAATGATCATCCCGATTCTACGCAGCATATTAGTGGGGATCGGGGTATTGATTTTTGTCACTCTCACCTCTTGTTCCGCTCAAAACCCCGTGACCAAGCAGGCAAAAATACGGCTGAGCAAAACGACTTTCCACTCTTTTGATGGGGCCGAATTTCCTTATACTAAGTGGTCCTCCAAGGAGGGATCCAAAATAGTAATCATTGGAGTTCACGGCATCAGCGGTGCAGCTTCGGACTTTCGGCCTCTGGCCAAACATATCTTAGCCAAACATCCTAATATAACGCTTTACGGCGCCGAAACACGGGGACAAGGCAAAGACCCTATTAAAGAACGACGTGGCCATATTCACAATCGAGAAGAATGGTTCAAAGACCTGACGACCTTCACGAGCCTAGTCCGTAAACGACACCCAAAAGCGAAGATTATCTGGTGCGGCGAAAGCATGGGCTCACTCATTGTTCTCCATACCTATGCGAAGATCAAAAAACACGGAGTCCGCTGCGACGCCATGATCCTAGCATCACCCATAACTGATATTCGTTCTGATTTCCCACAATGGAAAATCTCAGCCGCAAACCTTGCCGGATTTCTCTTTCCCAAAGCAAGAGTTTCACTAGAAAGCCTCTCGGGGCGGGATGAAGTCCGGGTGACTAAGAACACGATCCACCAAAACCAGGCGGCCACCAACTCATACCATATTCGCAAACACACTCTCCGACTACTCACCACTCTGGGTAAAATGATGCAAACTTCCCGGGAAGCTTCCCAAAAACTTGATCTTCCACTTTTAGTTCTTCATGGAGGGAAAGATGTTTTTTCTGACCCCAAAGACGTTAAACGATTTTTTGAGGGACTTCCGGAAAAAACTCATGCCACCAGAAAATTCTACCCTGAGAGCTTTCACCTTCTCTTTCACGACCACCAAAGCGATAAGGTTGTCGCTGACATAACCACTTGGATTAATAAGCTTCCGGAGTGAGGCATAGACATTCCCCTCTCTTGAGGGAGTTATTTTTCATGCGCTTCCCAAAACTGCTCTTCTTTTGGAAGAAAACACGGGGACTAGAAAACAACATCTCGCCCAAAGAAGACTAATGTTTTAATCTTCCCCCATGGCAGCAGGCGGAAAACGAAGGGTCATCGAGAGCATCACCGTTCAGGAATTTCTGGAACGACACGGTGATGACCTCGAATTAAGTACTGAGCACCCAGTAACCGGGCTCGATCGGGTGATTGAAGAGCCCGCGGTCAACCGCCCGGGGCTCGCCTTAGCGGGCTTTATCGACTACTTTGCCAAAAAGCGGATTCAGGTTCTGGGAAATTCAGAGAATTCCTATCTTGAAAAACTCTCGGACGAACTTTGTCTTGAGCGCTTCACAATTCTTTGCGAGCAAGATATCCCCTGCCTTATCATTGCCCGCGGACATGATCTCTCGCCTGTTCTCAAAGAAGTAGCTCGAGAGAAAAATATCGCTATCCTACACACCCCTCGACCAACTATGTCGTTACTTAACGCTGCGACCATTAGCCTCGAAAATGATTTTGCCCATCGCACCGCCCTTCACGGCTGCATGGTCGACTATCGAGGTATTGGCGTTTTAATAATGGGAGAAAGCGGATCGGGAAAAAGTGAGACCGCAATTGGGCTATTGGAAAAAGGGGCCGCACTTGTCGCTGATGATTCGGTTCAGCTAAAGCAAATTAGTGGGGAGCTCTCGGCAAGCGCAAAGGACTTCGCAAGAGGCTATTTGGAGATGCGAGGTATTGGCATCATCAATGTTGCTAATCTGTATGGTCTATCAGCTATTCGACCAGAGAAACGGCTAGACTTGGTAGTAGAATTAAAATCAGCAAACGATCTCAACAAAGTAGATCGAATTGGGATATCGCAGAAAAAAATGCAAATTCTTGATGTGGAGATTCCTCTTGTCGAGATCCCAGTAGCTGCAGGAAGAGACACAGCGAGACTGATTGGAGTAGCGGCACTTGATCTCCAACTCCGAAAAATCGGCTACGACATGGCTGACGAGTTCAACCAAAGACTTCTTTCTCAAATGAACCTCAATCCAGATGGCTAGTGAGCCCCCATGGTCTGTCTATCTGATTCGTTGTGGCGATGATTCACTTTACTGCGGTATTTCAAACAATGTCGCACGGCGTCTGACAGAGCATCAATCGCAGGGCCCAAAGTGCGCCAAATATTTACGGGGGCGAACTCCGTTTGATTTGGTCTATGAAAGGGTGATTGGTACACGAGCAGAGGCGTCAAGCGAGGAATACAGGATCAAACAACTTTGCCGTAAAGCAAAAGAAATTCTTATTGCTCAAAAAAATTCCTCTTAAGGATAATACTAATTCAAAGTGCAAACTTAAAAATATACGGTATCTTGTTTGATCCATGAACGGTCGAGTAATTCCCCTAGTTAGTTTTCTT
>CESO01081925.1_pt1 | contig 27116 bp, 19 predicted proteins | sample 356341 | NCBI WGS metagenome assembly CESO01 (sample SAMEA2621812, study PRJEB7988) | marine metagenome | biome: marine biome (ENVO:00000447); feature: deep chlorophyll maximum layer (ENVO:xxxxxxxx); material: "saline water (ENVO:00002010), including plankton (ENVO:xxxxxxxx)" | depth 35 m | reverse complement strand
TTGAGCCTCCACGTCTTCTTGGGGGCTCTTGTTTGCTGTTTCGTCGACCAAGTCAGGTGCTTTTTTAGCATTGATTGGAAGTTTATCCCCTCTCTTATCTTGAATCTTGATTGATTCTTCGATTGTTTTTTTCTGCCCTTCTTGGAGCCCAATATAGGCTTTTACCATAGGGAATTGTTGCGCCATTTGGATACCGATAAGAATTGCGGAACTTGAGAAAAGAAATTGCCCTACCATCGTCAAAGTTTTTGCTTTGTTTAGAAGGCCAATGAAAGCAAAGAACACTCCAATTGCGATCGCGATGAAGGCGATAAGGTTGAGGGTTGAGCTCTTGTAATTTTCGCTCTCTTCAAAATCATTTTTTATTTTATCACCAGAGGTCCTAACAGCTTGTTGGGAGCGTTGTGCGTTCGCTTCATCGGTGGGAGTTTCAGTTTGTGTAATGGATTGCATTCCACTCTGAGTCGTGAGTTTAATAACGTTTTTCTCCTCTTTGAAAAAATTCATATCCTGTGAAATCGAAACCCAAGGAAAAAAGTAAAGGATTAGGGCTATGATTCCGCTGGCGATGGTGACGATACTGAGCCAGGTCGGGGCTCCCCTGTTGGTTGGTGATTTTGTTTGGGGCCCGCCGTGGGACACCCCGCTTGCAATTTCGGCTATTTGGGGGGTGAGGTTGATCCCTCCGCTGGCAATGGGTTGGGTTGATACCGCAACTGTTGGCGCTGGAGCTAGAGGAACGATTTGTGGAACATTGGGTAAGAGTCCTTCCACTCTTCCCGCAGGAACCCATTCTTCTAAGCCTTCGGTCCAGATCATCGTTTCATGAGTGATATTACCGGACGTGTAATACGCCTGAAGATCCTGAAACGAGTAGGGTCCCTGCTGTTTGCCCTCACCATCCAATACCCGCCACTCTTGCGCACTCATCTTGCGAAACTAGGGACTGGGGGAGCTTCGTCAAGCTAAGCTGTGGGCTGTTGGATGGCTTATTTTGCGGCCATTTCTAGAAAGAGTGAGCTTAGATTGAGATCACTCTTTAAGAAAATATCGTTGTGTCCTGCGTTTGGAATGGGAATCAATTTTTTGTTGGTGGCAGGGGAGAGTTCAAAGAGTCTCTTGCCGTTGGAAAATGGAACGACCTGATCTTTCTCACCATGGATGACGACGAGTGGAGAATCTACTTTTTTGAGATGACGATAGTTTGGGAATCGATCGCCCGGGAAAATGGGGATGTGGGTGACGGTCTGATAGGCGCTAAGGAAGGGTGAGATAAGAACTATGGAATTATGGTTCTTTTGAGATGCGAGCCAGCAAGTGGGGCCAGAACCTACCGACTGTCCGACTAAAATGATGTGATCTGGTGCAACTCCCTGATCTTCTATGAGGTAGCGGTAGGTTTCTTCAATGGCTTCGTAGCAGCCTTTTTCGGTTGGTTTCCCACCGCTCTCACCATAGCCGGGGTAATCATATGAGATGACGCCAAATCCCCTGATGTGGAATGATTCGAGAGCGGGTTTGAGAGAGTTTAGATTCTGCGCGTTTCCGTGTGACCAAAGAATTGTGGGCATTTCAGGGCCAGGCTTCAGATGGAAGATGGCAACAGTTTTGTCACCTGTTCCTATGCTGGAAAAGCCCGCTCGATTTTTTGGATAGGGAGTCTCTGGAGGCTGAAAAATGATGTTGTCGGCCATGAAGTAGCCGTAAAAAGTAAGCAGTATGTAGCACCAAAAAATCGTGTAAAACGGGCGCTTCCACGACCACTTGCCTATGAGGAGTTTTCTCCAGTCCATAAGGCAATATTGGTTGGGATTGTAAATAGGTCGAGTGAAGTATTGGACAAGATCGGGTGAATTGGTCATTCTCGAAAACGATGAAACGACGATCTTTTCTGTCGGGATCTGCGTCTTTCGCAGGGGCTCCTTTTTTGATGACTTCGAAATCCCATGGCGCTGACTATGGGGAGTTTGGAGATTTTAAGAAACGGGTCGCACTCATTGGGTCGGGTTGGTACGGCAAGATCGATCTCTTGAGATTGATTCAGGTGGCCCCAGTTGAAGTGGTGGGACTTTGTGACGTTGATTCCAAAATGCTTTCAGGAGCAGCAGAAATTGTTGCAAGTCGTCAAGCGAATGGAAATAGACCGCCGACCTTTAAAAGTTATCAGGAGCTTCTTGATCAGGAGAAACCTGATCTTGTTTTAATCGACACTCCGGATCATTGGCATGCTTTACCCGCGATGGCTGCGATTGAATCTGGTGCCGACTTGTATCTCCAGAAACCTGTTTCAGTGGATATTGCGGAGGGGCAAGCGATTTTTGATTCGGCTCGCAAGAAAGGAAGCGTCATTCAAGTTGGGACGCAACGCCGCTCGACTCCACATTTAAAAGATGCAAAAGAGAGGGTTGTGGAAGCGGGATTATTGGGAGAAATCGGCCACGCTGAGGTCTGTTGTTATTATCATATGAGGTCCCGCAAAACTCCGGAGAAGGCACTTGCACCTATACCGGAAAATTTAGATTGGGATTTGTGGACTGGTCCCGCACCAATGAGACCTTTTAATACTGTCGTTCACCCACGCGGGTGGAGGGCTTTTGAGGAATATGGTAATGGTATCATGGGAGACATGTGTATTCACATGTTGGATGCAGTGCGTTGGATTCTGGGGCTTGGCGAAGTGAAGCGGGTTTCTTCGAGTGGAGGGGTCTACGTTGATAAAAAGAGTATCGCTAATATTCCTGACACTCAAACTGCGACTTTTTCTTTCGAGGAGCTTGAGGTGGTCTGGAACCACCGCACATGGGGGGATGCTCCTGATCCAGAATATCCTTGGGCTTTCTTTATTTATGGTGAAAAAGGCACGCTAAAGGCTGACGTTCATAAGTGGGAATTTATTCCTCGAGGAAAAGGAAAGAAGTTGAGTGGAAAGGTTGTTTTTGAACTCGAGGAATACCCGGAGGATCAAACTGAAGAGGGGATTGAAGCACACGTTGCTCCAGCAGTCCGTGAACACATGCGGGACCTGCTTTTAAGAACCAAGGATCGGGGGCGTCCAATCGCCGATATAGAAGAAGGCTGCCGGTCTACCTCAGCCTGTATTCTTGCGAATATGTCGCAAAAGCTCGGCCGATCATTGGAATGGGATGCGGTCGCACGGAAAATCAAGAATGACGAAGAAGCTAACAAGAAATTAGCGAGGCCTTATCGGAAAGGTTACAGGCATCCGTCACTTGGGGCATAATAAATTCAGGAAAAATTTAGGGAGGTTCCATAGAATCACCATTTCATTGTTCATTTGTTTTGTGGAATGCCAATGGACCTATTCTCTAGCCATAAAAAAGCGGCAGTCCGTGGACTACCGCTCTTGAAATCTTTTTTTAAATTTAGCTCTCTTTAGGTTGAGAAAGCTCCTTTTTGTTATCGAGGAGTTTATCGACAATGCCATAGGCAACTGCTTCTTCAGCTGACATATAGTTATCGCGATCGGCATCTTTCTCGACTTGTTTAGCTGTCTTGCCAGTGTGGTGGGCAAGGACATCATTAAGCCGGCGTTTCAAACTATACATAAACTCAACCGTCCGTTCGACATCGGCTGCCGTGCCTTGGGCCCCCCCGCTGACTTGGTGGATCATGACGTGTGAATTGGGAAGAGCGTAGCGCTTTCCTTTGGTCCCGGCAGTCAAAAGGACCGAGCCCATGGAGGCGCAAATCCCGATGCAATAGGTATTCACGTCACAGGTTAGGAATTGCATAGTGTCGTAAATAGCGAGACCGGCGGTGACTGAGCCTCCTGGCGAGTTAATGTAGATATGAATGTCCTTTTTAGGATCCTGCATCTGGAGGAAAAGCATCTGCGCGATGACCGAGTTAGCCACGCCATCATCGATGCCGGTTCCAATAAAGATTATACGATCTTTAAGAAGACGAGAATAGATATCAAAGGCTCGTTCGCCACGACCATCGGACTCGATGACGGTGGGGATGTAGTAATTGTTTTGTGGAGTTGAATCTCCGGATTCAGAGGTTGCGATCATGAATTATTTTTCTTCGGTTTCAGGCTCTGCCTCCGTTACCGTCGCGTGCTCGACCAGAAAGTCAATGGCCTTACTGAAAAGCATATTTTGGCGAATGTTTCCCAGTTGTCCGGACTTCTGAAGCTCCTTCATGTATCCTTTGACGGGTTTCTTGGCTTGTTTGGCCATCATGGTGACGCGCTGAAGGACGTCGCTATTTTCAACCTTAAGTGCTTCAGTCTCAGCGATTTCGGTGAGAAGAAAATTGGTCTTGAGGCTGTTCTTGGCACGGACTTCGGCCTCTTCAAAAAGTCCCCCTTTACGTTCTTTAACTTGTTCTTCAGACATTCCAGCTTCCATGCCTTCCTTGACCATAGCGTCGGCTTGGCTTTGGGTTTCCGAGGTTAGGAAGTCTTCAGGCACGTCAAAATCAACAAGCTCATTCAGCTTAGCAAGAACGCCATTGATCTTGATCTCTTCTAGTTGACGCTTTTGACGCATCTCAAGGTCATCACGGATGAGAGCCTTTAAGTCGTCCAGCGATTTTCCTGGTTCGACTTTATTAGCGAACTCATCATCTAAGTCGGGAAGCTTTTCGCTTTTGAGACCGGTTACGGTGACAGCAAAATCTGAATCCATTCCGCGAATTGCCTCGATGGGGAAATCATCGGGGAGAGTAACAGAGATCTTCTTTTCTTCGTTGGGCTTGAGTCCAACAAGCCCATCAGTGAAGCCAGGGAAAAAGGCTTCTTCGTCGATGCGAATCCAGTAGCCTTCGTTAGAGGCAAGCGGCTTGGCTTGTTCACCGCCAACTTCTTCGAGAGGTTTGCCGTCAATCGTGGCAGTGTAATCGATCACGGCCAAATCGCCCTTTTCAGCGGCGCGATCTTCAATGTCTTCGTAATCAGCAAAACGTTGGCGAAGTTGGTCGAGGTTTTCATTAACAATCTCGTCGGTGACTTCCACCTTTGGCACTTCGATATCCAATCCTTTATAATCGGGGAGGCTAAATTCGGGAGAGGTGATGAGTTCGGCATCGAAAGTGAAAGACCCATCGGCTTGGTGTGTGACGTTCTCAGGATTCTTGACGTTGAGAACCTTGAGGTCTTCGTTTTCTTTGAGTGCTTCTTGAAAACTGTTTTGTATGAGACGGGATTCCACTTCTTGGGAAATGTCTTCCGCATGGGCCTTCTCGATTACAGCCTTAGGTGCTTTTCCTGGGCGAAACCCGGGGATGCGGGCCTGTCTTACAAAGGCTTTTAAAATCTTGGCTCGCTCGCTAGCGACTGTTTCAGCGGGAACCTCGATGCTGAGAGCAGCGAGGCACTTTTCTTTTTTCTCCAGACGGATATTCATGACGGCGTAAATATTTGAGCGTTTCGCGGGGGCGAGAAGCTAGTGAGTAAGTGCGGAGAGGTCAAGGGAGGGAAAAGGGATTTCTTTGGGTCCGGTTTTAGGACCGATGTGTTAAGGGTGAGCGGTCATTGACCTTGACTGAATCGCTCGCGAGCGGCGTAATTGGGCCCAACAACGCTAAATCTCATTCTATGCGATCATCTTTGACTCCGAAACAATCTCTCAGGGCTTTATCTCTGGGTAGCCTTTTATTTACTAGTCCAATCATAGTGAACAGCGTTACCGGCCAGGATTTTCTGAGTGAGGCGACTCTTTTCGAAGATAAAAAGGTAACAGCAGTTGAAATTCGTTATCGTGGGGCGAAGACCGTTAATGAGGCACGCCTTCGGGGTCACATGGCTGTTGCCCCGGGAAAGAAATATTCTCAGACTGTGCTTGATGGTGATATCAGGACTCTCTACGAGAGCGGCTTAGTCGATGATGTTGAATTTTTTGCCGAGGATGTTGCTGGCGGTGTCAAGGTCATCGCGGAGGTGGTAACACGTCCTCTCATCCGAGGTATCGGGTTCGACGGAAATGTAAAGTTCTCTGACAAAGCTCTAGCTGGGGAAACCGAGGTGACGGTCGGACAGATTTTGAGTGATGCTGAAATCGTGAAGGCTCGTCGCAATATCGAAAAACATTACGAGGGCTATGGTTATCCGGATGTCACGGTGAGTCACCGGCTCCAGTCGACTGAAAAAGATGGTTATGCTGATTTGGTTTTTTTGATTGGGGAAGGGGATAAGAATGAAATTTATGAGGTTCGTTTCGAGGGGAATCGCAGCCTAAAAAATGCCGACCTACGAAAAGAGATGGCGACTAAAGAAAAGGGATGGTTTTCGTTTCTACAGAAGTCAAATCGTCTCAGTTCCCTGACTCTTGATGAAGATATTGCCAATCTCCAAGATTTTTATAAACGCGAGGGGTTCTGGCGGGCGCGCGTTGGTTCACCAAAGCGAATTCCGCGCAGGGGAGGGGGAATCGATCTGGTTATTCCGATTGTGGAAGGACCCCGTTACATTGTGAATGATATTGCTTTCCCTGATATCAAGATTTTCAAGAGAGAAGAGCTCATGCCAGCGCTGAGTCTCATCGGAAATATGCCGTATTCATCCAAGAAAATGAGAGATGATATTCGAATGGTTAGGAGCTATTATGGTTCACGAGGGTATGCCGATGTCTCGGTTATACCAGAGGTTAGGGAGCTTGAGGGCGCTAAGGTGGATATTCTCTATCGGATCACCACCGGAACGCGGAAACGAGTTGGTTTAGTAAATATCCAGGGAAATACGAAGAGTCAGGAACGCGTAATTCGTCGTGAAGTTCCTATGCAACCCGGTGAATTCTATAATTCTGTAGACTTAGAAACAACGAAGCGTCGTCTCCAAAATTTAGGCTATTTTGAGGACGTTCAGGTGACTGGCGCTGCCAGTTCTCAAGATGGATATCGTGACGTGAATATTCTCGTCCAAGAACAAAGGACAGGAACCATCAATTTTGGTCTCGGGTTTAGTTCGATTGATAGAATTATTGGGCGAATTAACCTTGAACAATCAAATTTTGATATCACGAACTGGGGACGTTTCACTGGTGCTGGACAGCGCTTTAGTGTGAATTTGCAAGCTGGGTCCACCCGAACCGATTTTCGAGTTTCATTGGTGGAACCTTGGTTCCTAGGGCAGAAACTTTCGCTCGGAACTGATCTTTATTATCGTGATCTTATTTTTCTCAGTCCGGAGTATGATCAGAGGAATGTTGGAGCTTCGGTTTTCCTGCGTAAACCCGTCGGTCGCCGCAGTTATATTAAAGGGGAATACCGGATCGAAACAGTCGAGATTGAGGCTGAGAGCGATACCACCCAGGCTTTCAAGGACGAGGAAGATGAATATCTTCGGAGCGCTCTTTCTTTGAATTATGTTTACGATAGCCGTGATAGCAACCAACTGCCTCGCCGTGGACATAAAGTTGACCTTGGTCTCACTTATGCTGGAGGACTACTGGTGGGTGATGTTGACACGATAACGTTTACAGGTTCCGGAACTAAGCATTGGAGTCTTCCATTTGATGCGATCCTGACTGCTCGTGGTTCATTTGCGGTTGTAGATAGTCATGGTGAGAACGACCGCATTCCTATTTTTGAACGTCAGTTTCTTGGCGGTGCTCGTGATCTTAGAGGATTCGACTTCCGTGATGTCGGGCCACGTGATGATACCGGTCCTGATCCAACTCAGGAAGTTCTAGGAGGTGCTACCAGCGTCTTTGGTTCGTTGGAATTAACCTTTCCTGTGATCGGCCAAATTAGGGGTGCGGTGTTTTATGATGCTGGTTTTGTGAACTCGGATTCTTGGGATTTTAACACAGGTCGGTTGGCCAGTGATGTAGGAGTTGGAGTCCGTTTAAATCTCCCGGGTATTGGCCCGTTGGCTGTGGATTTTGCAGTTCCTGTTGAAACTCCTGATGAGCAAGCAGACGATGGATCTCAAATCCAATTTTACATGGATTACCAATTCTAATAGGGGTCCCCTATTTTCTTCAAACCGACAGCCTCTGATGTGCCGATTTAGACGCGGGTAGCCTGAAGAATTGTAGCAGGATCAGTGAGATGGGCATTGGTTAATTTGTGTGAAAAAATCATTACCCTTGTTGTCAACTAGGATGAAGGCGGGAAAGTTTTCTACTCTAATCTTCCAAACGGCTTCCATACCAAGTTCGGGGAAATCGACGACCTCTTGGCTTTTGATGTGCTCTTTGGCGAGTAAAGCAGCCGGGCCACCAGCTGAGCCGAGATAAAACCCACCGTGTTTGTTGCAGGCGTCGGTGACTTGTTGAGAGCGGTTTCCTTTGGCGAGCATGACCATTGAGGCGCCGTTTTCTTGGAAGATGTCAACGTAGGGATCCATGCGACCGGCGGTGGTTGGACCGAATGAACCTGATGCCATCCCTTCGGGCGTTTTGGCGGGGCCTGCGTAGTAAACTGGATACTTTTTGAAATAGTCTGGGAACTCGCCCTTGGCTTCTAGGATTTCTTTAAGCTTCGCGTGTGCGATATCGCGAGCCACGATGATATGACCGGAAAGTGAGACAGCCGTGGTGACGGGATACTTTGAGAGAGTGGAGAGAGTTTTTTCCATCCCGTCGTCGAGATTGATTTCGACGCCCTTGAACTTCCAGTCTCGAAATCGATCAGGAATGAATCGGCCGGGTTTTTTTTCGAGTTCCTCCAAGAAAATACCATCTTTGGTAATCTTGGCTTTGGCCTGGCGATCAGCCGAGCAGGAAACGCCGAGTCCGACGGGGCAGGAAGCGCCGTGTCGGGGGAGGCGGATGACACGGACGTCATGCGCAAAATATTTACCGCCAAACTGGGCACCTATCCCAATCTTACGAGCGGCTTCAAGGAGCTTGCCTTCGAGTTCGGTGTCGCGAAAAGCTTGTCCATATTCGTTGCCTGTCGTGGGAAGTTCGTCGAGGTAGCGAGCTGATGCGAGTTTGACGGTTTTAAGGCAGGCTTCTGCTGAGGTTCCGCCGATCACGAAAGCAAGGTGATAAGGTGGGCAGGCCGAGGTGCCAATAGAGCGCATTTTTTCAATGCAGAATTCCATAAGGCTTTCCGGATTTAAAAGGGATTTGGTCTGCTGGTAGAGGAATGATTTGTTGGCCGAGCCACCACCTTTGGTCATAAAGAGGAATTTGTATTCTGAGCCTGGGGTGGCGAATAGATCGATCTGTGCGGGAAGATTTGTCTTAGTGTTGACTTCCTCGTACATGCTTAACGGTGACACTTGTGAGTAGCGAAGGTGCTCTTCTTGGTAGGTCTTATGGATACCGGCCGAGATTGCTTCGGCATCATTGGCGCTGGTCCAGACGCTTTCACCTTTTTTGCCCATTACGATTGCAGTGCCAGTGTCCTGGCAGCCGGGAAGAATTCCTCGCGCGGCGATTTCGGCGTTTTTAAGGAGCATTAGCGCGACCATACGGTCGTTTTCGGTGGCCTCCGGATCTTCTAGAATGGCGGCGACTTGCTCAAGATGGGAAGTCCTGAGTCTGAAGGAAACCGCTTTAATTGCCTCGTTGGTCAGCAGGGTGAGGGCCTTCGGGTCGACCTTTAGGATTTCCCGATCTCCGAACATTTCAGAGGTGACAAAGTCGGAGGTAATCTTCTCGTATTTCGTGGGATCGGGGCCAAGGGGGAAAGGGTCTTGGTAGTGGAATTCGGTCATGGAAGTGAGTGGGTTAGAGGCTTCGTCCTTCGTCGACTTCGATGTAGTCCATGAAGCTTAAAATATCATCGCGATCAGTCTTGGGATCTTCTTTTTTACGTTCAGCAAGGCGCTTGCTGAGATCGTCGCGGAAGCCTCGGTTTTTCATATAAGCGAGGAACCAAGCTTTTTCGTAATCGGGACGATTGACGCCATTTTCGCGGGCCCAAATGAGGGCATCTTCATCAGTGGCTCCGGCGAGGACTTGGGCTTTCAAGTCGTTGTAATCAACTCCAAGGAATTGGCAGGTCCAAAGATCCATGCCGAGGCCGAGGTTGGTATGAAATTCGGGATGAAGAGTTCCGGCGTGATGTTTGCGGATCTTATCGCAAAGTCGGGGGAGGTAAATGATCCCGTCGAGTTCGTCGCGGGCGGAATGTGGCATTTCATAACCTTCAGGCATGGCTTCAATGAAGCGGGCAACGGGTAGTTCGGCGAACGAAAAACCCAGTAAATGTCGTTGGGGTGAATGCGATCTTCCTAAAATCGGATGACGAATACCAAAATGTTGGTTGTGCAGAGTAAAAGTGCGAAAGGTTGATCGGAAAAATAAACGAACGTGGAGAGAGCAAAGGTTCCCTAATCAGGGAAGCCCCGATGCTGAAAATGATCGAGAGTGCGACGCCCCCTAGGATGAGCTGATGAGTAAGTCGGCTTGTGATTCGAGCGAGAACGAGGATGAAAGCTCCAGAGGCTGTCGTCTGCTCCTGAGGGTTACGCCCTCTTCTCGTTTTTCAGGAAGGACAGTGTGCCTACGACGAAGAGGATCGCTAGGAAGGACATTCCGATCATGCCGGCGGGGACGTCGCCGAATTTCTTTCCTGAGGTGGCCCACCAGGTCCCGACGGTGGCGATGGTGGTGGCGAAGATCATGAGGGCGTTCCAAATAATGCGCGCGGTTCCCCGAGGGCGCTTATCGCCGAGAACCTTCTTGGAGTTCATGAGAAGTAGGAAGGTGAAGTAGGCGATCGGAATCAAGGCTCCTCCGATGACAGAAGTAGGGATAGCAAGAGCGGCTTTGCTAGCTTCAACTTTCCAGATGACGGGGAAAAGGCAGCCTGATAATCCCGAAATCCCGCATCCTAGAAAGTAGGATTTGGTCGATCCCAGTGATTTTTCAAAGAGCTGCTGGAAGGCGAGTCCATTGATGAGCATTAGAATGATGATGGTGGAAACGGCCATGCCGAGGACGCCGATGCCGAAGATTTTTTGGCCAACGACTTCACCCGTGAAGGGTTTTAGAGTGATCGCGAGAGCTCCGGCGTCGCGTGAGTGAATCATGGCAGCGAGTTTGAAGTCAGATTCGTTGAGAGAAGGAGCATTGGCGACGATTTCATTCCAGGTTGCCTTTTCTTCGTCGCTCTTTTTGGGAAGATCTTTCACGAGAGGTTCCACACTGTCCATTTTCGCGAGAGTCGGGTAGGTTTTGACTGGATCGACGTCTTCGGTTTTTCCGTGGAAGGACGAGGCGGAAGCGATAACGACACAGGCTGTGGCGAGGAAGAAAGGAACGAATAGTCCGATTGAGAGGTCGGTGATGGAGAGACCACGATGTTTGCTGCCCCACTTTTTCTTGAGAAGGGTGTAGGGGAGAAGAAAGGTCATGTTGATACCAACTGCCGTGCCGAAGGCGGCAAAGATTTTTGACTTCTGTGTTCCCACGATATGCTTTTCCCAGAATTCAGGATTGGAAGAAGCGGCGATGTCGGCGGAGAAGGTCGAAGAGCTGCTCCCCAGAAGAGAAAGGTCGGGAATGAATCCACCGAGGATGGAACCAAGGCTGATGCTGCCGCTGGAAAACAGGGTAATGACCACGGCCATGAATGAAAGAACGATCAGGCCGACCATGCATTTGATAATGCGGTCGAAGAGTTTCGCGCCGCCGCCGCCGGCTTGGTAGAGGTAATTGACGTAGAGCCCGATGGCGAAAAGAATCGCGATGATAGTCCATTGACCGCCATCTCCGCTTAGGATTCCGAGGTTTTGTTGGATGGCAGCGGTCCCCAGAGAGAATTGGGGCATGGTCCATACGATGTTAGCCATGATTGTAGCGATGAGCCACGACCAGCCGAGGAGCGGATTGAGGTGTTGGTTGATCAACTGAAGCGGCCGTTGCTCCGTGGAAAGAGTGACGTAAGCGATGGCTGCGAGCATGATAATGCCGCAAATCATCGCGAGCGGCTGGACCCAGAGGAGGTCGTTTCCGGCGACCACTCCGAGGTAGAGAGCTCCCGCAAGGGAACCTCCGCCCAGGGTGATGGCTCCTTGTAACCAACCGGGACCCGAAATTTTGGCGTATCCGAAGAATTTCCCGAGGGTTCCCTTGTCTTTCACCTCCTCGATGACATCCAATTCTCGCTGGTATTGGTCTTTTTCGCTCATGTGTAGGGTATACTTGTGAATGGAGAGGCTGCCGAAAAGGAAAAATGGCAATTATGGCACACTCGGGATTGCGGGAATCACTAGACGAGGGCAGACTACTAATGTTGTCAGCCATCGATGCTAAGCCCGAGACGCCGAGTCTCGCAAAGGATTTGCAAGTTCTTACGAAGTTGCGGCTCAACACTTTTGTAGTTATTACGACGCTTTTTGGCTTTTTTCTGGCCGCTAAAGGGGCAGGGGGGATGGCCGATAAGTGGTGGCTTCTCCTCCATACCTTGATTGGGACAGCAGCTTCAGCTTTTGGCTCGGCAGCCTTTAATCAATTGATGGAGATTGAAGACGATGCCCAGATGAAGCGGACCTCGGATCGTCCGCTGCCTTCGAGACGGATGAGTGTGATGAAAGCTTTTGGCATTGGTTGGGGGCTGGCAGCTTTTGGGGTGATCCATTTGGCGGAAAAGGTGAACTTGGAGGCTGCCGTTTTGGCAGCTTTCACAATTGCGATTTATGTTTTTGTCTATACTCCGATGAAAAAGTGGCATTCCACCAATACTTTGGTGGGTGCAATTCCAGGTGCAATTCCTCCTCTCATCGGTTGGGTCGGTGGCGGGGGTGATTGGCTTGCTTGGGGTGGGTGGTTTCTTTTTTGGCTCTTGTTTTTTTGGCAACTACCTCATTTCGTCGCGATTAGCTGGCTTTGTCGCGAGGAATATGAAAACGCGGGATACCAAATGTGGTCAAATGGTGATGGATCGGGGTGTAAGACCTCAAAATTATTTGTTGGGTTCTCGATTTGTCTCATTTTACTCGTGATTTCAGGGGCGGCGACGGGGTTGTTTCCGTGGTGGGTTGCGGTTTCCCACACCGCTTTGATGGTTTATCTAATGCGGCCGGTTCTGACTTATGGGGCCTCAGGTGAGCGTGCTCCCATGCGAAAGGCTTTCCTTGGAACTTTACTTTACCTTCCTCTCGTATTGGTCGGTCTTGCCTTTACTTGGTCTTAGGCTAGCTTCCGATCGAAGTGGACGTCAGTCAATTAGAGCCCGCCGATCGGGACCCCAAGAAGTTACGCGCTACGGCGATCAAGCTTGTGATCTTTATGGTTGTGAGTGGTGTCGTGCTAAACTTTTCTTACCGGCGGTATCGGGAAAACACCTCAGATAGTCGGCGGCCCATCTTTGAAACGCGAATCACCGAACCCGAGGTAGAGCTTTTGACAGCGGATGGGAAGTCGCGAAACCTCCAAGATCTCCAGGGAAATGTGACCTTGGTGTTGACTCTTCCAAAGACTCCAAATCCTGGTTCCCAGCCTTCCCTAGAGGCTCTTCGGGTTGTAATGGATGAGTTTAAAGCGGCGCCACAAAAGCCTAGGATTCTTGTTTTTGTCTTAGATGGATCTAACAAAGCCCCTGAAGAGATGGCCGGTGTTCTCGCGGAATATGGAAAGGAGCCTGAAGTTCTTAGGGTGGTAGCTGATGAGGATGCTAAAACATCGCTGCGGTCGTTCACTAAAACCAAAATGAGGTTCAACCGGATTCCAACGGAAAGGAATGGGGTTTTCGATTATGACACGCGCCTCGTTCTTTTAGACCAAAATATGTTCATTCGGGGGATTCCCGGACTGACTGAAGGTTGGAATTTTGAAACGGTTGCAGAAATGGAACGGAAGTATGAAGAAGCAAAAAGAGATTTTCCGGAAAAGGATCTTACACCACCTCAAATGACAACCCCGAAGCTGCAAGAGATCCTGATCGATTCGATCAAATATCTTTACGAAAACCCGAATGAAAAAGGACAGGAATGACCGATAAAAAAAAGATAACCCTGATTTATGTGGGTGTAGCGTTCATCTGCGCTCTCGTGCTTGGAATGTCATTCCTCTTGCTTGGGTTGAAAAAAGTAAATAAGGAGGACGAGCTCCCCGCGACCGGAGTTGGTAAAGAAGATGTGGGAGACTTAGTTGTTCTGGAGTCTGACTTTGAACTTCAGCGGCAGGACGGAGCGAAGGTGAAGATCTCTGATTTAAAGGACAAAGTATGGCTGGCTGCGCAATTCTACGCGACCTGCCCGATGTGTGCTGAACGGAACTCATCGTCGCTCGTTGAGATTTATAACGAATTTAAGGACGACAGTGAGTTTGTCGTGACTTGTTTTTCGGTTGATCCCGAAAATGATACAGAGGAACTTCTTTCGAGCGTTCGCGACGGATTAAAGCTTGAGAAAAACAATTGGTGGTTTCTCCGAGCCGAGCGCGAAGAGTTGTGGGAGTTCATGACGAAAGAGATGTTTTTCACAACGATTAAAGAGCGGACTGACCCTATCCATATCGCCCAAAAGGGGCGTTGGGCCCACGACATGGGATATCAGCTTTATCGGGGAGACACTTTAGTCTATAAGTGGGATGTAGGTCTTCCGCTGGATCAATTGCGTGGTGAAATCAAAGACGCGTTAGTTGGAATTAGAAAGGCTGTTGAGTCGACGAAGTGAGCCCCGGACCATGAGTGAATCAAGTATTCTTGAGCATCCGATCCAAGTTGAAAAGGCGCGGAAACTAAGGGTGGTTGTTTGGGTCGTAAGTGCGGTAGTCTTGTTGCTCGTCGCTCTTATGAGATCGCCCTACAAATTGGACGTTCCCCCCGAATATGAGATCGCCCATAGTTTTATTAAAGCTCTGCCAGAAGTGATGGCGCTCATAAACACGTTCGTAGCGGCGTGTTTGTTAGCCGGGATTTTAGCAATCCTTAAAAAGAAGCATCGCCTCCATCAACGGTTGATGACGACTGCACTGATTTTGTCTTCAATCTTTCTCGTGTTCTATGTGGTTTATCACTTCACCACTTTCGAAACCAAATTTGGTGATGCAGATGGAGACGGGCAACTGAGTGAGAGCGAACTTAATAAATTTGGGAATCTCAGGGTTTTGTATCTTGGGGTTTTGTTTACTCATATCGTTGCTGCTGCGGTGAGCTTCCCTATGATTTTGATGACCTTCGTTCATGCCTGGACTCGAGATTTTGAAAAGCATCGTAAGCTGGCAAAGAAGACTTTTCCCCTCTGGCTTTACGTGGCTGTGACTGGCCCTTTTTGTTATTGGATGCTCAAGGCATTTTACCAATAAAATGGTAAAAGTAAGTGTCGCGTTCGCTTGGTTGTTATCCCCTTAAAGGTTGCCTCTGAGCTGCCTCAAAAGATCAGAGGGTTTAGAAGCGGGCTCTGTGATGGCGTGTCGCTTGGGAAGCTCTTAACTTAGCGGTGTGCTTTGTCTCCACATCCACAGCCGGTTTTCCCTGCCAATTTTTCGGCAATCTTGTGTGCGGTTGGGGTAATCGAGAGCCCTCCCAAGTTGGTGCACCGAAGTTCACGCGGGATTTGATGAGCGACTTTGTTCATAGCGATCACAACTTCGTCGAACGGAATGAGATGGTTGTATCCGGCCAAGGCCATATTTGTGCACGATAAGGCATTGGTTGCGGCCATTACATTTTTGCCAAGACAGGGAGCTTCGACACGATTGGCGATGGGATCGCATATCATGCCGAAGGAATTTTGTAAGGCAAGTGAAGCAGCGGCCATTTGTTGATCGTTTGTTCCTCCCCCAAACCAAGTCATTGCAGCAGCAGCCATAGCCGATCCTGATCCACATTCAGCCATACAGCCTCCTTCTTCGGCTGCAAACGTAGCGTCGAGGGTGATGAAAACACCAATTAATCCGGCGAGTAAGAGTGCTCCACATTTTTCTTCGTTTGATTTTCCAAGAGCATTGGCAACGGCAAGAACTGCGCCAGGCATCGCTCCGCAAGAGCCTGCGGTAGGCGCAGCCACAATCACTCCCATTGACGATTTGACCTCCATGATTGCGGTGACCGAGCGGATGATGGCATTTGGAATTTCAGCCTGAATGAGGCGACCTTCTTTTTCTGCGATTTGAAAATTCGGCGATTGAGAGGGGAGAATGCGATCCTCGTAAGAGGTTCCTCCGAGGCCGGTTTTAATGGCGTCTTCCATGATGCCACGGATGTGATCCATTTGCGCCATAATTTGTTCCTCTGGAATGCCGCCACGTTCTGATTCGTAACGCAGGGCCATTTTCCAAAGAGGGATTCCTTCGGTGTTAGCGGCTTTGAGCATTTCGCCGGCTCTCAAGAAAGGAACTTGAATTTCATTGCGTGCGAGGACGGGTAGGACGGCAGGAAGGTGTCGAACACGGATGGCCTCGAACTGTTTTGCGAGCGCCTGAAGCGCTGTTTGATCAGGCTCTTCACGGAGACTGAGATTGATGAGGTGCTGGCCTTCTTCCGATTTATGTATCGAGACGATCTCTGCAGCAACGTCTGGTTGGAGTTCTGGCGCGTTCTTGGTCCAGATAAGAATGTGATGATAATCGCCGGCTGAGGTGAAAGGAATGCCATCGATAGAAATAGTTTCGATCATTCCGCCTCCTGTCGAAATCGCGTCGAAATGATAAATCGTCCCCGATACACCGTGGGCTTCTAGACGGTAAAAGTTGGGGTGGGGGGCGTCATAGCTTTCATAATGGAGGTCGATTTCAATTCCTTCGTCTTTCAGCACTTTCTCAAAAGTTGGAAGCCGCGGGTCATCTGGGGTCCAGCCAAGGATTCCGCCATAGAGCCCAAGATCGCTCCCTTGTTCCTTGTGAGTTGTAACGAGGGAGCCATTGGGGTCGTATCGAACTACGAGGGTGGAAATTTTTTCTCCAGCAAGGGCCCGCATCAGTCGGCCGATCCGGTTTGCGGCGGCACTGTGCGAACTGCTCGGGCCGCGCATCACGGGACCAAGGACATCGTTAAAAATGCTGGGAGGAACCTTCATCGCTTTTGTTACGGAAAGAATGACTCAGAATTGGGGCTCGCAACAGGTTGGATTTCCAAAAAATTTCTGGCGTGGCCATGAGCTTGATCGTGAGCGATTTCAAGCCTAGCCTAGGCAAGTGACGGAAATTTGGCATAGCACGATCATGGGGTGGGGGGTTCTCTTCATTGGTCTCTGCGTGGGATCATTTTTGAACGTGGTGATTCATCGTCTGCCCCGCGGCCTTTCGGTAAATGATCCGAAGCGGTCGTTTTGCCCGAATTGTGAAAAGAGTCTTCCAGCTTGGGAGAATCTCCCGGTGATTACGTGGTTGCTTCAACGTGGGCGATGCCGAAATTGTCAGGCTCCAATTGCAGTCAGGTATCTTTTGGTGGAAGTCCTGACAGGGGTTTTGTATTTAGCAGGTTGGCTGTATTTGCCGATGATTAGCGCGATTCTTGCAATCACCTTGTTCACAATTCTGGTGGCGGTAACTTTTATTGATGCTGAGCATCAACTCATTCCGACGTCTTGGACGACTGCTGGTTCGGTAATTGCTCTGGGTGGCAGTTTACTGGTGCCTAAGCTACTAGATCTTCCTGGATTACAGCTTGATTGGATTAAAGAGAGCAGTTGGGCTGGTTTGAGGGTATCTGTGGTTGGTTGGGTCGTTGGATTCGGATCGCTGTGGGGGGTTGTCTTGCTTGGAAAGTTGATCTTTGGTCGCTTGAAATTGAATTTCAAGGAAGCCGCACGTTGGAGATTGCAAGAAGGTTACGAAGACGACGAACAACTACATTTTGTCATCGGCAAAGAGGCACATAGTTGGGATGAATTGTTCTATCGACCTACGGATCGTATAGTCATTAAAGGCCATGGCTTCAAGGTTGACGGGCAGCGTCGGCCGGCTAAAGAGTTGCGGATCGGTCGTGATGATCTTGAAATCGGGGGAGATAGGTGGAAGATTGCAGATTTGAAGTCTTTAGAGGGGAGGGCAGTTAATGTGATCATCCCAAGGGAGGCGATGGGAATGGGTGATCCCCATCTTTTGGGAATGATTGGTGCTTTTCTGGGATGGCCTGCGGTGGTTTTTGTAATATTTACGAGTTGTCTTTCCGCAATTATGGCTGCTCTGGTAGCACGGGTTGGATTTGGAAAGCCTTTGCCTTATGGGCCATTTCTTGCTTTTGGGGCCTTAGTGTGGATTTTTGGTGGGTTTCAATGGTGGATTTGGTATTTTGAGGGGATTCAAAGCGGGTTTTTGCCTTAAAATTAGACGAGCGTGCCTCGCTAGTTCGGAATATATCCTGATTTGACAGGTGGATATGTAAGGCTCTATTCTTTCAGAGCCGTTAGATATTCGAACCGTTCCAATAATGATGAACAACAAAATTTTGTGCGCTCTCCTTCTCGGTGGACTTGCTACTCCGCTGGCCGCCCAATCGTCGAAGGACTTAAAGACGCCTGCCGCTCTAAAAAAGGCGGCTTATAATGTTGATAAGTATGTTGCGGAGATTTTTCGCCGGAAGAAGCTATCGGTTCCCAAGGTTGTAGATGATCCAACTTTTCTCCGGCGAAGTTTTCTTGTCGCAGCTGGAAGGATTCCAACCCTCGAAGAAGCATCGAGCTTCCTTGAAATCGAGGATCCAGCAAAACGTGAGATGCTCACCCAGTATCTTCTTCAGAGCGATGGCTACCGGAGTCACATGCAGAATTACGTTTTTGACCTTCTTCGGGCCAAGGATAATGATCGAGACGGGGCTGAAGCTTATGCTGCTCCATACATGCATTTCGTCCAGCAGTCGGTTGCGAAAAATACTCCTTGGGATCAGTTCGCGCACAGTCTGGTTTCCGCAAAAGGAATAGCTTGGGAAGATGGTAATGGTGCAGTTGGCTACTACATCAGGGATAAGGGGATGCCTCTCGACAATCTTTCGCTTACCATGCAGATCTTTACTGGTGAACGACTTGAGTGTGCTCAGTGTCACGACAGCCCTACAAATAAATGGGAGCGCATGGACTTTTATGAGCTAGCCGCCTTCACCCACGGCCAACGCGAGATCAACGATGGCGTCTGGAATAGGGCAATGAGGAGCTACAACGACGAAGATTTTCGCCGTTCTGATATCGGACGTCTTTTTTACTGGCTTCGCGATAACATCCACTATGGAACTCTCGCTGACCAAGGAGCTGGGCGCATCAAGCTGCCAAGCGATTACCAATATAAGGATGGCGATCCCGGTGAGATGATTGGAGGGCGGACGCACTTTGGTAAAAAGATCCGATCATCTGATCGACGGGACAGTGGGAAATCTCGCGTCGAGTTTTCTGATTGGATGACCAAAGATAACCCCAATTTTGATTACATCGCTGTTAACCGTATGTGGGAACGCGTGATGGGCAGTCCGCTGACTTATCCAGTGGATGTTTACGTAAAGCCTGAGAGGACGGCTTCGCCCTCTTTAACTAGCTACTTGACCCGACTAATGGTCGATCTCGATTATGATCTGAGGGCTTTCCAAAACGTTCTCTTCCTGACGAAGACATTTCAGTTTGCAGCCAATTCAAAGGCTTTCGAAGCAGGTGTTCCTCAGGCATTTAATGGTCGACAGCTCGAGCGGATGAGTGCGGAGCAGATCTGGGACTCGCTTGTAACTCTCGTGGCTGAGAAGCCGGATAGTTTGGCCAAACGGAAGTTTAGTAACAATATCTATTACAATAATAAGCCGATTCTTGTTGGTGAAAAGACGATGTCGGATCTTGCGAAGGAAGTCATGGCGATTGAGGACCCTAAAGTCTATCGCGAGTATGCCGAAGCCCTCCTAGAAACAATCAAATCTGGTGGTGGAAGTTCTTCGGCTTCCAAGGACATGATGATGATGGCTGCCAAGTCACGACCTGGTCCGGCAAAGGGAATTGCCCGGGCATCGGAGCTTTCTGCTCCTGCGCCAGCGAGTCATTTCCTGCGAGAATTTGGTCAGTCCGACCGCGAATTAATCGAGTCATCGACTAAGGAAGCCAACGTTGCTCAAATCTTGGAGATAATGAATGGTCATGTGGAGAAGATGGTGGTCGCTAATAGTGGGGCCTCGGTTTACGACGCTCTCAAGAAGGGCACCACCGAAGCTGATAAGGCTCGTTATATTTACTACGCGATTTTAAGCCGCCCCCCGAATAAGTCGGAGATGAACATGCTCATGCGCGATGTCATCGATGGGAGCAAAGAAAGTTACGAAAACTTGGTTGCTGCTCTTGTTCAAACCCACGAATTTATGTTCGTCCAGTAGTGATACAAAAACCCAATATCGAACTCTAATAAAACAATGGATACTAGTTCTTTTAACAAAGCAGATGAGCTTGGGCGTCGCCAGTTTATGGTCAACGCTGCGCGTAGCTACCTTGGAGTGAGCCTTGCTCCTATGCTCGGGGCAGGTCTTACCGGAGCCGCTTTTGGCCAAAAGCACGTTGGTGGTGCGAAAGCTGAACACGTCATCTTTCTCAATATGGGAGGTGGTATGAGCCATCTCGATACCTTTGATACAAAACCCAGAAATAAGGAAGTGCAGGGACCGGTTGAATCAATCGATACCTCGGGTGACTTTCAGATTTCTCAGTATCTCCCCGAGAGTGCTAAAATCGGAAACAAGATGTGTGTCATCAATTCAATGACCTCCACGCAGGGTGCTCATAGCCAGGGGCAATACCTCCTGCACCGGAGCTATTCACCTCGTGGAACCATCGTCCATCCTGCGATAGGGGCATGGGTTGTTCGCCAAAAAGGGCGAAAGAACACTACTCTTCCAGGTTTCGTGACAGCTAATACAAGCCCGGCTGTCTCTTCTCCTGGATTTTTTGGTGCACAATTCGGTGGTGTCCCTCTCGGACGGCCAGATGAGGGGTTAAAGAACTCAACCCGCGCCGGTTCTGTTAGTGAAGAAGATTTTAAGAAGCGTCTCGCTATTGCGGACGCTCTCAACAAAACCTTCGAAGAGAGTTATCAAACACCAGCAGTCAAAGCATACGATAGTCTCTATGAGGAGGCTGTGAAGTTGATGAAGAGCAAAGACCTCGAGGCGTTTGATATTAATAAGGAGCCTGCAAACGTCCAAAACTCATATGGTAAAGACCGTTTCGGCCAGGGGTGTCTTCTTGCTCGTCGTCTTGTTGAAGCTGGTGTTCGTTTCGTTGAGGTTTCACACGGAGGTTGGGACACCCACTATGACAACTTCACCAATGTTGAAAACCGGGCCAAGACGCTTGACCAGGCTTTCTCAGCACTGGTTGCAGATCTTGATGAGCGTGGGCTCCTAGAGTCGACTCTCGTTGTGATCGCTACCGAATTTGGCCGGACTCCACGGATCGTTGAAGAGCATAGCTCAGGACGTGATCACCATCCTGCCTGTTTTTCCGCTGTGATGGCTGGAGGCGGTATCGCTGGCGGTCAGAAGTATGGTGAAACAGATAAGAATGGCGCGCGCGTGGCCAAGGATCCTGTCTCCATTCAAGATTTTAACGCTACAATTGGCCATGCCCTCGGCATCGATCATGCCCAAATTGTGAGTTCCCCAAGTGGGCGTCCGTTCCGCCTTGGTGGTGCGGAAGCCGAGCTCGGAAAGCCAATCACTTCGATCTTCGGCTAAGTCGGGAGTTCAGCGATACTCTATATTAAGACGGTCCTTCGTTCTGGCGATGGGCCGTTTTTTTGGAGCTAAAGCTGCTCTAGGGGTGATATTAATTATATCAAAAATTGCCTAGCATGATCTTCCTCCTCCATTTTCTGCCGCCTCTGGAAGATCATCAACTTCTAGAATTCCTTTTGATTTTTTCCAGACCGAGATAGCTTCTACGATCATCCAGATTTCAATGATAACGGTAGTGAAACCGAATCCAAATAGTAACCAGCTATTATTATCGGCGAAGTCTCTCAGATTTAAAGACATCGCAATCGCAGGAAGAATAAGCATCAAAATTCCTGGAATGAGAGCTAAGAAGTAAGGGAGACCCCGGCGTCTTAACCAGAAAGTAATCACTAGAAACGCGAGACCCGCCAAAAGTTGGTTAATTGCTCCAAAAAGAGGCCAAAGGAGAAGTCCTCCGGTTCCTGGTGCCTTACCTTCTCCTCCGGGAAGTTGTGCGATGAAGAAGGCGATGGTTATCGCAAAGAGTGTTGCGGCATGGCGGTTTGTAAGCCAGAAAAGTGGATTGCCGTTCACAAATTCTCCAGTCCGTTTGCCATTGACGCGATGGCGTGGAGCCAACGTTACGGCGATTTCTTGCACAACGTATCGTTGTAAGCGGCAAGCAGTATCCAGAGTGGTGGCTGCGAATGAAGCCACAAAAACGCCCATTAGAGCAATTGAAAATTTGGCAGGAAGTCCGAGTGATTTGAGGAAATTGGCACTCCCTTCGACAAATGCCCCAACTTTTGCTCCCAGCCCTTTTGCGGCATCCCACGAAGCATAGCGTGCCTCAAAGGCTTCTGAGCCAGAGATAAAGCTTTCGCCACTTCCAGTTCCGAGTCCAAGTCCCGAAATGCAGGCAAGAATCACAAGAACCGCTAGGAAGCCCTCAGTCAACATAGAGCCGTATCCGACAAGTTGAGCATCGCTCTCGCACTTCAATTGCTTGGAAGATGTTCCTGAGGAAACGAGGCAGTGGAAACCTGAGATCGCGCCACAGGCAATTGTAATAAATAGGAAGGGAAAGATCGAAGGTGCTCCTTCGGGGGAGAAATTGAAAGCTGGAGCCACAATTTCTAATGCCGGGCGTTCAGCTCCTGGAGTCAATGCGGATCCTCCAAAAAAGCAGGCTGCAAAAAGCCCGAGAACAACTAATCCCAGAGCCGAGAGAAGTTGGAGGCTGTTAATGTAATCGCGTGGTTGAAGAAGGGTCCAAACTGGAAGTACCGAAGCGACATAAGAATATCCAAGCAAGAGCATAACCCAGCTTATAACTGAAAGTCCGTTGCTGTCTGGATTGGAAGGATCACCGCCGAGATACTCATTGAAGCTCCCCAAAAATCCAATATCGCCGAAGGCTACAGTGAGATACATGAGGACCAAAGAAATCAGCGATGGAAATAGAATATTGGCACCCTTTCGATGAATATTAACGCCGATGACTACGGCAAGTGGGATTTGAATCAAACAGGGAAAGATTGCTTGAGGGTAGTTCTTAAAGACACTGGCGATGACAAGGCCGAAAATTGCTAACACAATTGTTAAGGCTAAAAAAAGGACGGCTAAAAATAAGATGCGTGTTCGCTTCGTAATAACTCGTCCAGCTATGTCTCCGACCGTCTGCCCTTTGCTTCGTAAAGAAACGACCAACGCACCAAAATCGTGCACCGCGCCAATCAAGATGGAGCCAAAAATCACCCAGAGCAGGGCTGGGACCCAACCCCAGATTACCGCAAGTGCAGGGCCAACAATCGGACCGGTTCCAGCGATGGAAGTGAAGTGATGGCCGAAGACGATTCCCTTTTTAGTTGGGACATAATCGGTCCCATCCTCCAGCTCGATCGAAGGCACCTTTGCTTTGGCATTCAGCCGAAAAATCTTTTGGCCTAACCATCTTCCATAGGTGTGATAAGCGACGAGGTAGAGAATCAAAGCCCCTAGAGCAATAGCAATGGTGGGCATGGCACTTAATGTGAATGCTTGGTTACTAGTGCGTCGAAGACTGGAGAGGGAACATATCGGCGCACTGTTTTCCCCCAACCTTCTGGGCCGACCATCCCCATCACCATGCTTGATGAAAGCTCAGCCATCTCGCGTGGCGGCATCAGGAAAACGGTATTGATATCGGGAGCCATGTCACTGTTGATATGCCGCATGACACGCTCGTATTCGTAATCTCCGGGAGAGCGAATTCCTCGGAGAATAAATCCAGCACCGACTTCCTCGGCATAATCTACAAGATAGCGATTATCGAAATGGGTTATAGTTAGCCTTTCGCAAGAGGGAATAGAGCTTCGAAGAAGGTTGATTCTTTCTTCGGTAGAAAAAACGTAGTTTTTCGAAGGATTCTGGCCGATCGCGATTACAAGACGATCAAAGAGGGCTAGCCCTTGGCTAATCATCCAGAGGTGCCCGTTGGTCGGTGGATCAAAACTACCTGCGTAAACCGCTGTTTGCATAGGTAGTTACAGCATTTTTTTGATCATGGCGCGAGCGCGCATTTTCTTCATCCATTTTTGGTAATTGGACTTCTTTTTGTCCGATATCACCCGACGTTGGACCTCGTCACGAACTTCCGAAAAAGGTTTGGCGGGCCCCAGCTTCCGCTCCATCACCTGAACAATATTAAACCCGATTTGATCCTCCAAAGGGCCCATGATCTCTGAGCCAGTGGTTTCAAAAAGGAGAGTTCCAAATTCCATGGCTAAATCGGTTCGTGGAATGTCTTTCCATACGCCACCCTGTTCGGCGTGAGAACCATTTGAATACTTCTTGGCTAAATCGTTGAAATCCCCACCGTTGTTAAGTTTCTTAACGATATCCTCCGCAAGGTTGAGTTGGGCGAAAGGACCACCTCCACGGTTTTTGTGGAGGTAAATCCGGCGGTATGTGCCAAGATCCTTCGCCCGATCCCGATTAATAATGCTCCAGCGATCGTATTCTTCACGGATTTCATTTTCTTTCGGATTGGCAACATCTCCGAACTGTTGTGCTCTTACGACTTGGACTAAGAGTTCTTTTCGCTGTTGTTCTTTAAACTGGTCTCGAGTTAAGTTGGTTGCTTTGAGGTATTTATTAAAAAGCTGTTCATCTCCGTTATAGACATTTTGAACAATTCTTTTGACTTCATCCTCGATCTGGTAGTCAGGGAAAGTGCTGACTCGGTCCTTGAATTCAGTGAAAATTATCGCCCGGTCGATGAGCTCGTCCAAAATATTTGATTTCAGTTCGTCTAGTTGTCTCTGGAAGGCTTCTCCTCGCCGTGGGTATCGTGACATGAGGACCGATTGGCTAGGAGCCACTTTGATCATCAGTTCGTTGAGAGTGATTACATCTCCGTTTACCTTCGCTGCAATTTTGTTAACTGATTGAGGTCCCTGCGGGGGCCGGATTTGTGCATTTGGGGGGCTGACAGGAGGCTCTTGCGGAAACGCAGGTAAAACCGTTGCGATTCCAAACGCGATTGCTTTTGTGAAGCTTGAAAACATGGGGAATTTTAAATTCTAAAGGGTTTTGAGCAACTGAACGGCTTGGGAGAGCTTATCCTTGGTGCGCCGCGAACTCAAGCGGGGAAACCTACCACCTGAGGGAAGAATGTAATCACCATTTCGCTGCAGCATGAGCCTGTCTTTACTGATTTCAACCATTTGAACACCCTTAGATGAACCAATAACGCGAAGGCGGTTCGTCTCAATGAGATTCTTCACGGGGTCGGGGAATCTGCCAAACCGATCGCGCCAGTCTTTTTTGATACCATTTATTTCCTTTTCTGTGCGAGCAGATGCAAGTTGGCGATATGCCGCGACTCTCATTTCGGGGTCTGGACCGAAGGTTCTTGGGAAGAAGGCGGGCACTTTCGTTTTCTCGGCTGTCCAAGCACTTTCGGAGTAGGCTATGAAGTCGATTCTGACTTGGGTGTCAGCTCTCTTAATCGTTCTTTTCCCCTGCAAGTGCTCGACCGATTGTTGGAGGAGTTGGCAGTAAAGCTCAAAGCCGACCGCCGTGATATGGCCTGATTGTTTCGTTCCAAGCAAGCTACCGGCACCCCGGATCTCTAGATCCCGCATCGCTATCTTAAATCCAGATCCAAGTTCCGTGTATTGTTTGATCGCGCTGAGCCGTTTTCGAGCGTCTCCTCCTGCGATGAGGTCGTCTGGAAGTAATAGCAAGGCGTAGGCCCGCCGTCCGGCACGTCCAACCCGTCCGCGAAGTTGATATAAATCAGCAAGGCCAAACCGATCAGCTCGGTCGATTAAGATCGTATTAGCGTTTGGAATGTCGATGCCACTTTCAATGATCGTTGTGGCCAGTAAGACATCGGCTTTTCCCTCTACAAATTGATGCATGACAAGTTCCAAATCCTCGCGATCCATCTGCCCATGGCCGATGATGACTTTGGCTTCTGGAATAAGAGATTGAATTCGCTCTTTCATCCCTACGATCGTGGCGACTCGGTTGTGAAGAAAAAACACTTGTCCACCCCTCGTTAATTCTCGGCGGATAGCATTACGAATCAGCCTCTCGTCGTAAGCGCAAATAGAGGTTTGAACCGGTAGGCGATTTGGAGGAGGGGTGTCGATCGTTGACATGTCTCTAGCTCCCATTAGAGAAAGATATAGGGTCCGAGGAATAGGGGTAGCCGAAAGAGTAAGAACGTCGATAAGTCGAAAACGTTCTTTTAGCATCTCCTTGTGGCGAACTCCAAAGCGTTGTTCTTCGTCAACGACCAAGAGGCCAATTTTTTGATACTCAACCCCAGTGGAGAGAAGGCGATGAGTCCCGATGACGATATCGACCTTACCATCTCGCAAGCCTTCAAGCGTTTCCCTTATTTCAGCGGGGGTTTGTAAGCGGCTTATTAATTTTATTTCGATTGGGTAATCGCTCATTCGGGCCTTGAAAGTCCGCCAGTGTTGTTGTGCTAAGACAGTTGTTGGGGCTAAAATTGCGACCTGAGTGCCTCCGGTGACGGCTTTGAAAGCTGCTCTGATGGCTACCTCTGTCTTTCCGAAACCTACATCACCACAAATCAAACGATCCATGGGACGGGGTGATTCCATATCGATTTTGGTGTCTTCAATGGCTCGTCGTTGGTCCGGAGTCTCTGTGAAAGGAAATGAGGCTTCAAACTCTTGCATCCATTGACCATCGGGAGCATGTCCGTGACCTGATTTGGCATCTCTTTCGGCTTGGAGCCGCAGTAATTGTGCTGCGTAGTCCATCACGGCAGCCTCGGCTGTGATGCGAGCCTTCTTCCATTTCTTATCCCCAAGTTTGTTCCGTCTTGGTTTGCCGCCGCCTATCCCGACATAACGAGCGACCAGATGACTTTGATCGATAGGGACATGCAAGGTGGCACCATCCTGATACTCGATCCCAAGCTCTTCTCGTCCTTCCTCGCCGTCAACAAGTCCGATAAATTCCCCAATGCCGTAATCGGCATGAACGACGAAGTCGCCTTCGTTGAGTTCGTGAACTCCAGCAATCGCAGCCGCATGGCGTTGATGAGAGAGCTTTTCTTTTCCACGGGTTCCCGGTAGATGCTGGCGACCAAAAATTTCGAGAGTTGAAAGTAT
>CESO01066234.1_pt1 | contig 27178 bp, 29 predicted proteins | sample 356341 | NCBI WGS metagenome assembly CESO01 (sample SAMEA2621812, study PRJEB7988) | marine metagenome | biome: marine biome (ENVO:00000447); feature: deep chlorophyll maximum layer (ENVO:xxxxxxxx); material: "saline water (ENVO:00002010), including plankton (ENVO:xxxxxxxx)" | depth 35 m | reverse complement strand
TTTAATAATCGCGCCCGTAGCTCAGTTGGATTAGAGTGCTTGGCTACGAACCAAGAGGTCGGGAGTTCGAATCTCTCCGGGCGCGCCATTAAAAATAATAGGACTAATATATGAATATGCCAAAAGGGGATGATTTCAAAAATATGCCAAGATGGATGATTAACCTAAATAAGCTAACTAATTTCTCTAAAAATATACCTAATATCTATATCTATCTATATTTTGCTTCTTTTTTCATAGTTAGCTTAACTGGAATATTTTTAGATAATTTAATTTTAATAATAATAGGAATGATAATATTGTTACCAGTTCTTATCTTTGGATTACTGTCCTTAACGTTTGCTTTTATATTAATGCTTAACGAAATGTCTACTTCACAGATATTAAGCCATATCTTTCGTTATATAATTATGGGTGTATTATTTTTATTTCTTGGTTTACAAGCATGGGACGCAATAGGTGCATTATATGATCCATTGCTATTGATGCAGATGCATTTTATTGGGAGTAATATTTTATATAATATTGGATCAATGATATGGGGCACTCTTCCTGAGGACTTTACTTTAAAATTTGTAACTGGGTTTTTTGCTATATATATCCCTATTATGGTTTTAAATTCATTTATGAAATACCTTATTGGTAAAGCTAAGTAAGGTATTTCAAAAACTTAAATTTATTGGATTAATTAATAGACCAAGTTCTCTCTATGGTAACAAGTTCTCTTCTATCACATGATGTAACTTCAACCCATCTAGCAAAAACTTCATTTCCAGCCCCAGCAGTAAAGAAATCATCAAAACCTTTGCCCATTACTTCAAAACTTGGCCAAGCCGTCATCAACTCAAAAGCTTTTGGGTTCATTTTTCCCATAAAGGTAGTGGTTAGATATTGAGTTCCTTTCATACCATTTTCTTCTGAGAATTTTTTAACTCCCATTGAAACGTCTCTAACATCTTCCATTGTAAAACCATCGTTAACTTCACAATACCAGATTTCAGCTGGAAATATTTTAGAACCTGTATTGTGTGAAAAAGTGTTTAAAGAAAAGATTAAAATCAATGTTGTGGTTGTAACTTTAAATATCTTCATTTATTTCTCCTTTTAATTAGTTAATTTTGCCATATTTTTTTATTTAACAACCATTAAATCTTTAGCGATTATTGCTTGGCCACTAAAATTTACTCTAATATCATTAAGAATTGATTCTTCAGATGCACCCCAAAATAATATATGTGACATGACTAATTTTTTGGGTTGAAGCTCATCTGCAATTATTCCAAGATCTATTGATGATGTGTGATGTGCTTGGTGATATATTTGCCAATCTTTGGTTTTGTTTACAAATGTTTCGCTAGAAAAGACCTCGTGAACAAGGATATCTAAGTCGTTACCATATTTTTTTAAGTTTGCACTGACAGCTGTGTCACCAGAGAATAATATTCTTTTATCATCAGTTATAAATAAAAAACCAAATGAATTTTTAAAATCACCATGATTATTCTTAAATGCAATAACTTCAACATTTTTGTCTTTATAAATACTGCCATCGTCAACTATTTCGGTTACATTCGTTTTAAAACCAAGCTCATTAGCAGGTTGCGAGCCATAAAGCCTGTAATTAATATCATCTATGTAAGCTTCTGTAATATTTTTTGACATTGCTTCTAGGCCAGAGGGTCCATACAGTTTAAGAGGTGTATCTCTTCCCATAATCCAAGGAGTAAGAATTAAATCTGCCAATGCACCGCTGTGATCAGAATGAATATGAGTCAAAAAAGCTGTGTTTATATTTTGTAATTCCATTGATGAGAAGTCACCTCCCCATGTGGACGACATTGCTGAAATCCTCCTCACGATACCAGGACCAAAATCAACAATATATGCAGACTCGTTAACAACAACAGCATATCCAGACCCATATCTTTCTGGATCAGGGTTTGGGGTTCCTGAACCAAGAATAATTAGCTTAGTTTCAGAAAAAGATGCAGAAGAAAATATTAATATTAATACAGATTTTGTAAATAACTTAAACAGATTTAAGTCGTTGTTCAGGAATTTTATTCTTAACATTTGTAATATTATTTTCTTTATCAAAATAAACTAAAGTTGGCTTATGTAATTTAGACTCAGATTCATCATATGAACCATAGGTGCAGATTATTACAACGTCATTAACAGATGCTTTATGTGCCGCTGCTCCATTGACTGACAATGTTTTTGATCCAGATTCTGCAAGAATTAGATAAGTTGAAAATCTTTCTCCGTTAGTAACATTGTAAACATCAACTTTTTCATACTCCTGCATACCTGCGGTTTCTAAAAAATCTTTATCCACAGCACAAGATCCTTCATAGTCTAACTCAACTTGAGTCACATTTATGCGATGTAATTTAGATTTCAATAAAGTTTTTTTCATAAGCACGAAAGTATAGATAAATATTTACAATTATTAAAGTTTAGTAAGAACAATATTGTCGATCAATCTTATATTATTTATTTTTGCTGCAACTGCTAAAAGTAAATTTTTATTTGTAATATCAAAAGAGTCTTCAAAAGACTCTTCGTTACAAGATGTTAAATAATCTACTTCAAATCCCTTTGATGTTAAAAAATTAATCTTGCAATTTAATAAATCAGAGCTCAAATTAACTTTATTAGTTTCTATATTCTTTAGGGTTGCATAAAGAAATGCAGCTATTTCTTTACTATTATCAGATAAGAGATTATTTCTAGAAGAAAGAGCTAGGCCATTGGTTTCCCTTACAGTCTCAGCACCAATAATCTTTATCTTTAAATTATTGTCAGCTATAAAATCCCTAACAAGAATAAACTGTTGATAGTCTTTTTTTCCAAAAATAGCTGTGTCTGGTTTAATAATTGCAAATAATCTATTTAGAATAGTTAGCACACCATCAAAATGTCCAGGTCTATTTAAACCACATAATTTTTGAGATTTTTTTATTGGTGCTTTGATATATTCGATTTCATCTAATATTGAACTATCAGGTATTAATAAATAATCACAGCCGTGTTCTTCTAACAACTCAATATCTTTATCAATCGTTTTTGGGTAATTTATAAAATCATTGACATCATTAAATTGGAGTTTATTTATATAGATAGTTGAAATAATTTTATTATTAAACTTTTTCGCAATATCTATGAGTGAGATGTGGCCTAAATGAAGATTCCCCATAGTTGGTATAACTGTTAACTTGGGTAGATCACCTTTTGCTAAATTAAATTCACTTATTGAATTAAATATTTTCAAAATTATTTAAATGTATGAATGTCAGATGGGAAGTTTTTGTTTTTTACTTCACTAACATAGCTTTTAATTGCTTCTGGTATTGAGCTTGCATCCTCCATAAAGTTTTTAACAAATTTTGGTGGTTTTTCTAGACAAGATATTCCTAATAAATCATGCACAACCATAATCTGACCGTCAGTATGAACACCAGCACCAATACCAATAACAGGTATTTTTAATTCATTGGTGATGAGTTTTGCTAAATCACCAGGCACACACTCCAAAAGTAACATTGAGGCGCCTGCATTCTCGAGTGTTATTGCTTCATTAATAATTTTTTCTTTTTGAGTAGGGTCTCTTCCTTGTACATGGTGTCCACCTATTCTATTAATAGTTTGTGGAGTAAGCCCCATATGAGCACACACTGGAATTCCTCTGTCAGATAATACTTGTGCCATTTTTGAAATCCATTCTCCGCCTTCAATTTTTACTGAGTTTGCACCCGCTTGCATCAATCTTTTAGCATTTTCCAAACCAAGATCGTCAGTTGAATAACTCATAAAGGGCATATCAGCCATCACATGAGAACCTTTATTTCCTTTAACAACGCATTCAAGATGATATATAAGTTGATCCATTGTTACTGGGAGTGTGCTGTCATGACCTTGAACTACCATTCCAAGGCTATCACCTACCAATATCACATCAACACCACATTCGCTGATAATAGATGCCATGGTTGACTCATAAGCAGTTAAGCATGTAAATTTTTCATCCAACTCTTTAAACTTATTAAGACTGGTTAAGGTAATTGATTTTTTGTTTGTTTGCGTAGACATGTTTAATTATTAATATTAGAAGATATAATTTTTAATATTTCCCTTGCTATTCTAATCTTTTTGTCCTTTTTAAGAAAAATTGTTTCATGTTTGGTAATAACATTAACTTCATTTTCGTCAACATCAAATCCAATTGATTTATCAGAAACATCATTTGAGACGATCATATCTAAATTTTTAGAAAGTAGTTTCTTTTTTGCGTTAACAGTTACATCTGAAGTCTCTGCTGCAAAACCAACTATATAAGCTTTTTTAAAATCATTTGAAACGCGGCCCAGTATATCTTCATTTAGCTCAAGCTCTATATCAAGGTTTGCTGCATCTTCTTTTTTAATTTTTTTATCAGAATATTTAGAAGGTTTGTAATCAGCAACAGCTGCACATGAAATAAAAATATCAGATTCTTTCATAAACTCTATTACTTTATTAAGCATTTCGTTAGCGGTATTAACTCTTGAAAGATTGATAGATTTATCTGCATCAAGTGAAACTGGCCCGCTTACTAAATTAACTATAGCGCCTTCTTCTATTGCAGCCTCAGCAATAGAATAACCCATTCTTCCCGAGCTATTATTAGATATAAAGCGTACAGGGTCTATTTGCTCTCTTGTTGGTCCCGCAGTAATTGTTATGGTTTTACCCGAAAGTAATCCTACATTTGTTTTTAAATTTATAAATTCAAGAATTGTATTTGGCTCTTCCATTCGTCCAGGACCAACATCTCCACAAGCCTGTTCACCCTGTGCAGGTCCTATAAAAATGATACCCCTAGATTCTAAAGTTTTATAATTATCTTGAGTACTTTTATCTAGCCACATATTCATATTCATAGCAGGTGCAATATAAATATCAGCACTAGATGCTAAGATTAGCGCCCCCATTAAATCATCGGCTCTTCCATGGGTAATTTTTGCAATTGTTTCTGCTGTACATGGAGCAATTAAAACAATATCAGCCCATTTAGCTAATTCAATGTGACCCATGCCAGACTCTGCATTTACATCCAGAAGTGAGTCATGAATTTCATTTCCAGAAACAGCTTGAAGAGTTAATGGTGTAATAAATTCTTTTGCTGATTTAGTCATTACAACCCTAACATCAGCACCCTCTTTCTTAAAAAGACGTATTATTTCAGCTGCTTTGTATGCAGCAATTCCACCAGTAACACCTAGAAGAATATTTTTATTGGAAAAATCTAACATTGCTATGTTTTGTAATGTTTTATTAAAGAATAATACCAATTACTCGGTCTATAAACCAATAAAAACCAAGACCACCTATAGACAAACTAGCTACTAACTTTAAATTGTTTAATTTATCAAATTTATTGGCTATATATATTAATATTAATGGTATTGGTATCAAAGCTATTTGGGCAACTTCAATCCCAATGTTAAAAAATAATAACGAGAAAATAACATTACTATTTGAAATACCTATATCCATTAACGCACTTGCAAATCCTAAGCCATGAAGTAATCCAAAACAAAAAGCCATTACCCATGGTGATTTTAATTTACCTTCTTTACGAGTTATTTCAGTTGCAAGATATACAATTGTAAGTGCAATTAAAGCTTCTACAGTACCCTGAGGTAGTTTGATAATATCAAATATTGTTAAGCCAAGAGTAATACTGTGTGCAATAGTAAAAGCTGTTATTGTCTTAATAATATTAATAAATCCGTTTATACAAAAAAGCAAACCAAATATAAATAATATATGGTCCAGTCCATCAAATAGGTGTGAAATACCTAGATTTAAATATGACGATGGAAAATATTGAGTTTCTATAGGTATATCAATTATATTATTTTGAACATTAACAAGCCCTTCAAATGTATCATTAATGAAATTGATAGTTATCAAGGCATCAGTTAATACGCTTAGATTTATTATTTCTATTTTTGAACCTTTTAATGAGGCAGAGCATTCAAGATTTATTTTTTCATTAATATATTTTCCTTGGTAATATAAATCAGCAGACTCAACTATACATTCTTCTGGAAATCTTACTTCTGCTCTTCTTCCAATATTCTTAAATGGATACATCCAGGTAGCTTCATAATAGTTATTAGTTTCATCTATTTCATCAACAACAAGATGTGCTGGATTGAATTCATGAGAATAAATATCAAAAACACATACTAAACATAAAGTCAGAAGTATTTTTTTCATTAGAATTGTAAATCTGGATTTATATATGCTTTATATTCAGATTTTTTCTCATCAAGAAATTTCTTAACCGCTTGGTCCCTTTTATCCTGTAATAAATCCATCTCAACTTTTTTATAAATAGTGGTTATATCAGGATAATATCCATCATTTTTATTGGAAACATATACAAGATGATGGCCAAATGGAGATTTAATTGGCTCGGACCATTCGTTAATAGTAATATTTAGAAAATAATCTCCAAAATTTTTACCAAAATCACTTTTGATATTTGTTAGGGTTTTGTTAACAAAATTCTTTCCAAGGAAAAATGGATCTGCATCAACATCTAATCCCCTAATAATGTCTTTATATGAATTTACCCCTCTTTCTTCTGAATTATTTTCTGAAGAAAAGAATAAATGAGTAAAGGTAAAGGTTTTATCTACAAAATACTCACCTTTATTATCATCGTAATATTTTAATATCTCATCTTTAGTAGGTATATTTGGTATTGACTCTTCCTTAAGAAATGATATTTTTTGAGCTAATCTCCTTTTTATTATCCTATCTTCTTTATCTAGACCAAGCAACAAAGCCTCTCTATATAAAATTTCTTCATCTATATAACTATCTATTATTCTGAAAATTTCATCATCTGTTGGATTTCTTCCAACACGTGATTTCCATGCAGAAACCAAGCTTATAATTTCTTGATCACTTATATATATCTCTTTATCATCATAAGAATTTAACCCTATATCAATAATATAGAGAAAAATTCCAATAATAAAAAATATTGTTACTTTATATTTCAATGTAAGAAATAGTTATCTTTTAATCAATATTTCGCATTTGTATAGTCCCACCTAAAGGAATAACATCTACGTCAGTTTGCTCAGGTATATACCAAATTGGAGACGACCATGCTCGTTCTTGTATAGTCTCATGTAGATCTTCTCGTGGTTCAAAACCTCTGTTAATTGCATCCCAAGTGCTCCATCTACAAGTAGGATTTTCAAGAACCCTTACATAATAAAATGATTTATCATTAGGAGAGAATTCTGGATCTTGCCATAAAGTTTTTAATTCACTTGATCCGATATTATCTGTTATCGAACAATCTGATATATTTACTCTAGCTCCATTATCTGGGCATCTATTTGTAACTGGATCTACTTCATTTCCATCAGAGCAGGCAACATCGTATACCTTCTCTTTTGGCCTACCACTATTTGAGTCTATCCATCCCTTTATAATTTGAACTCTTTGAAGAGGCGCACCATTTTTATCTTTTTGGGCCCAAACAATAAACTCAGGTGTTTTAGTTCCATTATGTAATAAATCTGCACCCATAGTGACACCCTTTGCATAAGCCTCACTTACTAGTGAGTCTGAATTTAAATCTATTGATGACATGTCATATCCAGCAAAAAAACGAACAGCTAATCTGGTACCAGTGGTTGCAAAAGTTTCTTTTCGTTTAAAGGCTTTAAATATAGAATCTCTAGTATTCTCTTCTGCCCAAGCAACTGCAAGACCTGATGCTCCCCATTGTGTAAATCCCGTATTTGCATACTTGCCTTGTTCTAAATCGATTGTACTTAAAGGCTGATTAAATGCTCTCATATATTCAGTTAATCTATCAACATTTTCATCTGCTAGAGGAATTGACCCTCTATTTTCAGCATCTCCATCTAATAACCCAACCTTTGACCAATAATTATTTTCATCATATGCGCCAGCACCTGTGTGTGTATCACTTGATCCAATCAATCCAAATTTATATGGATTACCTTGTTTTGTAAATTCTAAAGTTAGGCCACTTAAGTAAGCCTCTCTTACATATGACCCCGAAGGTTTAGAGAATGTTGGAGGTCTGCTACCTACTCTAACATCCATTATTTCAAAGTCAGCCCACTCATCATCTGGTGACAATAATGGATGTGTTTCTGATGTTCCTTTAACTTGAGTAACCTCTACTACAGGTTCATTTCTCATTCGCTTCTCAGCATATTCAACATCTATTGCTTTTGCTTTAAATGTTTCCATTTCAAACATTTGGCCATTAGATCCATTTGAGTTGTGAGGCATTGAAACTGTATCAACACCCTTTTCTCTTAAATTATCCTGCCATGTCCATAAATCTTCAGGATTTGTTGAATCAATTCTAGTAAAAGGTCTTATTGGAGCTTCTGAAGAATTGAAGATTACATTTCTGTGTAAATTACCACCTTCTATATCAGTTGAAGTTGTATATTCATAACCAATAAATGTTGTGAAATTACCTGGATCATTATGCTCATTTGCAGACCTTGCAATATCTGCCCATGCAGATTTATGAATATCATAATCAAATGATTTTAAAGCAAGTTGTGTATTTTTAGTTCGCCATGCCCTTAATAATTTTGGATGCCAGTCTGGATATGGGAGTATTATTGTTGCACCTAAGACTGAACTAAATATATTTGATCTTTCTCCAGCAGATTCAACTGTTAAATTATCCAATCTATTAATGTTATGAAAAGGTTTTGCAAATTCATTTTGTGATATATCAGTAGAAGTATCAGCATAGGCTTGAATCATACCCATGTAAAAACCATGATCCGTAACAGAATAAAAGTCCAAAGGCTCTCTTAACTTCATTTCATAACCAAGTGGGTGTTTAATGCCTTCACCTTTTGCATATCTATAAGCATCATCCGGAGAAGCTGTTACACCAAAAACATAAGCATCAAACGAGTATTTGGTATGAACATGTAGGTCTCCATAATATGGGTTCCTATCTTTATTTGGTGCAGATCTAGCTTTATCAAGTGATTTATTTTCAACTGAAAAATCAACAACTTCTAAAGCCGAATCAGTTTGTATTTTTTTAAATAGACTAATAATTGGCCTACTATCATACACATCTACATATACCAGCCCAAGAGTAACAATATAAAGTCCAACTATTACAATAAGAAATTTTTTTAAATACTTCATATTTCCCCCATATGATAAGTGTATTCATTATAAATTTTGACATTACTTATGACAATAAATATGTTGATATAATTTTAATACTTTGTAATGTTTGAATAAACTATAATCCCAAATAAGCGCCTGTAGCTCAGTTGGACAGAGTACTTGGCTTCGAACCAAGGGGTCGGGAGTTCGAATCTTCCCGGGCGCGCCATATCATAATAAAAAAGGGAGCTTGTGGCTCCCTTTTTAAAAACAAAGACTAGTTTAGAACATATAGTTAATAGTTAATCCATATGACCTATAGGCATTAGGATAACCAAAGAATGATGATGAAGTGGGATCAGCAACAGCAGGGAATGCTGAAATTAAATATTTATCATCATTAATGTTTTTACCCCAAAACATAATTGAAAGATTTTCTTTTTCTAGACCAGCAGAAAAGTTCAAAGTATCTTGAGTTTTTATTCCATTACCTGCTGCCTCTAAAATAGATTGCCAAGCTGGATTTTCTAATAATTTAGCCTCACTTGAATATAGATGGCTTAATCTAAAATAACCATCCCAGTTATTTGAACTCCAATTCCATGTAACTGTAGATGAAATCGTATCTTCAGATATATTTGAAGGCATTGTTCCTGTTAAGTCGCCAGCACTTGAATTTGGAAATGAGTCATAAATAGGATCCATAAATAATCCACTAATTGCAAGATCAATCGATTCAATTGGTGACACTACCAAATCAAATTCAAAACCCTCTGTTGATTGTGATCCAGCATTAGCAAGAACAAAACCTGTACCAATGAATGTATTTGATTGAAAGCCTTCTATTTTTTGGTCAAATACAGCAATATTTAGGTAACCTGTAGGAAGCAAAATTTTTGCACCTAGTTCAAAAACTTCAGACTCTTCTGGATCTGCATACCTTCTTCCCAATCCTGTATTAGGTCCAACCGGTGTTCCTGCTGCAGCTAATGCTGCTGTTTCAGTTGCGTCTGGTAATGAATTCCTAGAAATGTTCCATGCTGAAGCTTTAAAACCTGTAGAAACTCCACCATATATACTCGTAGTATCATTTAAAGCATAAGAAAGCTTAAATGTGTAATCTACATTATCATCTTTAGTCATACCATCTTGTGCTGAATTTGGATAATTAACAAATTGTGGCAAAAATTGTAATGCCTGTAGTGGAAGTAAAGGATTAAAAGCTGGATCTGTAGCCAAAACAGCTGCTTGTGACGGCGGAATACCTGCTGCAATTAGACCAAGAGTTCCTGCGCCTACAAAATCTAAGTTTGAAAATACGTCAGTATTTATTTGATTATATGAGACTGACTTTTCGTCCTCGATATAACTAGCTCCTATTAATGCATTAAGTTTATCTGAAATCTGAATATCCGCTTGTGCAAATATTGATTTTGTTGTGTTGTCTTGTGTGGCAACTTCGGTTGTACCTTGACCCGCTCCAAATAACAAACTATCTGGAATACCGAATGCTGCTGCTACACCTGAAAGAGCTCCAGGTACAAAAGCATCTATATATGGGCGCCACAAAGTTCCAAAATAAACTGATTCATTGAATACCATGTCTTCTTGGTAATAATATGCACCTAATAACCAGTTAAATTTTTCATTATCTTCAGAGAAAATTCTAAATTCCTGTGTAACTGCTTCAAGATCTTTAGATATAGGACTTGGTGCCACTAAATCCACTGAGTCAAAATCAATATCTTGTACTTCATAGTTATATGATTCTCTATGAGATGTAATACTTTCAAACCTTAAATTACCTAGATTTTTCTCGACATATACAGAAAGACCGGAATTATCACCATCAGATATTGGATTAAAATCAAAAAATGCTTTTTCAGTATATGGGTTATTTGGAATAATAGATGCTCCAAATAAAGCAGGTACTGCATTAGCTGGTCCATAACTTGTGCTTCCAACGGCGCAGCATATTTCATCATATTCGTCATAATCAGCTGTAACTCTTACAGAAAGACCAGACTCTGGAGCATCGTATAGCAATTCTGCTCTTACGCCTTCTCGATCTCTATCATTAACTGCATAACCTGTAACTGGGTTAGATGAATGGCCATCTCTTTTATTAAAGTTTGCACTCAAGCTGTAAGCCATATTTTCAGTTAGTGGGCCTGTGGTATAAAACTTTCCTACTTTTGAGTTATTATTACCGAAACCTACAGATAGCATTCCAGATTTTTCAAAGGAAGGTTTCTTAGTAACAATATTTATAACACCAGCGGAAGCATTTTTACCAAAAAGAGTACTCTGTGGTCCTCTTAAAACTTCTATTCTTTCAACCATTGGTAAGTCTGTAATTTGAGATTGTGTTTTAGATCTATAAACACCATCAACAAATACAGCTACTGAGGGCTCAATACCAGGATTATTTGAACCATTTCCAAAACCTCTTATAAAAAAAGTAGCGTTTATAGTTGATTGATATTGTCTTGTATCTAGTGATGGTATGACAGCTTTTAGATCAAAGATATCCATCACATTAGCTTTTTCAATAGTATCTGATGTTACAACTGATACAGCAACCGGAACCTCTTGAAGTGTTCTTTCAGTTTTTGTTGCAGTTACGATAACTTCTTCAACAGTATTTTCTTGTGATTTAATAGATACAGCAGAGAATATTATTCCCAAAGTAAATACTAATTTTAATTTTTTCATTTTAGCTCCATAAATATTTTTGCAATTATACAAGAATTATTAAGATGCTTGTACATCTCCGCCATTCTCAACCCATTCTTTATATCCACCGAGATTAAATACATTTTTAAAACCCAGATCCTTTAGAGTTTTAGCTGCTAATGCAGACCTGTATCCTCCTGCACAATAGACTAATATATACGTATCATCATTAATTATAATCGGGTTCTTTGGCGAATTTGGTATTAAAGTGAATTCTAGGAGACCTCTCGGTATATGAACTGCATCTTTGATAATACCTAAATTATTAACCTCTGATTCTTCTCTTACATCTATTATTAGTGTGTGATTGTTTTTAATTATATTAAGAGATTCTTCAAAAGATAATCTATCAATTTCATTGTTTGCTTCTTGTAAAAGAATTTCTAGTGATTTATTTTGCATGTGCTTGGCCTTCTATTTTCTTTATTTTTTTTGAAGTTGCAAGGAATACGCCCAATAAAATTGTTATGCAACCAATTACAATACTTGTAGTTATTTTTTCCTCAAGAAATATATACCCCCATATAATTCCAAAAACTGGTAAGAAATAAGCAACTGTTGATGTTTTAACAGCACCTATTTTTTCAATCAATCGCACATAACCCAAAAATGCTAATCCAGTAGAAACTCCACCAAGCCAAAGCACAGATAAAAAAGCATCAAATGAAGGAACAGCACTTGGGAGGTAGAAAAGTGTCATAGGAATCATTAGAAAAACACTAAAAATAATTGACCATCCTATTAGAACCAACTTATTAGTTTTTGCAGAATTTTTTTGAATAAAGACTGTAGAAAATGAGTAGCATGCTGCTCCCATTAAACAAAGGACAGCTGATATTAATGAAGTAGATGATGAATCGGGATTAACAAGAATCATAACACCAATAAAACCCATTATTAAACCTATAAATTGTTTAAGGGTTACTGTTTCATTTAACCAAAAATAAGCAATTATCATAGTGTTAAAGGCAGTGGTGGCATTTAAAATTGCCAACATATTTGATTCTGATTCAAAACTAGCCAATGAAAATAAAGTAAAAGGAATAGCGTTATTTGTTATAGCTAATAACAAGGAATGTTTCCAAATTGGATTGAGAAGTAAGAGATACTTCTTTCTTAATAAGATTGGTAGGAAAATTAAAGATGCAATTATTAACCTAGCTTGAACTAAACCAACAGCGCCAAATTCAGGAGCAGCAACTTTTATAAATATAAAAGCACTTCCCCAAATAGCTCCTAAGAATATTAACAATGTCCAATATCTTATTTCCATAATCTTAAAATAAAAAACCCCCAAAAAATTGAGGGTTAAGAACTAATTAATGTATTAGCAGAAATTAGCCGGAAGTTAGGATTTTACCCCTGTCAAAAGGTATACCCTCCGCTTCCTGATGTTGTATAAATACTAATAGGACCACCTCCATGTTCAGGGTAGTAATAAAATGTTTAATAATCCCCTTAAAAAATTATCAAACAAGACGCCTATGTAAATTATATACAGTATGGATTCTAAATAAAGAGCTTTGTTAAATTAAAATGAAAATTCTAATTGAGCTTTATGTTCAACGTTATTTTTACTTTTAACAATTGTTTTTTTTGAAATGTTCTTATCTAAATAATCATTTAGTAAATTTAAATTATTATTAAAATATTTGAATGCCAGCATCTTTTTTGTAGACTGTTTATCAATGGAATTATCAAATTCAATTAATATAGGATCTTTTTTTATATAAATAATATTGTTCATATTATCTATTTTACTGTATATATATACAGTATACAAGGATTAATCCTTTGGATGTATCAGCAAACGATTGTCAGTTAGTGTTTTAAATATAATCCATAGGGTTGCTATAACAGCTAAAGCTCCTAAAAAATCACCTACTGCAAATCTAAATACAGTAATTACACTTATTGACGTTGAGTTGACTAAAGACAAATATGAGTTTACTAAAAGTCCATTTAATAATGATGAAACAATAACAACTAAAAATAAAAACTTATAGTTTTGAAAATTAACCCTTTTAAAAAATGAAAAAAAGCCTGGTGTTGCTTTAGTCCATTTAAGTAATTCTACAGCAGCAACAACTGAAAATAATGAGACAATTGAAGCAATAGACCATCCATCCATGTAATCTAAATCATTTATTAATACAGGCCCGGAGATTTCAGCAAGGTATAATCCTGGTAAAGAATAGTATCTAAAAAAACAAAACATCAACACTCTTGCACCATGTGGTAAATAACATAAACTTCCTAACCATTCACGATTTGGATTTAAGTTTGCAAGATCTATTACTTGTAGTGGGTACCAAACTGCATAACAAAACATTGAAAAAACAAAAACTGTAATTGTTACTTTAAGAGTGTGAGCCATAATAGGTTATAACAACAAGTTGTTAAGTTAGACTAGGTTAATACTAGATTGAACTCCCTTTTATCAGTTGAGGATTGATGCATTTTTATTAGATCTGCGTATTCAAATTTTTTAATTGTTTTATATACTGTAGATCTAGAGAAACCAGACTCATTAATAACATCAGAAATACGACAAGTATAGTGATCTGCATTTTTGCAAGCTATTGTGTAATAAATTTTTTTTTCAGTTTCTGTATAGTTGATAAGGTTAAGATCTTCTTCGATATTTCTTAACATTTGAAGAATGTTTGCCAAATCCTTTGAATACTTAGAAGTCATAGAAAGATAATACAGACAAAAATATTATCAAACAAGTATTTTAGAATAAGTATAATATGCAACTAGGAGAGGTGTCAGAGTGGTCTATTGTGCATCCTTGGAAAGGATGTGTACCGAAAGGTACCGGGAGTTCGAATCTCCCTCTCTCCGCCATTATTGATTAAATTCTCTAAAATTTTGATTTAGAAATTTTTTAGTGGTTCCTCTAAATGGATTGATATCAATACCTCCCCTTCTTTGAAAACGACCACACACCTCCAATTGTGAGCAATCAAATTTATTAAAAATATCTGAAAAAATACTTTCTACACATTGCTCATGGAAGTCACCTTTATTTTGGTATGAAATAAGATATTTTTTTAACCAATCTGTAGACAAGGCTTTGTTAGAGTAAATATATATATTTGCAAGATCTGGTTGTGAGGTTACTGGGCATATAGACCTAAACCCATTAAATTTTAATATAGTATTTGGTTTTGTCTTAACAGATCTAGATTTATTCAAATGTAATAATTCTGGTTCTTTAGAGAATTGTTTTACAAAACTTATCTGAATCGATGACGATGTGATTTCTTCAATATCTTTTTTGATTATTTTTAAGATATCTGCATCTTTCTTAAATGATTTTTTATAAAATTCATTTAAATATAACTTCATGGATTTTGATTCCACTATAAATAAAGATGATGCTGGTATTATAATTTCCAATATCCTTAATTTAGGTATTTTCATATCGTCTAAATAAAGAAAATCATAAACATTCCATATATCGTGACCATGTTTGATTAAAGATTCATCTCTTTTTATTTGATCAAGTAAACGTTTTCCTCGAATACTTTTATTTGTTAAATTTTTTCCAAGAAATTTAGTCTTCATTCTCTAATTCCAGTGCCTCTATTTAATAAATAAAGACAAGAGACTGTTAAGAAACAAATAAACCCACAAATCATAGAAAGTGAAAAAGGTACTGAAACATCACTAACACCAAGCATACCCTCTCTAAAAGTATTAACTACATAAAGCATAGGATTTGCTTTAGATATAGATTGTAAGGTTGGGGATAGCATATTGATTGAATAGAATACTCCTCCTAAATATATTAGTGGAGTAAGAACAAATGTTGGTATTATAGAGATATCATCAAAGCTATCTGCAAATACCGCGTTTATAAAACCCATTAATGAAAACATTACAGATGTTAATAAAAGAACTGAAATAGTTAGCATCGGGTTAACTATTTGAAATTCTGGGTTAAAAAATAGACTGACGCAGAAAACAATGATTCCAACAAGCACGCCTCTGCAAACACCTCCAATTATAAATCCTAGCAATATGGTCCAATTGGGCATTGGAGAAATCAATAATTCTTCAATTGATTTTTGAAATTTAACGGAATAGAAAGATGAAACTACATTTGCGTATGAGTTTGTGATGACTGACATCATAATTAATCCTGGAATCATGTATTGAACATATTCGATACCATCAGTTACCTTATTAGTATCAATGTTTGGACCAATTAATGATCCAAATATCACAAAATACAAGGAAATAGTGATTGCTGGTGGAACTAAAGTTTGAACCCATATCCTTAAAAATCTTCTTACTTCTTTTGAAGCTAAAGTCCATAAGGTTACTTTTATATTTATATTTTTCATTATTTTTTTATCATTTCAATGAACAATTCTTCAAGTCTATTAGATTGATTCCTCATAGACTTAACTTTTATTCCTAGTTTATTTAGTTGATCAAAAAGACTATTTATAGATTTATCTTTGTTAACAGCTGTAACAAGAGTTAAAGGATCTTCAACTTTTAGATCAAAGCCATCAACTACTGGTTCATTATCTAATGGCTCTTCTAGATCAAGAACAAATCCTTGTACATCTAGTTTTCTAAGTAAATCTTTCATGCTTGTATCAACAACAATTTCACCTTGATCAATTATTCCTATATTCCTGCATAATTGTTCAGCCTCTTCTAGATAATGTGTAGTTAGAATAATTGTTGTTCCATTATTGTTAATTTCTTTTAAAAAACGCCACATATCTCTTCTTAGCTCAATATCCACACCAGCTGTAGGTTCATCTAAAATTAGTAGTTTTGGTTCATGGATTAAGGCTTTTGCGATCATTAGCCTTCTTTTATAACCTCCAGACAATGTTCTAGCTTGATCATTTCTTTTGTCCCACAAGCCAAGTTTTTTTAACATTATTTCGACTTTGGGTTTTGCTATAGATTTTTTTATTCCATAAAAGCCTGCTTGGGTTGTAACTATATCTATAACTTTTTCGAATTGAGAAAAATTAATTTCTTGTGAAACTACACCCAACATAGACTTTGCTAATGCAACATTTTTATCGATATCAATATCAAAGATCTTTACACTACCTGATGTTTTAGTAACAAGAGTTCCGATAATGCCTATTGTTGATGACTTTCCAGCACCATTAGGACCTAGCAATGCATAAAAATCTCCTTCCTGCACTTTTAAAGAAATTCCTTTAAGCGCTTCTGTTCCACCAGAATAAACTTTTTTAAGTTGCTCTATTTCTAATGCAAAATTAGTCAATGCACTACTCGTGTTTCTTATTATCAATCAACAATATAGATAATATCAACCCTACAACAATTCCTATCCATGGCGCTGCAATACCATTAAATGATCCAAATGCTACAAAGAATGCAGTAATAATAGATATGGCAATTTCAGAATTTTTCTTAACAATTGATATTGCAACATAAGAGCATGCGATGCCAGTTAAAATGAGAGTTACACTTAAAGCCAACAACAACAATGGTTTCATTAAGTCAATAAAGGGACCGAAGAAAAATAAGAAAGGTAAGCCCATTAAATAGTATGATCCAATACCATCATATATTGATCTCATTATATCTTTACCCTGTTGCCATCTTTGAACTACTATTACGTGAACGCCAGTCCAAAGAGCGCCTTGTGTAGGAAAAAATGGATTAATAATTGTTCCTATAAGATTTCTCATACCCACACTGTTGTGAGATCGATTGATGTCTATCTCGATTTGTTCATCTGGTCTATTTTTTTGTGCTTCTTTTATTATTTCTGTTCCTGTAACAAAATCACCAAATAAAAGAAGGTATCCAATCAAAACAAGAGGTATGACTTCAATAAACTGTGTTAAAGAAGGAAAGCCAATAGAAAATGGCGAAGTAAGTTTATAAACTTCTACAAAGGGTGGAACAATAAATATATCATTTTCCCATACCCATACGATTTCGCCAGTAAAATAGCCTACTAAAGCTGCTATTAAAAAACCAGGCAATAAACCGAGTGAACCGATAAGCTTTATAAACTTGTTTTTTTCACCCAATCTTTTAAATGGTTCAGAAAATGTAGTTATAGTGCATATAATTAGAATTGAAAATGTGGCTGTTGGTGATGATCCAATATAATCATATGGTACTGTTTTAATAAAAATTGTGTCAAATGCTGCAATTGCAGCGCCTAATATAATTCCTGATTTTAAAGCATTGGGAATTTTTTCTATAATTATTTTACCAAGACCTGTAAGTCCTAAAAATAAGATTAGGAAAGTAAATTCAATACACATTGCAGCCATGTACTTAAAGCTCTCTCCATCGCCATATTCACCTGAGGCCAAACCTTTTGAGCCAAAAAAAATCATAACAAGTGGAAGGGCTGGTGTAACCCACCCAGCCGCCATTGGTTCACCAAAAATAATTGGACTTGAGGTAATTAAAAAGCTTGCAATAAAACATACAGCTACGGCTTGCATAAAATCTAAACCGAGTGCCTGAACTATAGGTGCCCCAGCAAGAGCAGTTGCACCTGAAATTATAAAACCCTGAATAAATTCACTAGGTAATAGTTTTATGTGAATAAAAGGAATTCTTAGTCTAAATGGTCCCCACTTTATTCCGTTATTATTGATATTTTCTGTACTCATTTTGATAACTCTCCCATTCCATCTTCTAAGCCTTTTAATGTTAAAGGATACATCCTATTTTCAAATAAATCTTTAATAATACATATCGATGACGTGTAATCCCAATGATCATCAGGCACAGGATTAAGCCATGCCATGTTTTCAAAATGATCAGATAATCTTTTTATCCATACATGACCAGCCTCTTCATTCCAATGTTCAATAGAACCACCGGCATTGGTAATTTCGTATGGAGCCATGGTTGCATCACCAACAATAATAATTTTATAGTCAGATGAAAATTTATTAATAATATCCTGAACTAAAAATCTTTCTTGGGATCTTCTTCTGTTATCTTTCCATACAGATTCATATATACAATTGTGAAAATAAAAATACTCTAGATTTTTGAATTCTGTTTTAATAGCTGAAAAAAGCTCCTCGCAAAGTTTTACATATGGATCCATTGATCCACCAACATCAAATAAAACAACAACTTTGACAGAGTTCAGTCTTTCGGGAACCATCTTTATGTCTAAGTAACCAGCATTTTTTGCAGTAGATTTGATGGTATCATCCATATCAAGCTCTAAATCATTACCTTGTCGAGCAAATTTTCTTAAACGTCTAAGAGCCATTTTTATATCTCTTGTGCCTATTATTACGGAATCATCTAAATTTGCATATTGTCTTTGCTCCCAAACTTTTACTGCTTTCTTTTGACCGCCTGGGCCACCTATTCTAATTCCTTCAGGATTTTGACCTCCATGTCCGTATGGTGAAGTTCCATTTGTACCAACCCATTTATTTCCACCCTCATGCCTTTCTTTTTGTTCTTCAAGTCTTTTTTTAAACTCATCTAATAATTTCTCAAGTCCGCCAAGTGATTTAATCTTCTTTAATTCTTCAGGATCTAGTTCCTTTTCAAATGATTTTCTTAACCAATCATCAGGAATCAAAGCTTGAAATATATCTTCCATCCTTTCAATACCTTTAAAGTAGATCTCAAATGCCTTATCAAACTTGTCAAAGTATTTTTCATCTTTAACTAAGGTGGTTCTTGAAAGATAGTAGAAATCATCTATGTTTGCATAGACCAGTTGGTTTTCTAAAGCTCCCAGTAAATCTAACAATTCCCTTACTGTGCATGGGACACCTGCAGATCTTATTGTTTGAAATAAATTAATTAGCATTTATTTAGAATTTGCTTCTCTTCTTGACATAAATGCAAGCCTCTCAAGGAGCTGAACATCTTGTTCATTCTTAAGCAAAGCCCCATAAAGTGGTGGTATTGCTTTTGAAGAATCTGCATTTTTAAGAATTTCATCAGGCATATCATCTGAAAGAAGTAATTTTAGCCAATCTATAAGCTCTGAAGTCGAGGGCTTCTTCTTCAAACCTGGTATCTTTCTTAAATCAAAGAAAATTTCTAAAGCTTCGTTTACTAATTTCTTTTTAATTTTTGGGTAATGGACTGAAACAATCTTATTCATAGTCTCCCTATTAGGAAACTGGATATAATGAAAAAAACACCTTCTTAAAAAAGCATCGGGCAATTCTTTCTCATTATTAGACGTCATTATGATCAACGGTCTATGCTTGGCTTTGATGGTTTCCCCTGTCTCATAACAAAAGAATTCCATCCTATCTAATTCTTGTAATAAATCATTTGGAAATTCAATGTCGGCTTTGTCTATTTCATCAATTAAAAGTACAACCTGTTTTTCAGCTGTGAATGCATCCCATAATTTACCTTTTTTAATATAGTTAGCTATATCTTTTACTCTTTCATCACCTAATTGAGAGTCTCTTAATCTTGTGACAGCATCATATTCATATAAGCCCTGAGATGCTTTAGTGGTTGATTTGATATGCCACTCAATTAACTCCATGTTTAAAGCCTCTGCAACTTCAATAGCTAAAAGCGTTTTACCAGTTCCTGGCTCACCTTTAACCAATAAAGGCCTCTCAAGAGACCGTGCAGCATTTACTGCCATACTTAAATCTTCTGTTGATATATAGTTTTTTGTACCTTTGAATTGCATTAGCTTTCCTTTTATTAAAATTTTAAGATAATTTCTCTTCTGACTTTAGTATTCTAGTTAGTTGACGGCTCGAAGCAACTAAATTTCCATCTAAATCCCATATATTACAATCTTGCTCAAAATACCCCTTATTGATATCAGAAGCTTTAAAATCAACATAAACCTCTGAGGTAGAGGGCAATTGTCTAATATGGGTTGTTAACGTGATTGTTGGTATCCATCCAAGCGCCCCATATTTGTTAGACACAACAGGCGGAAGAATATCTGAATAAAACGATAAACAGAATTGATCGGGTATTCCTCCTTCCATTTCTAGAAATGCTGAGCATCTTGCTTCATTGTCTGTATTATCGCCTCCTTCTTCCCTATTCCACCAAGCATGATCTGGATGAATTAAACATTCTAGTTGCTGAATGAATGCCGGTGTAAAACCCTTAGATATCTTGTCGTAATTCATTTTTACATAATCACTCTTATCTTTATCTTTAAAAATCTTAGGTAATGGCTTTTGGAGATCGTCATATCCTTTCATAAATTCAAAATCGGAACATGTTCCACTAAAAGTTGTGCAGATTTTATCTTCTTGTTTTAATTTCACTATACCTGATGAACTGCCCCTGCTTGTTTTAAATGTATCCACCTCTAATATAAATGGCTTTGCCTCAATTCTATCTAAATATTGAACAGAAGAGCTTATAGCTGTTGAATGAGGAAGAACATTTGTAAGGGCTTTATGCATAATCGCCATTAAGTATCCTCCATGTGGAGTATTACCTACAAAATAATTAGTATCTGGATTAACTAAAAATACATTGTCTTCAACATTCTCTAATTTGAGAGCAGTTTGAAATCTTTGAAATTGATTCATGATAGGATAATTTTAGTTCATAATTTATATTATTAGAAATTAATAAAGAAACAGATGCATGAAATAGCTGATATAGCTTGTAACTTTACTAGTGAAAGATTTGATAAAGACCTTGATAAGGTTATTGATAGAGCTATTACTAATAAAATAACTAAATTCGGTCTTATCTGTAGCCGGTTGAGTGATATAGATAAATTATTAAAAATATATGACAAATACTCCAAACATATGTTCTTCACAATCGGAGTTCATCCGCATCATGCAAATGAAATAAATGATCAATATTTAAAAAAACTTAAAGAGGCAGTAAATCTAAACGACCCTGATGCTATTGGTGAAACAGGATTAGATTTCTTTAGAAATCTATCTACTTATGAAGAACAAATACATGCATTTGAAGAACAAATTAAAATTGCAATTGATACAAATAAACCTCTTTTTTTACACCAGAGGGATTCGCATGATGATTTTATTAAAATTTTAAGAAAATATTCTGCTGATTTTAATAAAGCAGTTGTTCATTGTTTTACCGGAACTCAAAAACAATTAGATGATTATTTAGAATTAGATTGTTATATAGGAGTAACTGGATGGATCTGTGATGAAAAAAGAAATGTCGAACTTCGCAAAACAATTAAAAATATACCTCTATCTAAATTGATGATAGAAACTGACTGCCCCTATCTGATTCCAAAAAATCTTCAAGAAAAGCCTAAAAACAATAGAAATGAGCCCTGCAACCTAAATCACATAGTTGCTGAAATTAGTGCGCTTATGGATATAGATGAAGATATTCTTAGAAAAGAAACTTTTGAAAATACTAAATCAATTTTTGGTAATTAACTAATATATTTTTAGAATACATCTTTTAATAAATTAAATTCATTACAGATATCATTTAGATCAGATCCAATTTCTTTAGCGTTATGTTTGATTTCTGGTTTGGTTTTGGAATACCTTGGTGAAGCATTGGGCTGATTAAAACCATCTATATCTGTAAAGGCTTCTCTTGAAATATTATGAGGATGTTCTTGAGCTTCTTCCATGCTCAAAACAGGTGAAACACATGCATCACTTTCAGAAAATATATCAATCCATTCAGATCTTGATTTTAATTTAATCTTTGCACCCATTTTTTCTTTTAACTCTGGCCATATATCTTTGTTGTGTTGATCTTTAAATTGCTCATCGTCAATTTCAAGTTTTTCTAGAAGCTCAGAGTAAAATTGAGGTTCTATAGACCCCACTGCTATAAATTTATTATCTGAGCATTCATAGGTATCGTAAAAGTGTGCGAAACCATCAAGTAAGTTAGATTCTCTACTATCTTCCCAATGACCCATTTCTTTTAACGAATAAAAGAATGACATTAAAGAAAGTGAGCCATCCACCATAGCGGAATCAACTATCTGTCCTTCACCGGTCTTAAGGGCATGAATTAGCCCAGAAACAATACCAAAAGCTAAATGCATACCGCCTCCGCCATAGTCTCCAATGAGATTTAGTGGAGGTATAGGATTAGAATCTTTTCTACCTATTGAGTTAAGAGCTCCAGAAAGACTTATATAGTTAATATCATGGCCTGCAAGTTTGGACAAAGGTCCATCCTGACCCCAACCAGTCATTCTGCCATATACAAGTTTGGGATTTCTATTTAGACAAGTATCTGGTCCAAGACCAAGTTTTTCCATGACACCTGGTCTATATCCTTCAAAAACTACATCGACCTGATCAATTAATTTTAGTATTTCATTGACTGTATCCTTATCTTTTAGATCAGCTGTTATTGTGCGTTTGGATCTGTTGTGAATGTCATATTTATTTTTAAGTCCTTCATTACCTTTTCTACTAAGCCTTATTACATTAGCACCCATGTCTGCTAAAAGCATTCCACAATATGGACCTGGCCCAATACCTGAAAACTCTAATACTTTTATATTTTTTAATGGTCCCATATATTAATACTATTCAAAAACTTTATATTTTACTAATAGATTTGGTAATAAGGTTAATGAACATAAGAAAGCTAGCATCATAGCAATCGATGTGAAAACTCCAAACAATACTGTTGGGAAGAAGTTTGATAAAGATAAAATACAGAATCCTGCAGCAATTGTTGATGCTGTGTAAAAGATTGCTCTTCCAGTAGTGCTATGTGCATTTTTTAGAGCTATATCAGACCCATTTTTCTTTAATTCTTTTTTATACCTGTAGATATAATGAATAGTATTATCAACAGCCATTCCTACACTAATTGCTGCAACGGTTATTGTCATAATATCTAATGGTATGTTCAATAAACCAAGTAATCCCATAACAGAGGATGCTACAAATATATTTGGCACTAAACCAATTATCATTACTTTGAAAGATCTAAATATTAAAAGTAACATTACAGAAATTACTGCAAAAACAATCAACAAAGATCCAATTTGAGACTGAAATAAGGATTGGAGCATATTATTATATAAAACTGCTAATCCGGTAATTTCATACTCTGATTCTTTTAAATTGAATTCATTCTTGAGATCATGATTAATTTTATCTAGTAAATCTTTTCTATTGAGACTAGTTGAGGATTCATTTACCCTTGTAGAGATTCGAACAACTGAATCATCTTTATTTATATATGAATACAATAGTGATTCTCTAATATCTTCTGGAAGTACAGATCTTAAAAGAGCAAGCTCTAAATCATTTAAATCTTCTCCATCATTTATCTGTCTTGCAAGTTTTACTCCGCTTGCAACACTTAAAACCTTACCAATTTCTGGGATAGAATCTAAGTAGTCATGAATATCTTCAAGTTTATTTAATGAGTAGATGTTCCACCAATATCCAGCAGCAGAGCTGTTTTCATCCTCAAATAGATCATCATCAAAAAAATCATCTTCAATTTTTATAGATTCAAAATTGTCTTCTGGTTGGGAGATAATAATATCAAGAGTTGCGGTTCCACCAAGCTTAGAATCAATTTCATACATTCCTTTATATATTTCAGTATTTTTATCAAAGTAATCAATGAATCTATTTTCTACTTGTAATTTTGAGATACCAAAACATAAAGTTATAAAAATGACTAAAAATGACGATGCTATGAAAGTTCTATTTTTTTGTGAAAAAGATAATAAAGAGCGAGTAACTTTATAGATTGAGAGAAAGTCCTTTGTTTTAGGTTTATAAATTAAATATAAAATGCATGGTAGAAAAGTAAAAGTGAGAATAAAAGCAATAGAAATTCCAAATGCCATCATTTTTCCAAATTCAATAACTGGTTTTAATTCACCAAAAGTTAAAGACAAAAAAGCCACAGCTGTTGTAAGAGCTGCAAAAAAACATGGCGCAAACATTTGATCATAACCTTTTACAATCGCAGTTCTGAAATCTGTATCTTTTTTAATTTCATTAATTTTAACTAACAGATGAACTGTTAAAGATATTGTTAATATAAGAAGAAGTGCAATAAAATTTGAAGACACTACACTAATTTTCCAATCCATATATCCCAAAAATCCAGCTGTTATGAATGTTGCTAAAAATGCATTCATTAATGGAAGAACAACCAGCCATATTGATCCAAAAAATAAATATAGCATCAATGCAAATATCAAAGCGACTGCCGTGCCAAACACCATCAAATCAGCCTCTATATAATCCATCATATCCGTGGCTATCATTGAAGGGCCACCAAGATAAATTGTTGCATCCTCTTTATATTTGTCTAATGTATTTCTAATATTGCTAATTAATATTTTATTAAAATCTGATTCTTGATTGTTAATTTCACTGATTCTCGTATTGATGTTAGTAAGATTAGTTTGAAGATCAAGTTTGTTTTTACTGGTTAGTGGTTCTTTTGAATCTAGACTTTCAAGAATGTCATATCTTTCTTTTATAAGTTCATCGTATTCATTATTACCTCTCAAAACTACTTGCATAGCAGTAGTCTTACCATCCTTACTAATAATTAATTCTTTATAAATGGGGTTATTAACTATTTCATCTTTTGCAAGTTCTAAATCGATATTTTCGTCTGTTAAGTCTTTAAGATTATCAGCAACTTGAGATAAACCAACTCTAGGTTGAAAAAAAATAGGAGCATCTAATAAAGACAGAACAGAATCAACGCCATCTACATTCTTAAGATCATTTTCTAGGTTTGCAATTCTGTTAATAGAATAATCAGAAAACAACTCTTTATTGGGTTCATAAGTCACTATTAAGAAACTTGAATCACCAAACTCATCTTCAGCTTCCCTGTAGGCCTTTAATGACTCATCATTTTCAAGCACGAGAGCATCTGATGATGCATCTAATTTAAAGTTATTTAAGCCTAACCCTGAGATTAGGGATATCAAGCCAACAAAAAATAAAATTAATAGATATTTATCAATTAAAAAGGATGCAATATTTTTTATGTCAACTCTCATTCTTTTTATTTACACAATTCGGTGAATCAATTACTTGTGGATTAATTTTGTATTCGTTTTCATTGAAAGCATGAATAGATAAAGCGTGAATTGAGTCCATAATGCTAGTAAGAGCTTTATAAACTGATTTGTGTCGTTGTATATTTTTAATATCTTTAAAATTATCACTTACTATTACAATTTTGAAATGACTTTCAGATCCGTCTGGAACATTATGCATATTACTCTCATTAATGACTGATAGCACAGATGGATCAAAGCTATCGATTAATAAATCTTTAATGGTATTTTTTATGGTTTCCATTATGTTGTATTAAATATTAACTCTTATGATCTTTTCATTAATTTGTTATATAAAAATGCAAAAATAACTATAAATAAAGCGCCTATTGCAACTGGCATTATAACGAAATCGAAAGTTTCTGCCCCCATAATTGCTATTACAGGGTTTGCTCCAGCGGGTGGATGAATTGTGTTTGTAACAATCATTACCAATATTGCTAACGATAAACCCAAAGCGATTGATAATGATGACTCTCCAAATAAATAAAACGCCAACACCCCAGAAGATGCAGATAAGATGTGACCAAAAAATACATTTCTAGGTTTTGCTAATGGGCTGTCATGAACGGCCATAACCAAAACTAAGCTAGCCCCAAATGGAGGTATTAGCCATACATTTGTTTCATCTAGAGTGTTTAAGTATGCAATTGAAAGCATGCATAAAAAGGCCCCAAAACAAGAAATTAATATATTTTTATAATTCATCTATCTAGATTAACCTTTTTTTATGTTTTTATAAATTTTAACCATCAAGAACGGGGGATTGATTTATAGTATGAATTGCTGAAATGACCTTTTCCCATTTGATCCACTCTGCATTATTAAATTCTGCAGCGTATTCTGCTGCTCTCAACATTGCCACGGTTTCAGCATCATCACCATATTGAGTAATCAATGTATTTGCTATGGAAGTAATTAAATTTTTTTCATTCATATATATCTAATATTAAGAACTTTATCCCATGTATAATTTATTGTATATAAAATGATTTGTAAGACATGAATATACTTTGGATCAAAGATAATAATATAGGGCATGAGAAACAGGTTAAAGTATTACTTGATGAATTATCTAAAAATAATGCCCTAAATATTGATGAGAGAACAATAAAAGGATCATTGCCCCTATTTAGACATATAGATGAGGTTAGCAAAAGGTATTACGATGTTATTATCGGTGCAGGACATAAAACATATCCTTTTTTAGTTAATATCAAGAAA
>CESO01007388.1_pt1 | contig 27600 bp, 37 predicted proteins | sample 356341 | NCBI WGS metagenome assembly CESO01 (sample SAMEA2621812, study PRJEB7988) | marine metagenome | biome: marine biome (ENVO:00000447); feature: deep chlorophyll maximum layer (ENVO:xxxxxxxx); material: "saline water (ENVO:00002010), including plankton (ENVO:xxxxxxxx)" | depth 35 m | reverse complement strand
ATTACATCAGCTGCGACCACCTGTACATGGCAATTTCCAACAGAACAAGGTAAACCTACTGCAGATGTAAAGGATTATCACTTTAACATAATCGATACCCCTGGCCACGTTGATTTTACGGTGGAGGTAAACCGATCACTCCGAGTACTGGATGGATTGGTTTTTTTATTTTCGGCTGTTGATGGTGTAGAGCCGCAGTCTGAAACCAACTGGCGTTTGGCAGACAACTACAAAGTGCCCCGTATTGGATTTGTAAATAAGATGGACAGACAAGGGTCTAATTTCCTTAATGTTTGCCAACAAGTCAAAGATATGCTTAAGTCCAATGCTGTTCCTATTGTATTGAACATTGGAGACGAGGAAGATTTTAAAGGGATCGTTGATTTGGTGAAAAATAGAGCCATCGTATGGCATGACGACAACTTTGGGTCAACTTTTGATGTTATCGATATACCCAAAGATTTAAAAGTAGAGGCTGAGTCACTCAGAGGTCAACTCATTGAAGCAGTTGCTGAATACGATGAAAATCTATTGGAAAAATATTTTGAAGATCCGGATTCTATCACAGAAGATGAAATACACAATGCATTGAGGGCTGCGACTCAGGAAATGAGTATCATTCCTATGATCTGTGGATCTTCTTTTAAAAACAAAGGAGTACAGTTTTTGTTGGATGCTGTTTGTCGTTATTTGCCCTCACCCGAAGACAAGGATGCCATCTTAGGTACCGATCCAGATACGGGTAATGAGATTGCAAGAAAACCTGATGTCAGCGAACCTTTTTCTGCCCTAGCTTTTAAAATTGCTACCGACCCTTATGTAGGTCGTTTGGCTTTCTTTAGAGCCTATTCGGGGAGATTGGATGCTGGATCATATGTTTTGAACAACCGAACGGCTAAGAAAGAACGTATTTCTCGGATCTATCAAATGCACTCCAACAAACAAAACGCAATTGATTTTATCGAAGCAGGTGATATTGGTGCTGCAGTTGGATTTAAAGATATTAAAACTGGAGATACTTTGTCTGTGGAGAAATCTCCCATCATTCTGGAAAGCATGGACTTCCCTGATCCTGTGATCGGGATTGCTGTTGAGCCCAAAACCAAAGCCGATGTGGATAAACTTGGGATGTCTTTGGCCAAACTCGCCGAAGAAGATCCTACATTCCAGGTAAAAACTGACGAAGCTTCCGGACAAACTATAATCTCCGGAATGGGTGAATTGCACTTGGATATTATTATCGACCGATTGAGACGTGAGTTCAAGGTGGAAGTCAACCAAGGACAGCCTCAGGTGGAGTACAAAGAAGCGCTAACGGCTGTGGCCGATCATCGTGAAGTTTACAAAAAACAAACCGGTGGTCGTGGTAAATTTGCTGACATCGTATTTACACTTGAGCCCACTGAAGAAGGAAAAGTAGGTTTAGAGTTCGTCAATGAAATCAAAGGAGGTAATATTCCTAAAGAATATATTCCCTCTGTAGAAAAAGGATTTAGAGATTCCATGAAAAACGGACCTTTGGCTGGATTTGAAGTGGATGCGATGAAAGTAACCCTAAAAGATGGATCTTTCCACCCTGTCGATTCCGATTCACTTTCTTTTGAACTGGCTGCTAAACTTGGATTCAAAGAATCAGCAAGAACTGCCCGAGCCGTGATCATGGAACCCATCATGAAACTTGAGGTATTGACTCCTGAAGAAAACATGGGGGATATAGTAGGGGATTTGAACCGACGCAGAGGACAGGTTAACTCAATGGATGATAGAGCCGGTTCCAAAGTGGTTAAAGCAGAAGTTCCATTGTCGGAAATGTTTGGATATGTTACTTCCCTGAGAACACTTTCTTCGGGTCGTGCGACCTCTACTATGGAATTTGACCACTACGCCGAAACACCATCTAATATATCCGAAGGGGTGATTGCTGAAATTAAAGGGAATAACGCTTAAAGCTTAAATAATGAGCCAAAAAATCAGAATAAAATTAAAATCTTACGATCACAATTTGGTTGACAAGTCAGCCGATAAAATTGTAAAGACGGTAAAAACAACCGGTGCAGTTGTAACAGGTCCCATTCCTTTACCTACTCACAAGAAAATTTTTACGGTATTGCGTTCTCCACATGTAAATAAAAAATCTAGAGAACAATTCAAGTTACATTCATATAAACGATTGCTGGACATCTATAGTTCCTCATCCAAGACCATCGATGCTTTGATGAAGTTGGAATTGCCCAGTGGTGTTGAAGTAGAGATCAAAGTTTAATTATAAAACAAAAATAAATGTCTGGGTTAATAGGAAGAAAAATCGGCATGACCAGTCTCTTTGACGAAAAAGGGAAAAACATCCCTTGTACGGTATTGGAGGTGGGGCCATGCGTGGTTACCCAAGTCAGAACTAAAGTTGTTGACGGGTATGATGCACTTCAACTGGGTTTCGATGATAAGGCAGAAAAAAGGGTCACCAATGCCTCCAAAGGGCATTTCAAAAAAGCAAATACGGCACCTAAGAAAAAGCTCGTTGAATTCCAGAATTTTGAAGAAGAACACAAACTGGGAGATACCATCACGGTAGATCATTTTAATGAAGGAGAATTTGTCGATGTCTCGGGCACTTCCAAGGGAAAAGGATTTCAGGGGGTGGTAAAGCGTCACGGATTTGCCGGGGTTGGACAGGCCACACACGGTCAACACAATCGACTCAGAGCGCCGGGTTCCATTGGAGCAGCTTCTTATCCTGCACGTGTATTTAAGGGCATGCGCATGGCCGGTCAGACTGGTAACGTAAAAGTAAAGGTGCAAAATCTCGCTGTGGTGAAAGTGGTCACTGAAAAAAATCTTTTGGTGGTGAAAGGCTGTGTTCCTGGTCACAAAAATTCATACGTAATCGTTCAGAAATAATGGAATTATCAGTTCTTAATAATAAAGGAAAAGAGACCGGCAGAAAGGTCAAGTTGAACCCATCGATTTTTGGGATTGATCCAAATGATCATGCCATATATTTGGATGTAAAACAACATTTGGCCAACAAACGTCAGGGAACGCATAAGTCTAAGGAAAGAGCCGAGATTGTGGGGAGTACCCGCAAGATCAAAAAACAAAAGGGAACAGGTACTGCCCGAGCAGGTAGTATCAAGAATCCCATTTTTCGTGGTGGAGGTCGAATCTTTGGCCCAACCCCCAGGGACTATAACCAGAAAGTCAACAAAAAAGTCAAAAGACTGGCCCGAAAATCTGCACTCAGTATCAAGGCTAAAGAAAAGTCGATTTTGATCGTTGAAGATTTCCAAATGGACGCAACCAAAACTTCAGCCTACAACAAGGTGCTGAAAGCCTTGGGTCTGGAGGATAAAAAGTCTTTGGTGGTCTTGGGTGAACCAAATAATAATGTATATTTGTCGTCTCGAAATTTGAGGCATTCTAAAGTTGTAACTAATTCAGAACTAAGTACTTACCAGATAACAAACGCCAACAGCCTGGTCTTATTTGAAAGTGCTATAGTCGAAATTGAGAACATTTTAAATAAAGCCTAACGCAATGGATATTTTAATAAAACCTATAATCACCGAAAAAGCTACTACTGCAAGTGAGCTTAACAATTGTTATAGTTTTTTGGTCAATACCAAAGCTAATAAGGTTGAGATTAAAAAAGCTGTAGAAGCGGCCTATGATGTCTCTGTTGAGAAAGTTAGAACCCTCAACTACGGCCCAGAAAGAAAAACAAAATACACCAAAACAGGGATCCAATCCGGTAAGACAAACGCCATCAAAAAGGCTGTGGTTCAAGTTGCCGAAGGGGATGCCATAGATTTTTATAGTAATCTTTAAACGCGTCTGATGTCAGTAAGAAAATTAAAGCCAGTAACCCCCGCGCAGCGATTTAGAGTAGTAAATGGATTTGACGCAATTACTACTGATAAGCCGGAGAAGAGTTTGCTCGTTCCGAAGAAGCGCACTGGAGGAAGAAATAACACGGGAAAAATGACTGTGCGTCACCGAGGTGGCGGACACAAGAAAAGATATCGTTTGGTTGACTTTAAGCGTAACAAATTTGATGTTTTCGCAGAGGTTAAATCCATAGAATATGATCCCAACCGAACCGCCTTTATCGCCCTGTTGGAATATAAAGATGGTGAAAAGCGATACATCATCGCTCAGAATGGTCTTCAAGTGGGACAAAAAATTAGCTCAGGAGAAAAGGCAGCACCCGAGGTGGGCAATGCTTTGTGCCTCTCCAATATTCCGTTGGGTACCATCATTTCTTGTATAGAATTGAATCCCGGTGGTGGTGCAGTTTTGGCAAGAAGTGCCGGAGCATTTGCACAGTTGATGGCCCGAGAAGGGAAATTGGCCACCATCAAGTTGCCCTCTGGTGAAACTCGATCGATTCCTACAAGTTGTATGGCAACCATTGGAGTTGTTTCCAATTCCGATCATCAATTATTAGTTTCTGGTAAAGCAGGTCGATCACGATGGATCGGCAGAAGATCCAGAACACGTCCTGTAGCCATGAACCCTGTCGATCATCCGATGGGTGGTGGAGAAGGCCGTGCCTCTGGAGGACATCCCAGGTCTAAAAATGGCATTCCTGCTAAAGGATTCAGAACCCGTTCTAAGACTAAAGCGAGTAATAAATTCATCATAGAACGCAGAAAAAAATAATCAATTATGGCCCGTTCATTAAAAAAAGGACCCTTCGTTGCACTTAGCCTTGAAAAAAAGGTTCACAAAAACGTAGAAGAAAATAAGAAGTCAGTGATCAAAACATGGTCTCGTGCTTCATTGATCACTCCCGACTTTGTAGGCCAAACGATAGGCGTTCACAACGGACGTCAGTTTGTTCCTGTATATATTACAGAAAACATGGTCGGTCACAAATTAGGAGAATTTTCTCCCACCCGTTCTTTTAGAGGACATGCTGGAGCAAAAAATAAAGGAAAAAAATAATTTACGGACATGGGAAAACGTAAAAGAGAATCCGCAGCAGCGATAAAAGAAGCTAACAAAAATATAGCTTTTGCTAAACTCAACAATTGTCCGACCTCACCTCGTAAAATGAGATTGGTTGCCGATCAAGTGAGAGGAGAAAATGTCAACAAGGCATTAGCCATATTGAAATTCAGTCCAAAAGAGGCTTCCAGAAAATTGGAAAAACTTTTAGTGTCTGCCATTTCAAATTGGCAAGCCAAAAACGAAGAGGCTGATGTTGAAAAAGCTGCTTTGTTTGTCAAAGAAATTAAAGTGGATGGTGGAAAGATGCTTAAACGTCTTCGTCCTGCACCACAGGGAAGAGCACACAGAATTAGAAAACGCTCCAATCATGTAACCCTAGTACTGGGAGCCAATAATTTAGAAAATTAATATGGGACAAAAAACCAATCCTATCGGTAATCGTTTGGGAATCATCAGAGGATGGGATTCCAACTGGTTTGGCGGTAGAAACTATGGAGATAAATTGGCTGAAGACGACAAAATCAGAAGATATATTCACGCCCGTTTGTCTAAAGCCAGTGTTTCTAACGTAATCATCGAACGTACCTTAAAACTCATTACCATTACCATTACAACAGCCCGTCCGGGAATCATTATCGGTAAGGCAGGGCAAGAGGTAGACAAGTTGAAAGAGGAGTTGAAAAAGATCACCAACAAGGACATTCAAATCAATATATTTGAAATCAAACGTCCCGAGTTAGACGCACAGTTGGTTGCCGCAAGTGTTGCCCGACAGATCGAAAGTAGAATTTCTTACCGACGAGCAATCAAAATGGCGATTGCTGCCTCGATCCGTATGAATGCTGAGGGGATCAAAATCCAAATCTCTGGCCGATTGAATGGTGCTGAAATGGCGCGGTCAGAGTCTTATAAAGAAGGAAGAATACCATTGTCAACTTTTAGAGCCGATATCGATTACGCATTAGTTGAAGCTCATACGACTTACGGTCGTTTGGGCATCAAAGTATGGATAATGAAAGGTGAAGTCTTTGGAAAAAGAGAGCTATCACCCCTTGTAGGTATGTCCAAAAAGTCCGGAGGCGGAAACAACAAAGGCGGTGGATCCGGTGGACGCCAGCAAAGAAGAAGAAACAATAATAATAGATAGGTAAAATGTTACAACCTAAAAGAACCAAATTCCGAAAAGCGCAAAAAGGGCGCATGAAAGGAATTTCCCAAAGAGGAAGTCAGTTGTCCAACGGTATGTTTGGCATCAAGTCTTTGGATTCAAAATTCATTACCTCCAGACAAATCGAAGCTGCAAGGATAGCCGCTACCCGATACATGAAGAGAGAGGGTCAATTGTGGATCAAAATTTTTCCAGACAAGCCCATTACCAAAAAGCCTTTGGAAGTAAGGATGGGTAAAGGAAAAGGAGCCCCCGAATATTTTGTAGCAGTAGTAAAGCCAGGTCGAATTATGTTTGAGATTGCAGGTGTTCCTTTGGCAGTGGCTAAGGAAGCTTTGAGATTAGCTGCACAAAAATTACCTGTTAAAACAAAGTTTATCATTGCTAGAGATTTTCAAGCTTAATTTTAGAAGAAAATGAAAAAATCAGAAATCGAAAAATTATCTCTTGAGGACTTGCAAGATAATCTTGCAGAGTTTCAAAAGCAACTGTCCGATTTGAAAATGAATCACGCAGTTAGCCCACTCGAAAATCCGTTGCAGATCAAAACGGTCAGAAAAACAGTAGCCCGATTATTGACAGCTATTGCTGCCAAGCAAAATGAAATTATCGCCTGAGGACATGGAAAATAGAAATTTAAGAAAAGAACGTATTGGTATTGTGACCAGCAATAAAATGGAAAAATCCATCGTTGTATCAGAGGTCAAAAGAGTCAAGCACCCCATGTATGGAAAATTTGTTTTAAAGACCAAAAAATACGTCGCACACGATCACCTCAATGATTGTAACATTGGCGACACAGTTAAGATAATGGAAACCCGCCCTTTGAGTAAATCAAAATGTTGGCGTTTGGTTGAAATAATAGAAAGAGCTAAATAATCATGTTACAACAAGAATCCAGATTAAAAGTAGCTGACAATACCGGAGCCAAAGAAGTATTGGCCATTAGGGTATTGGGAGGAACCAAAAGGCGATATGCTTCCTTGGGAGACAAGATCGTAGTATCTGTCAAAGAAGCATCTCCTTCAGGAACGGTCAAAAAAGGACAAGTTTCTCAAGCGGTTGTAGTGCGAACTACTAAAGAGGTTCGTCGCATCGATGGATCTTATATCCGTTTCGACGACAATGCGTGTGTATTGTTGAATCCTACCGGAGAAATGATAGGAACACGTGTTTTTGGCCCTGTAGCAAGAGAGCTTCGTGACAAGCAATTTATGAAAATTGTATCATTAGCACCCGAGGTGCTTTAAACCATAATTATGGGTAAGATAAAAATAAAAAGAGACGATAAGGTAATTGTCATTGCCGGAGAGCACAAAGGTTCAGAAGGTAAGGTTTTCAAGGTGATGCGTGACCAAAATAAGGCCATCATCGAGGGCGTGAATATGATTAAAAAACACGCCAAGCCTAGTGCCCAAAATCCTCAAGGAGGAATTGTTGAAAAAGAAGGGCCTATTCATATTTCTAACCTCTCTTTGACCACTGCCGAGGGTGAAGCCACCCGTGTCGGTTATAGAGAAGAAGATGGAAACAAGGTTCGTTTTGCTAAAAAAAATAATGAAGTAGTGTAATGAATTATCAAGCAAGACTTAAGAAAGAATTCAACGACCGCATCATTGCTGCGTTGAAAGAAGAATTTGGGTATGCTAATGTAATGCAGGTTCCCAAGCTTCAAAAGATTGTCATGAGTCGTGGAGTAGGTGCCGCTGTGGCCGATAAAAAATTGATCGACTACGCACTCGACGAACTGACAGTAATCTCCGGACAGAAAGCCATCTCAACCTTTTCCAAAAAAGATGTTGCTGCCTTTAAGCTGCGAAAAGGAATGCCCATTGGTGTCAAGGTTACCCTGAGAGGAGAGCGCATGTATGAATTTTTAGACCGTTTGGTCACTTCTGCGCTTCCTAGGGTAAGAGATTTTCAGGGAGTGAAAGCCAATGGTTTTGACGGAAGAGGAAATTATAACTTGGGGATAACAGAACAGATTATTTTCCCCGAAATAGATATAGACAAGGTTAACAAAATTTCAGGAATGGATATTTCTTTTGTTACGTCTGCCAAAACAGACAAAGAAGCAAAGTCATTGTTGAGCGAATTGGGATTACCCTTTAAAAAGAATTAGCTATGGCCAAAGAATCAATGAAAGCTCGTGAGAGAAAAAGAGCGAAAACTGTTGCCAAGTATGCTTCAAAAAGAAAAGCCCTCAAAGAAGCAGGGGATTACGAAGCTTTACAAAAGTTGCCGCGTAACGCATCTCCGGTAAGAATGCACAACCGTTGCAAACTCACTGGCCGTCCCAAAGGATACATTCGTCAGTTTGGAATTTCAAGGGTAACCTTCCGAGAAATGGCAAACAAAGGATTAATTCCAGGTGTAACAAAAGCAAGCTGGTAATTCAATAATAAAAAAATATGTTTACAGATCCTATTGCAGATTATTTGACCCGAATCAGAAACGCCAACTCCGCCGGACACATGGTGGTTAATATTCCTGCGTCAAAATTAAAAAAAGAGATCACCAAAATATTGTACGATCAAGGTTATATCCTGAGTTACAAGTTTGAACAAACCGAAAACCATCATGGTAATATAAAAATTGCACTCAAGTATGACAATATTACCAAAGAACCTGTGATCAAAAAAATACAAAGAATCAGTACCCCCGGTTTGCGAAAGTATACCTCGGCTGACAGCTACCCAAGAATTTTGAATGGATTAGGGATTTCAATTGTATCTACGTCCAAGGGAGTGATGACCGGAAAGCAAGCTTCGCTTCAACATGTTGGGGGAGAATTACTGTGTTACGTTTATTAAAAAGAAGTAAAAAAAACAAAAATGTCTAGAATAGGTAACAATCCCATCAGAATTCCCGAAGGTGTCAATGTTGACATTCTATCGAACAAAATCGTCGTGAAGGGAAAAATGGGGGAATTAATGCAAGACTACAGTGATGTAATTTTTGAGCTGGACGATAATATTTTAACCGTAAATCGTCTCACCGACTCAAAAGACCACCGTGCTAAACACGGTTTGTTTCGTGCTTTAGTCAATAATATGGTTGAAGGGGTTTCCAAGGGATTCACTAAAGAATTAGAATTGGTAGGAGTAGGGTATCGAGCAAGCAACCAAGGTCAAAAATTGGATCTGGCATTGGGCTTTTCTCACAATATTCTGTTTGATATAGCCCCTGAGGTAAAAGTAGAAACTGTATCAGAAAAAGGTAAAAATCCGATTGTTAAACTTTCCTCTCACGACAAACAATTGTTGGGTTATGTTGCAGCGAAAATCAGATCTTTTAGAAAACCAGAACCTTACAAAGGAAAAGGGGTGAAGTTTGTAGGAGAACAAATTAGAAGAAAAGCAGGTAAATCTGCATAGTCATATCATTATGGGATTAACAAAATCAGCCAGAAGAAATAGAATCCACTTAAGGATCAGAAAGACCATTCAGGGAACCACCGAAAAGCCCCGATTGTCTATTTACAGAAGTAATAAGCAAATCTATGCACAAGTTATCGACGATGTGAATGGAAAGACCCTTGCCGCTGCATCTTCAAGAGATAAAGAAGTGACAGATGCAAAAGCTGACAATAAAGTTGGCGAAGCCCAGTTGGTTGGGAAACTGGTTGGAGAACGCGCCAAAAAAGCAGGTGTAAGCACCATCGGTTTTGATCGAAGTGGTTATTTGTATCATGGAAGAGTCAAGTCATTGGCCGACGGCGCTCGTGAAGCAGGTTTAAATTTTTAAAAAAAGCATATGTATCAAGATTATAAAAATGTTGAATTGGTAAAACCAGCGGGCCTCGATCTAAAAGACCGTTTGGTAGGTGTTCAGCGTGTAACCAAAGTGACCAAAGGAGGTCGTGCATTTGGTTTTTCTGCCATTGTAGTGGTAGGAGATGAAAATGGTGTTGTAGGTCAGGGGTTAGGAAAGTCAAAAGAAGTTTCTGAGGCCATCGCCAAAGCCGTTGAAGATGCCAAGAAAAATTTGGTTCGTATTTCGATTTCCAAAGGGACATTACCCCACGAGCAAAAAGGGAAATACGGAGGAGCAAGGGTATTTTTAAAACCAGCTTCCGAAGGTACAGGAGTGATAGCCGGAGGTGCCGTACGTGCGGTACTCGAAGCAGTTGGAGTGCATAATGTTTTGTCCAAATCACAAGGGTCTTCCAACCCTCACAATGTGGTGAAAGCGACTTTCGACGCCCTCCTCCAATTGAGAAGCCCGCAAACCATTGCCAAACAGAGAGGAATTAGTTTGGAAAAAGTTTTTAACGGATAAGAATTCAGATCATGGCCAAGATAAAAGTTACTCAAGTCAAAAGCAGCATCAAAAGAATGCAATCTCAAAAAAGAAATTTAGAAGCATTGGGTCTAAGAGGGATTGGAAAAGAGGTTACCCATGAGGCAACCCCCAACATCCTTGGAATGATTGGTAAAGTAAAACATTTGGTTAAAACCACAGAAGTTTAAAGATGAGTTTAGAAAATTTAAAACCAGCAGCGGGTTCATCCCAAAGACAAGGTAAACGATTGGGTCGTGGTGAAGGTTCTGGAAAAGGCGGAACAGCAGCAAGAGGTCACAAAGGGGCCAAGTCCAGATCGGGATACTCCAAAAAGATTGGCTTTGAAGGAGGTCAGATGCCATTGCAAAGACGTGTTCCCAAATTTGGGTTTAAAAACATCAATCGAGTAGCCTATAAAGGGATCAACTTGGATACCCTTCAAAATCTCGCGCAAGAAAAAAAGGTCACAAAAGAGGTTACCTTTGATAAATTGGTAGAACTGCGTTTGGCTAAAAAAAACGAATTGGTAAAAATATTAGGCAGGGGAAAATTGGAATCTCCTTTAAAAGTATCTGCTCACAAGTTCTCAGCCACCGCAAAAGCAGCGATTGAGGCAGTAGGCGGTGAAGCCGTTAGTATATAACAAACACAGATGAAGAAATTTATTGAGACCATTTTAAACATTTATAACATCGAAGAGTTGCGTGGACGCATTGCTACCACCTTGACCCTTTTGTTGGTTTATCGTTTGGGGGCTCAAGTGGTTCTGCCTGGGATCGATTCAGTACAATTGGCAGAATTGGCCAACCGTACTGATGGAGGAGGTTTATTGGGAATTCTCAATGCTTTTACGGGGGGTGCTTTTGCTAATGCCTCTGTTTTTGCTTTGGGAATTATGCCGTATATCTCTGCTTCCATTGTAGTGCAGTTGATGGGAATTGCAGTTCCTTATTTGCAAAAACTACAAAAGGAAGGAGAGAGTGGTAACAAAAAAAGAACTCAGATCACCCGATGGTTGACCATTTTGATTTGTGTGGTACAAGCCCCCGCTTATTTATATGGCCTTTCTGCCCTGGGTGTCCCCGATAGTGCCTTTGTGATCGGTAGAGGACCTATGTTTATAATTTCCTCTGTCATCATCCTGGTTACTGGTACAATATTCGCCATGTGGCTGGGTGAAAAAATTACGGATAAGGGAATCGGGAATGGAATTTCTTTGTTGATCATGGTGGGTATCATCGCCAACCTTCCGCTTTCTTTTACACAAGAGTTTGTCTCTCGTGTATCTGAAAACAACGGTGGATTGATGATGATCCTGATCGAATTGGTATTGTGGGTGGTGATCATATTGTTGAGCGTCCTCCTGGTAATGGCCGTAAGACAAATTCCTGTTCAATATGCGCGTAGAAGCGCAGCAGGAACCAATGAAAAAAATTTATTTGGATCACGTCAATATATTCCCTTAAAGTTAAACGCCTCCGGAGTAATGCCTATCATTTTTGCTCAGGCACTAATGTTCGTCCCCGCCTATTTGGGTGGAGCCTTTGGGGATTCGACCACAGGCCAGTGGTTGCAAACTAATTTCTCCGATATCTTCGGATTGTGGTATAATATATTATTTGCTGTGTTGATCATCATTTTTACCTATTTCTACACCGCTATTACGGTTCCCACCAATAAGATGTCGGATGATCTGAAAAGAAGTGGTGGTTTTGTGCCCGGTATTCGACCCGGTAACGAAACCTCAGAATTTTTGGATACGGTAATGTCACACATCACTTTCCCCGGGTCATTGTATTTGGCTGCCATTGCAGTTTTTCCAGCATTAGTAGTCAAACTAGTAGGAATGCAACAAGGCTGGGCCTTGTTTTATGGAGGAACTTCCTTACTGATTATGGTAGGAGTTGCCATCGATACGATCCAACAAGTAAATTCTTATTTGTTGAATCGTCATTACGACGGATTGATGTCCAAAACCAGTAGAAATAGAAGAGCAGGAACGATATAATATGGCAAAGCAAGCAGCAATAGAACAAGAAGGTACCATCATCGAAGCATTGTCTAATGCGATGTTTCGTGTGGAGCTTGAAAACGGTCACGTTGTGACTGCACATATTTCGGGAAAAATGCGTTTGCATTATATCAAGTTGTTGCCCGGAGACAAAGTTAAATTAGAAATGAGTCCTTACGATTTATCAAAAGCAAGGATCACTTATAGATTTTAAAACAGAAAAATGAAAGTAAGAGCTTCCTTAAAAAAACGAAGTGTTGATTGTAAAATCGTCCGTAGGAAGGGACGTTTATACGTGATCAATAAGAAAAATCCTCGATTCAAACAAAGACAAGGTTAGATTATGGCAAGAATTTCAGGGGTAGACATTCCCAAACAAAAGAGAGGCGTTATTGCACTTACCTATATTTATGGTATCGGTAGAAGTCGCGCTCAAGATATATTGGCAATTTCCAAAGTCAGTGAAGACACCAAAGTTTCGGATTGGACAGATGAAGAAACCGGGAGAATCCGTGAGGCTGTGGGAAGCTTTAAGATTGAAGGTGAACTGCGATCCGAGTTACAATTGAACATCAAGCGATTGATGGACATTGGTTGTTATAGAGGAATCCGTCACAGAACCGGCTTGCCCCTGAGAGGTCAACGAACCAAGAACAATTCCAGAACCCGAAAAGGGAAAAGGAAGACCGTTGCAAACAAAAAGAAAGCCACTAAATAATAGGAATTAACTATGGCAAAAGTAACTACCAAAAAACGTAAAGTCATTGTCGAAGCTTTTGGCGAAGCTCATATCAATGCATCTTTTAACAACATCATCATTTCTTTGACCAACAATAAAGGAGAGGTCATTGCTTGGTCCTCTGCTGGAAAGATGGGTTTTAGAGGTTCTAAGAAAAATACACCTTACGCTGCTCAAACAGCTGCCGAGGATGTTTCTAAAGTAGCTTTGGAAGCCGGTTTAAGAAAAGTAAAGGTATATGTGAAAGGTCCCGGTAATGGGCGTGAGTCTGCGATCAGAACCCTTCACAACAACGGGATAGAGGTAACCGAAATCGTTGACGTTACCCCACTACCGCACAACGGTTGTCGCCCTCCCAAGAGAAGAAGAGTATAATTATTTAACCTGTTATAGAAGGATCAGACCTTAATTCAAAACACAAACACTTTATATGGCAAGATATATCGGTCCAAAATCAAAGATTGCAAGAAAGTTCGGAGAACCTATTTTCGGAGCTGACAAAGCCTTTGAGAAAAGAAATTACCCTCCCGGACAACACGGAAACAATAGAAGGCGAGGTAAAAAATCTGAATATGCAATTCAGTTGCTTGAAAAGCAAAAAGCAAAATATACCTATGGTATTTTAGAAAGTCAGTTCAGAAATATTTTTGAAAAAGCAAGCAGCAGTAAAGGGGTTACCGGTGAGGTATTGCTCCAGTTGTGTGAGTCCAGACTGGACAATATTGTCTATCGTTTGGGTATAGCACCTTCAAGAAGCGCTGCACGTCAGTTGGTTTCACACCGACATATTAGCGTAAACGGTAAGGTGGTCAATATTCCTTCTTATACACTTCTACCGGGAGATGCCGTTGGGGTGAGAGAAAAATCTAAATCTCTACAGTCCATTTCTGCCTCCTTGGAAGCCAATACTTCGGTTTACGAATGGATGAGCTGGAATAATGAAACCTATCAGGGAAATTTTGTAAGTATCCCTCAGCGCGATCAAATTCCTGAGAATATCAAGGAACAGTTGATCGTAGAATTGTACTCTAAATAATTTAATCACAGGAAGAAAGAAACTATGGCAATATTAAATTTCCAAAAACCCGATAAGGTAATCATGATCGACTCCTCTGAGTTCGAAGGTAAATTTGAATTTCGTCCTCTGGAGCCCGGATACGGTCTTACTGTTGGAAATGCGCTGAGAAGAGTGCTGCTATCTTCTTTGGAAGGTTTTGCGATCACCTCGGTCAAAATTGAAAATATAGAACACGAATTTTCTACCATTCCCGGAATTGTGGAAGATGTGACAGAGATCATTCTCAACCTAAAACAGGTGAGGTTCAAAAGACAAATTGAAGATGTTGAAGAAGAAAAAGTCACCATCATGGTGGGAGGTCAAGACCAATTAAAGGCTGCTGACTTTCAAAAATTCATCTCCGGATTTCAGGTTTTAAATCCCGATTTGGTCATTTGTAACCTTGAAAAAGGAGTACAACTCAATATTGAAGTGACTATCGAAAAAGGGAGAGGTTATGTTCCGGCCGAAGTAAACAAAAAAGCCAATGCTGCCTTTGGAGTGATTGCGATTGATTCCATCTTTACGCCCGTTAAAAATGTAAAATACAGTATCGAGAATTTTCGTGTAGAGCAAAAAACAGATTACGAAAAACTGGTTTTTGAAATCATTACCGATGGTTCCATTCATCCTAAAGATGCCTTGACCGAGGCTGCTAAAACACTTATCCATCACTTCTTGTTGTTCTCCGATGAGCGCATCACTCTGGAAGCCGATGAGATAGCTCAGGCTGAAACCTATGACGAGGAGTCTTTGCACATGAGACAATTGCTCAAAACCAAATTGATCGATATGGATCTTTCTGTAAGGGCCTTGAATTGTTTGAAAGCTGCAGAGGTTGATACTCTAGGAGATTTGGTTTCCTACAACAAGAACGATTTGATGAAATTCAGAAACTTTGGTAAGAAATCATTGACAGAATTGGAAGAGTTGGTGGTTTTGAAAGGACTTTCTTTCGGAATGGATTTGGCCAAATACAAGTTAGATAAAGACTAGATTTTTTTAGACAATAAATCATGAAACACGGAAAAAAAGTCAATCATTTGGGCAGAAAAGTAGCCCACAGGAAGTCGATGTTGGCTAACATGGCTTCTTCATTGATTGAGCACAAACGGATCAGTACTACGGTAGCAAAAGCTAAAGCATTGAAGCAGTTTGTAGAACCCCTGATTACAAAATCAAAAAACGATACAACCCATAACCGACGCTTGGTTTTTAGCGCATTAAGAAATAAATATGCTGTTTCAGAACTCTTTAGGGGTGTGGCTCAGAAAGTGGGTGATCGTCCGGGTGGATATACTCGTGTGATCAAAATGGGGAATCGTTTGGGTGATAATGCTTCTATGGCGATGATTGAGTTGGTGGATTTCAATGAGGTCTATAACAACGAAAAAGCCGCTGCCAAAAAATCAACAAGAAGAAGTCGTTCCAGAAAAAAAGGAGATGTTGCTGCGCCTGCTCCAACCGATCAAGCAGCTAATGATCATAGTGCCGAAAATGTAGCTGAACAAACTCCGGCTCCGGCACCCAAAGCCAAAGCTAAAGCAAAGAAAACAGCAAAAACAGATGATATAAAAGCTTCTGAACTTGAAAAAGGAGCAGATGAATAATACTTTTTGTTGTTAATAATTTTAACTTTTATTAAAGGATAAGCTATTCAGTTTATCCTTTTTTTATTGTTATTTTGTCATTAGTTATGTCTTATAAAACCAGAAAAAAAGCACTTTTATTATTGGCCGATGGTACTAAGTTTTTTGGGAAAGCTGTAGCCTCCGAAGGTACCCGTTTTGGAGAAATTTGTTTCAATACCGGAATGACTGGCTATCAGGAAATTTTTACCGACCCCTCTTATTTTGGTCAACTGATGGTGACCACCAATGCCCACATAGGTAACTATGGTGTGCATAAAGATGACGCTCAATCTGACGGTATAAAAATCGCAGGATTGATCTGTAAAAATTTTAGTTATGAATATTCCCGTCCTATGTCCGATCTTTCGCTGGAAGCCTATTTGGAGAAAAATGACCTTTTTGCCATCTCAGATTTAGATACCCGCGCTTTGGTCAATTACATACGGGAAAATGGAGCGATGAATGCTGTTATTACTACCGAGTTTGATCGAGAGGAGGCCTTACAGAGAGAACTGGCTGAATTGCCTAGTATGGAAGGACTGGAATTGGCTTCTAAAGTTTCTACTAAAGTACCTTATTTCTTCGGTGATTCCGATGCTGAGTTTAAGGTTGCCGCCCTCGACTTGGGTGTCAAAACTAACATACTCAAACACTTGTCCAACAGGGGGATCTTCATCAAAGTTTTTCCTTATGACACTACTTTTGATCAAATGCAGGAATGGGGCCCAGACGGCTTCTTTATTTCAAATGGTCCTGGTGATCCTGACCCACTTCACAGTGCTCAAAAGGTAGCCCAGGAGATCATTAAGCATAACCTTCCTTTGTTTGGTATTTGTTTGGGACATCAGATCATTGCTCTTGCCAATGGAATTACCACTTATAAAATGTTTAACGGCCATAGGGGAATCAATCATCCTGTGATCAATTTGATGACCGGAAAAGGAGAAATTACCTCACAAAATCATGGTTTTGCGGTAGATAAGTCGTCTGCTGAGTCCCACCAAGACTTGGAGATCAGTCACCTGCACTTGAATGACCAAACGATTGCGGGATTAAGGATGAAAAATAAAAATTGTTTTTCTGTGCAGTATCACCCTGAGGCAGGACCCGGTCCCAACGATGCAACCTATTTGTTTGATGAGTTTTACCAAAACATCAAAAATCATACAACCTAAGAATAACAACCAATTTAATTTAAACACTAATGAGCGTAATTATTGAAGTCCATGCACGGCAAATCTTTGATTCTAGGGGAAATCCCACCGTTGAAGTGGATGTTATTACAGAGAACGGAATTATGGGGCGCGCAGCAGTTCCCTCTGGAGCTTCAACCGGAGAACACGAAGCTGTAGAATTGAGAGATGGAGGAAAGACCTACATGGGAAAAGGCGTTTCCCAAGCCGTCAAGAATGTCAATGAGGTTTTGGTACAGGAGTTAATAGGAGCATCCGTTTTTGATCAAAATAAGATCGATCAGACGATGATCGATCTGGACGGTACGCCCAACAAGTCAAAATTGGGAGCCAATGCTATTTTAGGCATCTCATTGGCCGCTGCCAAGGCCGCGGCCAATGAATTGGGTTTACCCCTCTACCGCTATGTAGGAGGGGTCAGTGCCCATACGTTACCCGTACCTATGATGAACATCATCAATGGAGGTTCGCATTCTGACGCCCCTATTGCCTTTCAGGAATTTATGGTGATGCCAATTGGAGCCGAAAGTTTTACCCATGCCATGCAAATGGGATCTGAAATCTTTCACCACCTCAAAAAAGTATTACACAGCCGAGGATTGAGTACTGCAGTAGGTGATGAAGGGGGATTCGCTCCTTCACTCGACGGTACAGAGGACGCTTTGGAAACCATTTTAAAGGCGATCGAAAATGCCGGTTATAAAGCCGGTGATGAGGTAAAGATTGCATTGGATTGTGCCGCAGCCGAATTTTACGAAGACGGGGTATATGACTATACGAAGTTTGAGGGAGACAAAGGAGTTAAAAGAACTTCCGAAGAACAAGCCCAGTACCTGACTAAGCTCTCTGAAAAATATCCCATTATTTCTATCGAAGATGGAATGGATGAAAACGATTGGGAGGGGTGGAAAGCCTTGACCGAAAAAGCTGGAGACCGTGTACAGTTGGTGGGAGACGACTTGTTTGTTACCAACGTAACCCGTCTGTCTCGAGGAATTGAAGAGGGCATTGCCAATTCTATTTTGATCAAAGTAAATCAAATCGGTACATTGTCTGAGACCATTGCCGCTGTTGAAATGGCGCATAGAGCGGGTTATACCTCAGTGATGTCACACCGTTCGGGAGAAACCGAAGACAATACCATTGCCGACCTGGCCGTGGCTCTAAATACCGGTCAGATCAAAACCGGATCCTCTTCAAGGAGTGACCGTATGGCCAAATACAACCAGCTTTTGAGAATAGAGGAGCAGCTGGAACATGCAGCGGTTTATCCTCAGGAGAAAGCATTTAACATTCAATAAGTATCAACAATAGGGTCGCAAGGGTGAACTCCCTTGCGATCCCAGTTGTTTTTTGACGCTTATTTCCTTATTTTTACCATTCTTTACATTACTTATGGCAGACCAAATTGATCTTATTTACAAAGGAGTAAACTATAAATTTCCACTTGTTGGTGGAACTGAAAACGAGATTGCTATTGACATTAAAACACTTAGGGCTCAAACGGGTTTGATCACCCTTGATCCCGGTTTTAAGAATACGGGCTCTTGTCAAAGTGAGATCACTTTTCTCGATGGGGAAGAAGGAGTGCTCCGTTATCGTGGTTATGCCATAGAAGATTTGGCGAATAATGCTTCCTTTATCGAGGTGGCTTATCTTTTGATTTTTGGAGATTTACCAACTTCCGAACAGTTAGATCAGTTTGAAGATGAAATTCGAGATCACGCCTTGGTGGATGAGGATTTTAAGATCATTCTTAAAAGCTTTCCTAAATCTGCTCACCCCATGGGGATACTGTCCTCATTGACCTCTGCTTTAATTGCTTTTAACCCTTCATCAGTCGATATAAATTCCGAAAAGGAATTTCGTGAGGCCATCATCATGTTGTTGGCCAAGTTTCCTGTTTTAGCTTCTTGGACACACAGAAAAATGAAGGGCTTACCCTTAAACTATCCCAATTATGATCTCCCCTATACGGAGAACTTGGCGCATATGATGTTTAGGATGCCCAATAAAGAGTTTAAAGCCGGTAAGATATTGGTCAGTGCTTTGAATAAATTATTGATCCTACACGCAGATCACGAGCAAAATTGTTCCACTTCTACCGTGCGAATGGTAGGATCATCTCATGCTGGCTTATTTGCTTCGATAGCATCGGGTATTTCGGCCCTATGGGGTCCTTTACATGGGGGTGCCAACCAAGCGGTCATTGAAATGTTGGAGGAGATCAAAAAAGATGGCGGGGATACCAAGAAGTTTATGGCCAAGGCCAAAGACAAAAATGACCCTTTCCGCCTGATGGGTTTTGGTCATAGGGTTTACAAGAACTTTGATCCACGCGCTAAGATCATCAAAAAAGCGGCCAATGAGGTACTTTCCGAATTGGGTATAGACGATCCTGTATTGGACATTGCTAAAAGATTGGAACAAGAGGCCCTTGAAGACCCTTATTTCGTTGATCGAAAATTGTATCCCAATGTGGATTTCTATTCCGGTATCATCTACCGTGCCCTGGGCATACCCACCGAAATGTTTACGGTGATGTTTGCCATTGGTCGCTTACCGGGTTGGATCGCTCAGTGGAAAGAAATGCGATTCAATAAAGAACCTATCGGAAGACCCCGGCAGGTTTATACCGGGCATACTCACCGCAAAATGTAACTGCTAAAGATCCTCAATACCGGGAAGTTGATTTGCAGCTTTTTCAGCACTGAGTTTTGAGAAAAACTTAAATGTGGACCTGGTATCTGCAACTACCTTTACAAACTGTTTGTCTTTATAAATAGAATACTCCTGTGCTTTTCCCTTGTACAAGGTCAATTTGTAATAGGGAATCACCAGTGCATAGGTTTCCAAAAGACTCCTGAATCGCAAAATGATCCCCTTGGGACGCAATTCAATATTACAGGTATTACGGTTGTTGTCCAATACCAAAAGGTTGTGAATGTCAATAGAGGTTTGTGAAATGACCAGTCTTGAAGATCCAATCCCACCTTTGGACCATCGTTCCCTTAAAGAAAAAGGTTTTCCGACTGCCGTCTCGATCTTTTCCTTAATATCGGGTTGATTGTAAGAGACGTTTAAAAGCATTTTTATTTCAAAGATAAGTCATTAGTCGCTGATCTCGATCCATTGCGATTAATGATCATTTTTTTTGAGTTTACCAAAAATGCAATGCTTCGTATTATACTAAAATCTATATTATGAACTTATAATTGCAAACTTTTGTTCAGGGGTCTACTTCTTCCTCTTTTTTAGGAGATTTAATCTTTTGACTTTTAAAAAAATTAGCTCCATAAGATCAAAAACAAATGGGGTTGTTGATCTTATGCTATTTTGTATCCTTGAAAAATATTATAGTGGAAATAAAACATCAAGGATCTAAATAACCACCAGATTTATAGATTTGTACAGGGTTCTGTTCATTACTTGTCTGCCCATCATCAAAATCCCGTGACCAACTTACAGCACTATATTTCAAATCTTGAAAAGCGACTTTCTCTTTAATTAATACTATGTGAGATAAGTGTAGAAATCGGAAAAAACCCATTTATTAACACTATCAGAAATACATGATTAGATTATCAAGAGAAACAAGGTGAATACCATTCCCAAGACAATATTTACTTTTCTTTTGTCTGTAATACTTTCTGTTTTTTTTTATGGAGCTAATTTGGAATTATTTGTAGATAATTTTAAGACTAGACATCAAATGCTTTAATCTCTTGAACACAGAGAGATGCCAACTTCTAAAGTTATGTTAAAGTCATACAGATCAATTCAGGTATTTTGTCAATTATGCATTATATATTAACCTTTGATTTAACTTTTTACCTTTAAATTTACTACTGCAAGACAAAATTCACTGGATGGCATAGAAATGCAATCAAGTCTCTTTAAATTATCTTTATGAAGAATAGATTTTACTTTAAGTGCAAGTTCAAATTGAGTGGTACGCTGCTCATTCTATGCTTTCTTTTTACAATAAGCTCAATTTCGCAAGTACTCAAAGTTGGTGCGGCAAAACGAATTATCACTCCTGACCCCTTGATTGCAGTTTCAGGAGGGATTGGCATTCCGAATCCAGCTCATATCAAAAAAGGTGAATTATATGTAAGAGCCATGGTTCTGGAGAAAGGCAAAGAAAAAATCGCTATTGTAAATATCGACAATATTGGATGGCCAGCTGTCTTGGGTGATAGATCAAGAAAACTGATAAAGGGAATTCCCTCTGAAAATATACTTATTGGTGCCACTCATACCCATAGCGCACCCGATGCCTATGCCTTTCCCAATGCTTCGGGAGGTCATAGTGCAGACTTGGATTATTTGGATAAATGTGTACAACTGCTGGCTGATGCTGTTAATGAAGCAATCAGGAATTTAAAGCCAGCCAACCTAAAAATAGTAGTCGACAAGGCAAATGGAAAGATAGCCTATAACTACTATGCCCCTAAACTATACGACCCACGATGTGGAGTAATACAGGCCATTTGTACCAAGGGCAAGAACAAAGGTAAGATCCTGGTAACTTTGGTCAACTATGCCATTCATCCTGAGGTGATTGGTAACAGACGCGATATCCTGACCCCGGATCTAATAGGTCCTCTTTATGACCGAATTGAAGCTAAAACGGGTGGAATGGCAGTTTTTATGAATGGTGCCCAAGGCGGTATGGTCACTGCAGACAATCGTTTGGAGGATGGGAAAGAAGTTGCTGATTGGAAAGAATGTCAACGCATAGGCAACCTTTTGGCCGATGAGGCACTTCGCATTATCTCTAACGCTCCAATACAACAAAATCCTGATATCTATTGTGCATATAAATCCGTAAATTTTCCAATTGAATCAGTCATGTTGAAGTATATTTTCCAAAATTCACCACTGAACTATTCCAAGGGAAATGACGATACCATTACTACGACTTTAAATTTATTGAACATTGGCACTGCACAGGTATTGACCATTCCTGGGGAGGCACTCCCCAATATCGGATATTACTTAAAACGAAAAATGCCCACAAAGCATCCCTTTTTATTTGGCCTGACCAACGATGCCTTTGGTTATATTCTAACCAAGGAAGATTTCAACAGTTTTGATCGCTATAAATATGTAAGCCGAACAAGTTTGGGAGAGAAGACAGGAGAGATTTTGATTTCCGAACTCCTGGATATGGTCGATAAAAACCCTCAACCTCAAAAGAAATAAACTATTATGAATATTCTTATCCCTATAAAAAGAATTTTGCCAATTTTACTGGTTTCTGCCCTGCTTTTAAACTCCTGTAGGAATAATTCCAAGACCACTACGCAAGCAAAGGGTACAAATGAAATTACACCTATCACTCCCAAAACAGCATTGGAAAGTTATCTCAAAAAAGAGGATGACTCCTATGCTTGGGAGTTAAAAGAAAAATATAAACTGGAAAATGTAACAGTGTATGATTTGTTGTTGACTTCCCAAAAATGGAGGGAACACACATGGAAACACCAATTGACTATTCTAGTTCCAAAAGAAGTGGCCCATGAAGGTTCATTATTGTTTATAACCGGAGGAAGTCTGGAAGACGGTATGCCAAGATGGAAATCAGCCGAAAATTATGATGAAGCAATTCCGATGGCCAATTTAGCTGAGAAAAATAAGGCTGTAGTTTCAATTATACGACAGGTTCCCATGCAGCCATTATACGAAGGAGATCTGGTTGAGGATCAATTGATCTCCTTCACACTTCACAACTATAAGAAAGATAAAGACCTTACATGGCCCCTGCTTTTTCCAATGGTGAAAAGCGCAGTTCGGGGGATGGATGCCATACAGGAGTTTGCAAAGGACAGATTACAGAAAGAGATATCTGGGTTTACGGTTGCTGGAGCTTCCAAACGGGGATGGACCACATGGTTGACCGGGGCAAGTGACAAGCGTGTAGAGGCAATCAGCCCCATGGTCATTGATGTGCTAAATATGCCGGTAAGTTTGGATTATCATCTGACTGCATGGAGCGAATATAGTGAACAGATCAACGATTACATTAAATTGGAAATTCCCCAAACGGTAAATACAGAAGACGGGAATGCACTCACACAAATGATCGATCCCTATTCCTATCGTGACAAACTTACCATGCCCAAAATCATATTTATAGGAACAAATGATGAATATTGGCCAGTGGATGCCGTCAAAAACTATATCACGGATATTCCGGGTGAAAATTTTATTCACTACACACCAAATGCTGGGCATAACCTAGACGGAGGGGAAAAGGCCTTGAAATCTTTGAGTGCTTTTTGGGGCAGGACCCTGAATAAAGAACCGTATGCCGATATTAGCTATGAATTAAATACCGACAAGACATCGGCCGTACTATCCATAACATCGACTTCCAAAAATCTAAAATCCATTTATCTCTGGTCTACCGATTCTGAAGATCGGGATTTCAGGAATGAAACTTGGGTCTCGAACAAAATTGATCCGGTAAAGGATAAACCCACAAGGCAAAAAATCACTTTTCCAAAAAGCGGATTCAAGGCATTTTATATGGATTTGGAATATGAAGATTCCAATGGAGGAACATACACAAAGAGTACCCGAATGTATCTAGCTGATGACGATGAGGTTCTCTAAATCAATCAAAAAAGGGGTTGTTGCCATAGGGACGAAATCCTTTTAAAATATTTTAAACTTAAAATACAAATTCATGAAATATCTTTTTTTATGCCTCACTTTATCACTTGTGATCTCTTGCAGAGAAAAACCTAAAAAATCAGATGAAGTAAAGAACGTCGAAAGATCGGCGATAGTTACAGAAGAATTCATTTATGAAATTAAGGATGCCTTGACCCCGGAATGCCATGCTTCGACAGTTGAAGTAAGTAATGGAATTGTGGTCGCTTCTTGGTTTGGCGGTACCAAGGAAAAAAATGATGATGTGGGTATTTGGGTATCCCGAAAAGTCAATGGTTCATGGACTACCCCAACCGAGGTGACAAACGGGGTTCAGGATGAAAATACCAGATTCCCTTGTTGGAACCCTGTTTTGTTCAAACCCAAGGGACAATTTTTACAGCTTTACTACAAGGTGGGGCCCAGCCCACAAGAATGGTGGGGACTGTATATGACCTCTGAAGACGACGGTAAAACCTGGTCAGAGCCAATCAAATTGCCGGAAGGTATTTTGGGGCCAATAAAGAACCAGCCCATACAACTGGCCAATGGGGATATACTCTCACCTTCAAGTTCCGAAAGTCTGTCAGGGGATTGGAAGATACACTTGGAAACAAGTACTGATATGGGTGAAACCTGGACTAAATCGGAAGCCCTGAACGATCCCTATGAGTTTGGCGCAATCCAACCTGTTGTATTGGATTATGGCGATGGAAAACTGCAACTATTAAGTCGAACCAAAAATGGGGTGATTACCCAAAACTGGTCTGAGGACACTGGTAAGACCTGGGGGAAAATGACCGCCATTTCACTTCCCAATCCAAATTCGGGAATTGACGGGGTTACCCTAAAAGACGGTCGCCAATTCTTGGTCTATAATCCCACAGGAAAAAATTGGGGTGATAGGGTACCACTCAGCGTAGGCCTTTCCGTCGATGGAAAAAATTGGAACCGTGTTCTTGATTTAGAGCCTTTGACCGAAACCACCGACAAAGAAGGTGAAGAGTATTCATACCCCACTGTAATTCAAGCAGCCGATGGTAAAATTCATCTGGTATACACTTGGAACCGCAAAACAGTCAAGTATGTTGTTTTAGACCCGGCCAAATTGTAATAAATGAAAACAAAAAAATGACAGCTACTTTTTTGGGATAATTTAATAAACCCCAATCGTTTTGAAACCAATAGCCTCAGGAGCATCAATAATTTTTAAAAGGGAACTTCCTCTTCTTGTGGTCTCTGAAAGGGTTCTGATTTCTTTTAAGGAAATTAGTTTCTCAGCTTCCGTACATTTCTACTGTGTCTGCCTCCGGCTAATCGTGTGGGATAAATTTTACCATTACCTTACGAAAGATTGACTTCGTCGAATTTTCGATTTCTTGCGCTAGCGGAGGAAGCAATTACGAGTTATGGATGATGAATTATATCCGTCTGATCCATTCGTAATTCATAATTAACTCATTTGTATTTGCTTCGCCGCTTTGCTTCGCTCGTCTCGTAATTGATTTAAAAAACTCAATGACACCATCAGTGTCAACAAAGTTTATAATTATCTTTGCGCTTAATGTATGGAAACATTAGAGCATGTACTTTCCGAATCCGTAACCCATTTTTTATCCGATAGGTTTGGACTTTTAGGCCTACCGCTTGAATTTCAGCCCACCCGTAAAGATTTTGAAGGGGACATTACCTTAGTACTTTTTCCTTTGTTAAAATTGACCCACCAAAACCCTGCGGTTTTGGGAGCAGAAATAGGAGCTTTTTTGGAAGAACAATCGCCCGATATTTCCCATTATAATGTGGTCAGTGGATTTTTAAACCTTTTTGTATCAGACCGTTATTACTTAAGCTTTTTAGAGGGTTTTTTAAAGACCGAGGATTACGGCCATACCGCCCCGGTAGGGGATTCCCCTACTATAATGGTAGAGTTTTCCTCTCCCAACACCAACAAGCCCCTGCACCTGGGACACATCCGGAATAATCTTTTGGGCCATTCGGTATCCAAGATCCTGGAGGCCAACGGGAATCATGTTATTAAAACACAGATCATCAACGACCGAGGTATCCATATTTGCAAATCCATGTTGGCTTGGCAGCACTTTGGCCAGGGGGAAACTCCCGAAAGTACGAGTTTAAAAGGCGATCAGTTTGTGGGGAAATACTATGTATTGTTTGAAATAAAATACCGTGAACAAGTAGTAGGCCTGGTAGCTGGGGGAAAGTCGCAGGAAGAAGCGGAGAAAAATGCGCCCTTGCTGGTAGAAGCTCAACAAATGCTTCGGCAATGGGAAAATAATTATCCTGAGATACGAAAACTTTGGTCGCAAATGAATCAATGGGTGTATAAAGGTTTTGAGGCCACCTATAAAAGTATGGGAGTAGATTTTGATTCCTATTATTACGAAAGTGAGACTTATTTGTTGGGCAAATCCATCATAGAGGAAGGATTGAACAAAGGGGTTTTTTTTAGAAAAGAGGACGGCTCGGTATGGATTGACCTTAGGGACGAGGGCTTAGATGAAAAATTATTATTGCGCTCAGATGGAACAGCGGTCTATATGACACAAGACATCGGCACTGCCAATCAAAGAGTGGTCGATCACCCGCAAGTCAAGGGGATGGTCTATACCGTGGGCAACGAACAGGATTATCATTTTAAGGTGTTGTTCTTAATACTCCAAAAACTGGGTTATTCCTGGGCAGATTCCTTATTTCACCTGAGCTATGGTATGGTTGATTTGCCTTCCGGTAAAATGAAAAGCCGCGAGGGAACTGTGGTTGATGCCGATGATCTGATCGAGCAAATGAAGAATACCGCAGGGAGTATCGCTGCCGAACACGGAAAGATCGAAGGACTAGATGAGGAACAGAGAAATGTCCTATTTCAAAAGATCGGTTTGGGAGCTTTAAAGTATTTTATCCTTAAGGTCGATCCCAAAAAGAGGATCTTGTTTGACCCTGAGGCCTCTGTTGATTTTAATGGCAATACCGGTCCTTTTATACAATATACCTATGCGCGAATTCAATCACTGATCCGTAAAGTAGAAGGGGAGTTGGAACTCCACTTGGATGTGAGTTTGGTGGATAAGGAAAAAGAGATCCTCAAACATTTGAGTAGCTATACCGAGGTGGTCAAAACTTCCGGGGAGCAATACAGTCCGGCTTTGGTGGCAAATTATCTTTACGATTTGGTAAAACTGTTCAATTCTTTTTATCAGAATGTCAGTGTATTTGGAGCTAGGGATCAAAAGTTACAGTCTTTACGTTTGATGCTCTGTCAAGCGGTAGCGAATAATATCGAATCTGCCACTAGTTTATTGGGTATTGATCTACCCGATAGTATGTAAAAAAGAATCGCTCCAAGGAGCGATTCTTTTATCTTGAGCAGTTAAACTGCTGTCTTTAAGATTACTTAGAACTAGAAGCCAGGTTATAAACAACCAAACCGAATCCAATTTTGTTGATGGCATCACCAACGTTGTAAATAACGTCCATGGGAAGACCACCAAAGATTCCGCTGTACCATCCTTCAGTACCGGCCATGTATCCGATAGGATAGATCGCCCATCCGATGAATACAAACTTCAAAAGAGTTTTGTGAGCAGAAAGAACGGCTCCACCAGCAGATTCAGCCAACTTGGCAGCTCCACCTTTCCATATTTCAAAAACGATAGCGAAATAAGCCAAACCAGAGATAAGACCCCACAATGCAGGACCGTTGCCGGTAGTGTGAACTGCTTCTCCAAAGTAACCTGTTACTAACATGATTACAGATAGGAAAATTAGTTTCCACATCAATGATTTAGTGGCTCCAGCCGCCTTAAGAATAAGGTAAAACTCTACACACATTAATGGTACTGTCAACACCCAGTCTACATAACGGAAGAATGTTGGAGAGGTGGCGTTT
>CESO01028760.1_pt1 | contig 27618 bp, 29 predicted proteins | sample 356341 | NCBI WGS metagenome assembly CESO01 (sample SAMEA2621812, study PRJEB7988) | marine metagenome | biome: marine biome (ENVO:00000447); feature: deep chlorophyll maximum layer (ENVO:xxxxxxxx); material: "saline water (ENVO:00002010), including plankton (ENVO:xxxxxxxx)" | depth 35 m | reverse complement strand
CAACTTATATTCAAACTTTGGGTTATATATGTATCCTTTTGATTTGAGACGCATTCGCCTAACCATTGCCTTCATTTCTTGGTTATTCCCAGATTCATCACTTTCAAATGATGCTAAACTTTGTACTCGAAAGCTGAGTTTCATTTTAACTCTGTCATCATTAGATCTAAATGATAGACCCTTGTCTACCGTTTCATAATTAAATTGGGCATTTACACTAACGGTCAAAATCAATAAGCTTATTGATAATAAATATTTCATGTTGCAAAGATTTCAATGCGTTTGTTACCAAATAGTTAAGAGAATGTTATGATTGTTAATTAATATTTATTTAAATGTTAAATAGGATAACAATTAATTAACAAATGTTCGATCAGAATTATACACCTATCAATTAAATTTGTAATGTGATAAGAAAAGCCAATGCGACAGACATACCTAGTATGATGAAGCTAATTGTTGAATTAGCCATATATGAACGTGCTCCAAATGAGGTAACTAATACTGAACAAATGATGTTAAAAGATGGCTTTGGTGATAACCCATTGTATCATGCTTTTGTAGCTGATATAGAGGGTGAAATTATTGGATTTGCAATAACCTATTACAGATACAGTACTTGGAAAGGAAGATGCCTGTATCTTGAAGATTTAATCGTAACTGAAAATTATAGAAATAAAGGAATTGGACAAAAACTTTTTGATTATTGTCTTTCTTTTGGTAAAAAAAACAGTTGTGAGAAAATAATTTGGCAAGTATTAGATTGGAATCAACCTGCTATTAATTTTTACAATAAAAATAACGCTCAATTGGATAATAGTTGGATTAATGGCTCACTAAGTCTATGAAATTACAAGGTTGTTATTTATCAAGTTTTGTAGACCTTTCCCAAACACCATAACCATTCCCATTAAAGACCCTAATTAAATTTGGATAACTCTGCTGCAAAGAATTAAAATTAGAGATTTTAGCAGAAATTGTAACAGGTATATCCGTATTGTTTACGATATAATCTCTGACCTGATTAGAATATATTTTTTTATCATTTTGATCTAATTCATAAATAGAATTGTAGCCACTTTTCTTGAGTATTAGGTCCTTTATTTCTTGAACCTCTTTAAGATTTTTTTGTTTTGCATAATAATAATGAGCATAACTTTTAAACCCATATGTAAAATGTACATAAGGTTTTTTATCGTATGATTTTAAATGTGTAATCCAGTTTCCTTGTATTATTTTTTCAATTGATGGTACCACACTTGAAACAAAAACTGAAATTAAAAAAGTATTCACTATAAGATAAATTATGATTATCCTTTTCGAATTTTTTATTACGACAATGGTTGTCATAAATATGAATAGAATAGTCATTAGTAGAGGAACATAACTCCAACTAATTTTTGTTTGCAACATATCTTGTACATTTATGTCTTCAATTGGAATAATATTTGAAATATTTGGAATGAAACTATTGTCAAAAGCTGGAATACTAAAAGTAATGTAAATGATTGCCCATATTGCACTAATTACTGTAAAAATAAATTTTGTTTTAACCCCCATGCACCCATAGTTGGATAACCAAATACCACCAATAATAGACAAAGGAATGTAGCACATGCTACTGTAATGAACAATTTTCGTTGTTACCAATGAAAAAACAATCAATACAACCCAAAATATTACATGCATAAAACGAATAAAATTTGCATCTCCACTCACTTTAATTTTTGTTGACAAACTAGAAAAGCAATAAATAAATAAGGGAAAGCATCCAAGTAATAAAACAATGAAATGATAATAAAATGGTTGACCATGAGATGCTATTGGATATCTAAATAAATCTATCTGATAGAGAATAAATTCATTTAAAAACCACCATCCGTGATTTATCACCTGAATACCAAAAAATAATCCAGGAAAAATCAATAGCCCTATTATTATTATTATTAATTCTTTGAAAGAATAAAAATTATTCTTGTAGAATAGTTGATATATTAATCCAGTAAGTCCAACTAATAAAATTGCAACTGGGCCTTTAGTAATAACTGCAAGACCTAAAGTTAATCCGGAAAGGAAATATGATAGTATTTTTTTTGTTTCTATTCCACAGACCAAATTAATTATACTCAAGAAAATGAATAGGTTAAAAAGCGGATCAATTATGCCTGTATTGAAATAAAAATGTGGTGTAAATGATCCAATATATAGAAGCGTAGAATAGATTGATGCATTTTCTCCATACCGTTTATTTACATTATAATAAATAGCAAATAGTATTAATAAACCAATGATTACATTAGGAAATCTAGCTGCAAATTCATTAACACCAAAAATTGTCATAAATAGAGCCTGAATCCAAATAAATAAAGGTGGTTTTTCCCAAAATGGCTCAAAATTGATTTGAACATTAAACCAATCGCCAGCTACAAGCATTTCCCTTGCAGCTTCAGCAAAATTTATTTCATCCCAATCGAACAGATGAATTTGACCAAGAAAAGGAAATGATATCATCAAATAAAATATCAAAAGATATATAAAGTACCGATGATTATTAAAATCAATTCTCTTCATTAGGAATTATTTTAACCAATATTTATTGCTAAAGTGAAAAACAAACGTTGCAATGAAAATTCCTAAAATTGCACCTACGACTACATCCATTAAAAAATGCTGTCCTAAATAAATTCTAGAAATAGCGACTAAGCTACCCAGAAAAGGCATAATTAATTGAATCCACGACCTTTTGAGTCCTATAGCCAATACGGTAACAAATGTGAAAGCTGCCGTAGTGTGTCCACTTGGAAATGAATTATTTTTATGCTGCTCCTCCCCATCAACTTTAGTTAAATCATAATAAAATGATGGTCTATGTTCCGAACTAAACAAAACATGTTTAGAAAATTGTGAAATACCAAGTGACAATAGAGCACTCAGAATTAAAGTTATAACATATTTATTTTTAAATTTCTTAGTGACAAACAATAAAATAACTAATGAAATTAAGAAACCCGAAAATTCACCAAATGTTGTTATTGACCTAAAAAATATATCTAAAAAGTCTAGATGATAGCAATCCATAAGTAAAACAGCATCTCCTTTATTAAAAAATATTAATGATGTTAATCCCATTATTAAAAGAGAAAACGAGAATATAAAATATATTTTATTATTTCTAAATATTTCTATCAACTGCTTCAAAAATAAAAGTCTTAGCTAGTTTATTTCGTAAAAAATCGTTTATTTGAAATAACAAATTAATATTTATTGTGGAAAGAGTAAAAATTGAGCTAGAGTTTGTCATTAAATCATCTCCTACAATCTTATTTCAATACCTCTCAACCCCTTCTGGATTAGTTGAGTGGTTTTGTGATGACGTTAATATCAAAGGCAGTAAGCAATATAGTTTCTTTTGGGACGGTTCAGAAAACAAGGCTGAACTTGTTAAAAAAGTGAATGGTAAATTGATTAAATTTAAGCTCTTGGACAATCCATCTGATGAATATTTTCAATTTGAAGTCACAAAAGATGAATTAACGGGTGATATCGGTCTCTTAATAACTGATTATGTTGATGAAGACGAAGTTGAAGAAATGAATATGCTATGGGAAAGTCAAGTTACTGATCTTAAACATTCATTAGGTCTTGCTTAATTCTAGTTTATTGGTTAAAATTTTCGAGTAATTTATCGCTAGTTTCCTTTGTTTTAAATTCTAATGAATCTGGGAATGACCAATCATTTATACCCGCTATGTCAACTAAAAATTCCTTGTACTTACTTTTAGCATTTCTTTTTTCCAAACAATCCATAGATTGTTGATAGCTATCCAAAATGCTTTTGTGGATTAGAAATTGTTTATCTGAATTATTGGAAAAAGTACTATCAGCTTTAGTTTCAATAATTTGAACAACACAATCACAGATATCCTCCTCTTTTTTGTTTTTGCAATATTTTTCCTTGAGTATATTTATGTCCATTAATTCATTTTTAAATGGGCCGATATTATTTATATACATGTAACTAAATCCGGCTATCAATAAAAGCAGTATAATAAAAACTCTTAAAAAAAACTTAGTCAAATACCACAAAACAAAAAATGTTAAAATAGCTAAAAGAATAGTTATAATAAGGGATAAGGACATAACTACGAATCTAGTCCATTATTCATAAGTTCATACATTTCTTTTGGTGTAATTTGGTCATCTATCAATTTACGATGTTTATCTAAATAATATCCTCTCGGAACGTTTTCAAGAAAATATTTTTCAGCTATATCAGAATTGCTGAAACCCACAGGCCATTTTATGTTATCATAATAAAAACTGATTTTAACTTGTTTAGGTTTATCACCATGATTAAGAGTGATTAACTTTAATCGTTCACCATATTCCTCATTGAGTTTGGATAGATACAAAGCATCTTCAGACGATAAGGACTTCTTGTCCCAAAAGAATAGATAAACCTGTTGTTTATTGAATTTGTTTAGACTTTGTTCAACATTAAAAACATTGTAATAAGTAAAATTAGGAGATTTTTTACTCACCTTTAGTTTTTTTATAGTTGATAATTGTGTGTCCTGAGAAACATTTAAATAATTACCGTTACTCTCTATACTCTGAATTCTATAAATTTTACCTCCCCACTCAAAAGTATTATCTGTGATGACTGGTTTTATTAAAAATAATTTATCTGAATTAATCTGACTTAAATATGGTCCTACATATAGTTTATCTATACATCCATCATTATATATGCCGTTTACATTTTCATCCTTAATGCCAATTGTAAATGAGTCTTTCTTAAGTTTATAATGTGATATAACAGAATTATATCTTTGTTCTCTATAACAGTAATTTATATTGGTAAATTGCTTTTGACCACTATGGGATTGATAGTGTTCTGTCAATAAATTCTTATACCTAACATTTTCGCCATACTTGAATCGAGTGAGTTGAAATGAATATTTAGCATCTTTAGTATTAATGTTATTAAGTTGTATTTTAAATCCATTTTGAAAAGAGGCTAGGCTATCAGGAAGACCATCATTTGAAAAATCTAAGTCATTATTCCGATCAATATAAAAATACACAGTTCGCCTAGACCTTCTATAGTTTCCAATTAATGTTAAAATATATCCTTGCCTTTTATCATTATCAGAACCTGAAAAATAAATATAGGTATACCCTGTATCTGTACAATTTTTCATTTCAGGAAACTTCTTAATAGAATACCAAGATTGGGAAGGATCTATTTCTAATCCAAATTTGGAATATGGTTCAATCTCTTTATTTTGAAATTTATAAACTGGCAATATACTTTGGGACTTTTGAAAAAAGTCGTCTTCAACATCTTTTTTCATTGTCAGATGGATGGATTGACTAAAAGAGAAAATCACAACCAACAGGAGTGAGATAAATGGAATAAATCGTTTAAGATTTACAGATAACATTAGATTTTAATCTCTTCCCATTACCAGTGAAAGATAATAAAGTAATGTTGCAAGTGAGCTAAGGGCCGCAACTACATATGTCATAGCCGCCCATCGTAAAGCATCTCTACTATCCTCAATTTCAGAGGATGATGCCATTTTTTTATCTTCTATCCACGCTAAAGCACGGTTACTCGCATCAAATTCTACGGGTAGTGTGATGAAACTAAATAGTGTTGTGATTGCAAAGAGTATAATTCCAATATATAAAACTTCAGGAATACCTTTCATGGCAAGTAAAGCAAAACCGGCAAGAATAATCCATTGCATCCATCTAGAACTTAAACTTACTATTGGTACTAATTTACTTCTCAATGTGAGCCAAGAATATGCACGAGCATGCTGAACTGCATGACCACATTCATGAGCAGCAACAGCAGCAGCAGCAGCATTTCTTTGATTAAATACACCTTCACTTAAGTTGACAGTTTTTTTAATTGGGTTGTAGTGATCAGTAAGTTGTCCATTTACTGAGATAACTTTAACATCATAAATACCATGATCATTAAGCATTTTTTCAGCAATTTCACGTCCACTCAAATTACTTGAAATTGAAGTTCTGGAATATTTTCTAAACTTTGATTTCAATCGGTTTTGAACAAACCAACTGGCTGCCATAATAGCAATAAATAAAATCATCATAATTTAATATCTTTTTGGATAACAATTACAAAAACTATACCATTCATGATTATGAAATCTTTATAATCATAATAATTATAGCTATCAAAAACATCAATATTGAAATTTTATTAATAATATGCATTGATTTTATAAAAGATCCTTCGCCTGTATCTTTCTTGAATGTTAAATAACTTAAAATTTTCTTAATTACTTCCATTTTAATATTTTTTTAAATCATGTCCGATATCTTTACGATAAAACATCCTATTAAAATTCACTTTAGTTAGTGTATCATAAGAGGATTTTAAAGCTTCATCCATGGAATCTCCATAGCTTGTAGCTGCTAGAACTCGTCCACCATTTGTAACTAAACCATTATTATCTCTTTTTGTTCCCGCATGGAACAAAGTATCTGAATCTGAAAAATTATCAATTTTTTTACCTTTTTCATAATGTTCTGGATATCCGCCTGATACAGCAAAAACAGTTGCAGCATATTTTGTTACTGTTTTTGCAATTTTAGAAGTCAGTTTGCCACGCTTTGCATCCATAATCATTTGAGATAATGATTCATCCAATCTTGGAATAATAACTTCAGTTTCGGGGTCACCTAGACGGGCATTATATTCAATGACCATAGGGTTTCCATCAACTAAAATTAGACCGAAAAACACAAAACCTCTGAAATTTAGATTTTGTAACTTTAACCCTTTAATTGTAGGAATAACAATTTGATTCATCGTTTTATCATGAACATCAGATGTATAAAAAGGTACAGGTGATATTGCTCCCATTCCGCCAGTATTTAAGCCTGTGTCTCCCTCACCAATTCGTTTATAATCCTTAGCTTCTGGAAATATCACATAATTATCTCCATCAGTTAGAGCAAAAACACTAAACTCAATACCATCTAAGTACTCCTCAATGACTACTTTGTCAGATGCTGAACCAAACTTTTGATTGGCTAACATTTCATTTAATGATTTTTTAGCATGATTTAAGTCATCTAATATCAGTACTCCCTTACCTGCAGCTAAACCATCAGCTTTCAATACAAATGGTGGTTTTAGTGACTCTAAGAAAGAATAACCTTCTTCCAATTCATTTATTGTAAAACTCTTGTATGCTGCAGTTGGAATAGATAATTCCTGCATAAACTCCTTCGCAAAGGCCTTGCTACTTTCAAGCTGTCCTGCAAATTTATCTGGAGAAAATACATAGATGTGTTTAGTGTCATCATTTGCTTCAAAATAATCTCTAACTCCATTTGCTATTGCTTCCTCAGAACCAGGGAAAATAGTATCTATATTATTTTCTATACAATATGATTTTAGCGATTCAAAGTCTGAAACCCCAATATTTGCATTTGTTCCACACATCTGAGTGCCTGCATTTCCTGGAGAAATATAAATATTCTCACTTCCTATTTCACTTTTTAATTTCCATGCAATTGCATGCTCTCTAGCCCCAGATCCAAGTATTAAAATACGCATTGTGTTAAATTCACTTCAAAGATAAATATGGTTACTTTTGAAGTAAAAGATTTAAGCTAAATATATACACATTTGATTCATGTACTAAATTGAATTGACTTATTTGTCTTATGGCATAATTTTAGACTACATTTAATAAAAGAATATTAGAATGATAAATTCTCTTGTAAACGGAATACAGAAATTATTTGGCAACAAGGCTGATAAAGATGTCAAGGGTTTAGAACCTTTTGTTGGTAAAATAAATACAGAATTTAGTAAGCTTCAAGGCTTGTCCAATGATGAGCTTAGAGAAAAAACTACCTCTTTTAAAAAACAAGTAAACGACTATTTGTCAGAAATTGATAAAAAAATAGCTGACTTAAAGTCTGAGATAAATAATACTTCTGTTCATGAAATTGATAAAAGAGAGGATGCCTACGAACAAATTGATAGTTTGGAAGAAGAAAGAGATGAAAAACTAGAAGAAGTTCTTATCCAAATACTCCCCGAAGCCTTTGCAGTAGTCAAAGAAACAGCTAGAAGATTTACAGAAAATGATATAATAACAGCCAGTGCTACAGAATATGATCGAGATTTAGCTGCAATAAAACCTCACATAAACATAAAAAATGATGAGGTTGTTTATGATACCACTTGGGATGCTGCAGGGCAAGAAGTATCCTGGAATATGATACACTATGATGTACAACTCATAGGTGGTGTTGTACTACATCAAGGAAAAATTGCAGAGATGCAAACTGGTGAAGGTAAAACATTAGTATCTACTCTCCCAGCCTATCTTAATGCACTTGGACAACGTGGAGTTCACATCGTTACAGTTAATGACTATCTCGCAAGAAGAGATACCGAGTGGAATGCTCCAATATTTCAATTCCATGGTCTTAAAGTTGATTGTTTAGATTACTACAGACCTCATTCCCCTGAGAGGAAAGAAGCTTATTTAGCTGATATTACTTATGGAACAAACAATGAGTTTGGATTTGATTACTTAAGAGACAACATGGCTCACAGTCCAGATGAGCAAGTTCAGCAGAAACATCATTTTGCTATGATTGATGAGGTAGATTCAGTACTTATTGACGATGCAAGGACACCACTCATCATTAGTGGTCCCACACCTAAGGGTGATATTCATGAATTTAATGAGTTAAAACCAAAGATTCAAAAAGTAGTTGATGCTCAAAAACGATACTTAAATACAGCCTTATCTGATGCTAAAAAATTGATAAAAGATGGAAAAACAAATGAAAAAGAAGGTGGTCTCCTACTCTATAGAAACTATCGAGGTTTTCCAAAAAATAAACCATTGATTAAGTTTTTAGGTGAACAAGGAATTAAGGCTATTATGACTAAATCTGAAAACTATTACCTCCAGGATCAACAAAAGGAAATGCACATTGTTGATGAGGAATTATATTTTACGATAGATGAAAAAAATAATCAAGTAGAGCTAACTGATAAAGGGATCGATTTAATTTCAGAAAATAGTGGAGACAAAGATTTCTTTATACTTCCAGATGTTGGATCATCAATTGCTGAATTAGAAAAATCAGCACTTTCAGATAAAGAAAAGCAACAGAAAAAAGATGAACTCATGAGGGATTTTTCTGTAAAATCTGAACGTGTTCATAGCATTAATCAACTCTTAAAAGCATATGCAATGTTTGAAAAAGATGTTGAGTATATCATCCAAGATGGTAAGGTTAAAATAGTCGATGAGCAAACTGGACGTGTGATGGATGGTCGAAGATACTCAGATGGTCTTCATCAAGCAATCGAGGCTAAAGAGAATGTTAAAGTTGAAGCAGCTACACAAACTTTTGCTACAATAACTCTTCAAAATTTTTTCAGAATGTATCACAAATTAAGTGGTATGACTGGAACAGCAGAAACTGAAGCTGGGGAACTATGGGAGATATACAAACTAGATGTTGTAGTTATTCCAACAAACAGACCTATTGCACGTGATGATCGAGAAGATTTAGTCTATAAAACTGTTAGAGAAAAATTTAATGCTGTAGCTGAGGAAATTGTCTCCCTTCAGAAAGAAGGTAGGCCTGTTCTTGTAGGTACTACTTCTGTTGAAATATCTGAGCTCTTGAGTAGAATGTTGAACATGCGAAAAATTAAACACAATGTGCTTAATGCTAAACAACACCAAAGAGAAGCTGATATTGTAGCAGAAGCTGGGCAACCAGGATCAGTAACTCTAGCTACAAATATGGCTGGTCGTGGCACGGACATTAAACTAGGTAAAGGAGTAAAAGATGCAGGTGGTTTAGCCATAATTGGTACAGAAAGACATGACAGCAGACGTGTTGACAGACAATTAAGAGGTAGAGCAGGAAGACAGGGTGATCCAGGTTCATCACAATTTTTTGTTTCACTTGAAGATAATTTAATGCGTCTATTTGGTTCTGATAGAGTTTCCAAAGTGATGGATCGTTTTGGATACGAAGAAGGAGAAGTTATTCAACACTCCATGATATCTAAAACAATAGAACGTTCACAAAAAAAGGTTGAACAAAATAACTTCGGTATTCGTAAAAGATTGCTTGAATATGATGATGTAATGAATAAACAACGAGTGGTTATATATACTCGTAGAAAAAATGCTCTGTATGGGGATAGGTTATCGTTAGATATTAACAATGCTCTATATGATTGGGTAGAGGAAAATGTAAATGAGTACAAAGATTTAAATGACTATCATGGTCTTAAATCAGAAACATTAAGACATCTTGCATTTGATCTGCAGATAAATGAGGATGATTTCAATGAAACCAAACCCAATGTTCTTACTCAAAATATATTTGATCAACTATTGAACGCTTATGATCGAAAGAACCAGTCTATAAAAGAACGAGCACTTGTTGTATTTAATAAAATAAATAATGAAAGAGGCGAAGAAGTTAAAAATATATTAGTTCCATTTTCTGATGGAAAAAAATCACTGAATGTATCAATAAATCTTCAAAAAGCCATTGAAACAAATGGAGGCGAAATAATTAATGCATTTGAAAGATATGTTGCATTAGCAAGCATTGATGAAAATTGGAAAGATCATCTTCGCGAATTAGACGATCTCAAACAATCTGCTAATAATGCCTCTATTGAACAAAAAGATCCTTTACTTATTTATAAGTTGGAATCATTTAACCTTTTTCAGAGTATGATAAGTAGTTTAAATGCTGAAATCACGTCTATCTTGTTTAAAGGAGATATTGCTACACAAGATTCAAAAGATGTGAGAGAGGCAAAGGAAATAAAGCGACCAGAAAATCGTTCACTAAAGACCAGTAGAGCTTCTGAAGCTATTGTTAATCAGAATAATGGACAGAAAGATCAAGATAAGCCAAAAGAGACCCCAGTACCAGTTAGAGCTGAACAAAAAGTCGGTAGAAATGATAATTGTCCTTGTGGAAGTGGTAAGAAGTATAAAAAGTGCCATGGTAAAAATAGTTAAGTACCTAGCTTCTTTAGTTTTTTGCTTGTTTATGAATTTATCTTATGGGCAAGTCACTATAGTAAATAATCTAAAGATAGATCAACAACTAATCATTAAAAATGCCTCTGTTGACACAACAAAGATATCTGGCTTCAGAATCCAACTTGCTTTTAATACAGATCGATCGTTTGTTGAAAATATCAAAATAAAATATACAAACTATTACCCTGAAAGTAAAGAAACATATACTATATATCAGCAACCTTATTGGAAATTAAGAGTTGGGAATTTCTACAGAGAAATAGATGCCTTAGCCACACTAAAGCAAATAAGAGAGTTTTTCCCTAATGCCTTTATTGTACCTGATAATATTAAACGTCCTTTAATTGAAAAAATCAAAAAAGGTTAATTGTCGCTTTATATTTATAGCTTTGTTTCGTATCATTTACACATATTAATTTAATGAGTAATACCATAATAATTAATTCAAAATCAGAAATTGGTGCTGGAACAAGCGGAGCTAGTTTAGGAGTCGATGCTCTTAAATTCACTGCTATTAATAATAATAATAATTTTTTTTCGAAACACCCTTCAATTGATATTATTAATGAAAATCACTTAATTATAAATCAAGACTCATTAGAATATGACAATTCAAAACGCCTGCAATCAATGTCACGATTATATGATGATTTTTGTTTGAAATTAGATGATGTTTACAAGGCTGGTAATTTCCCTATAGTCCTTGCTGGAGACCATTCATCAGCTGGAGGTACCATTGCAGGAATAAAAAATGCCTTTCCTCACAAAAGATTGGGTGTTATCTGGGTAGATGCTCATGCAGACCTACATTCTCCTTATACATCTCCTTCGGGCAATATTCATGGCATGCCGCTGGCGGTATCACTTGGAATTGATAATTATGATTGTAAAAGAAATGAAATTTCAGATGAAACAGTTGAATCATGGAATGCTCTTAAAAATAATGCTAGTATCTATCCTAAAATTTTAACTGATGATGTTGTGATTATTGGATTAAGAGATACTGAAAAAGAAGAAGATTATATTATCAATAATCATAATATTAAAACAATTAAGGTAGAACAAGTAAGAAAGGACGGTGCAATTCAATCAGCAAATGATGCACTTAATCATTTAGAAAACTGCGATATAATATATGTTTCATTTGATGTAGATAGTATGGATTGTAAACTAGTATCGCATGGAACAGGAACACCAGTAGAAAATGGATTTTCTGAAAAAGAGACAACCGAATTATTAACTGAACTCTGCAAAAGTCATAAGTTATGCTGTTTTGAAATAACAGAAATAAATCCTTTACTCGATGAAAAGACTAACACTATGTCAGAGACCGCACTTAGAATCCTAGAAAAAGTAACACACACCATTGAATCAAAATTTCATGACGCACTATGAGAATTGAAACCATTTTATCCCCCCTACTCTTCAAAAATATAGATTCAATTGAGAAAAAAATAGTCGTTGTAATCGATATACTTCGTGCTTCATCTACAATTACTACAATTATAGATCATGGTGCCGAAGCTTTAATAGCTGTTGTTGATGAAGCCAATGCATCAAAATATAAGAACAAGGATTATTTAATTGGCGGAGAAAGAAATGGTGAAACAATATCTGGTTTTGATTTTGGCAATTCTCCTTTTCACTACAAAAAAAATCTAGTTAAGGATAAAACTATTGTACTTACAACGACTAATGGAACAAGATGCGTTGAAATGTCTTCAAATGCTAGCGATGTTATTATTGGTTCATTTTTAAACCTATCAGCTGTAGCTAATTATTTAAAAAATAAAAACAAAGATGTTGTATTATTTTGTGCCGGTTGGAAAAATAAGGTAAATCTAGAAGATAGCCTTTTCGCTGGAGCATTAGCAAAGAAATTAACAAATACACACCTAGATGACTCAACATTACTTTGTATGGATGCCTTTGAAATGTCTGGTAAAGATTTATTTAAAACACTTCAAAAGTCAAATCACTTTCAAAGATTAGAAAAAAAAGGAGTCATTAAGGATATTGAATACTGCTGTAAGTTAGACACTACCAATATTGTGCCCATTCTTAAAGATGGTTTAATAGTTAGGGGTTAAAACTAACAAGGAATTTTATCCACTCTTCTCTGATGTCTGCCACCTTCAAATTCCTCATTGATATACGTATCTATTATTTGAATGGCATCTGAAAGATCAAGAAATCGTGCAGGAATACATATAATATTGGCATTGTTATGTTGTTTTATTAATGCTGCCACTTCATTATTCCAAGCTAATCCAGCTCGTATTCCCTGGTGCTTATTAGCTGTCATACAAACACCATTAGCACTACCACAGATTAAAATACCAAACGTTGATGCTTTATTTTCAACATCATTTGCTACTGGATGAACAAAATCAGGATAATCAACAGAACCTTCCTGATCTGTACCGTGATTTATAAAATCAAAATTTTGCTTGTAATGATCAATAATATGTTTTTTTAAAGAAGTGCCAGCGTGATCGTTTCCAATAGAGACTTTAATTTTATTCATTTTTTAAGGGGGTTATGGTGTTTCAATGGGTACTTTAGGTGATACCTTTCGAGCTATAAAAATTCCAATTTCGTATAAAATAAGAATCGGAAAAGTTAAAATAATTTGGCTCATCACATCAGGAGGAGTAATAATTGCTGAAATAATTAGAATTACAATTATTGCAATTCGTCTATATCTTTTCATGGTTTCTGCAGTAAGTAATCCAATCTTAGATAAAAAATAAACAACTATAGGTAGCTCAAATATTATACCAGCACCAAGAGTTAAAAGGCTGATGAAATTGATAACTGAACTCACCTTGAAATTTCGTTCTATACTATCACTAAGACTATAATTTGCTAAAAAATTAACAGATATTGGTGAAAGTATATAATAGCCAAAGAGTACTCCAGCAAAGAATAAAAGGGATGAAAAACCAATAACTAGTGATGAATATTTTTTTTCAGAGTTTTTTAATGCTGGCTTTATAAAACGATAAATTTCATACAAAAGATATGGCATTGCAATAATTAAACCTCCAATAATCGCAATCATAAAATGCTGATAAAATTGCTCTTGTATGTCCAATGCTTGAAGTTTAAAACCCATAACTTCAATGCATATTCTGTCAGTATCATATATAAAGTGACTTAGATCGCACAACGTTCGATAAGTCCAGAAGTCATTTTTGGTCGATCCCAATAGAATGGAATCAAAAATATACTTACCATTGATAAAGGAAAAAACTGCACCTAAGACAATAGCTATTATTCCCCGAATTAGATGCCAACGAAGAGCTTCTAAATGCTCTAAGAAAGTCATTTGATCTTCGAATTCGTCTACATCAATTTGATCCAATGGCATAATTTTATTTGTAGTTTACACTAACATTCCACCACAAACACTTAGGACTTGACCAGTAACATAAGTTGACATATCACTACCTAAATAAATACAAGCATTTGCGACATCATCGGGATGACCACCTCTTTTTAGGGGAATACCATCCGTCCATTTTTTTAATGCATCATCACCCAACTCTGCAGTCATTTCTGTCTCAATAAAACCAGGTGCTATCACATTACATCTAACACTCCTACTACCCAGCTCTTTGGCAATCGATTTACTGAATCCAACAATACCTGCTTTTGATGCAGCATAGTTACTTTGCCCTGCATTACCCATCACACCAACAACACTACTCATATTAATGATACTTCCCTGTTTTTGCTTGAGAAATGTCCTTAGACTTGCCTTGGTTAAATTGAAAACAGATTTTAAATTGACATTCATGATCTCATCCCATTGTTCTTCTGACATACGCATTAAAAGATTATCTCTAGTTATTCCAGCGTTATTAATTAGAATATCTATCTTCCCAAATTCATCAACTACTGAATCAACAAGTGCTTGTGATGATTCAAAATCTGCAGCATTACTCTGAAATCCTTTTACTTTAACGTTATATTTTGAGGACAACTCTGACTCCAAAGCATTGGCTTTTTCAACGGATTTAGCAAAACTAAAAGCTATGTTACATCCATTTTCGGCATATTTTTCTGCAATTGCTTTTCCAATTCCCCTGCTTGCTCCTGTAATTAATGCTGTTTTATCTACTAGTAATTTCATGGTTTAATTTGGTTTTAGGCAAATGTATAATTTGCCTAGCTATTTACTAACAATATTCAATCTTATCTCAGGTAATAGAAAACTTAAACCTTAAAATTACGTTTTTAAAGTGTGTCCTATTATAGCCTTAAAACAGAACAAAAGTTACCAATTTCTATGCATGAAGCATGGGATTTCTTTTCATCACCTAAAAACTTGAGTAAAATCACCCCAAAGCATATGGGTTTTACAATCACTAATAAACCGTCAGAGACAATGTTTGAAGGGCAAATTATTACCTACAAAGTCAGTCCATTATTTGGTATTAAAATTAATTGGATGACCGAAATAACCACCGTGAAAAACCATGAATATTTTATTGACGAACAACGATTCGGCCCTTATTCATTGTGGCATCACAGACACCATTTTTCAGAAATTGAAGGAGGAGTAAAAATGACTGACGAAGTAAACTACAAACTACCATTCGGAATCATAGGTAGTATTGCTCATCGTATATTTATTAAAAATAAGCTTAAATCTATTTTTGAATATCGAGAAAAAGTCCTAATTGACATTTTTGGACAATTCTAAGTTTACTTTTTATTTAGTTCAAAATGAAAAGGTAAGAATTGACTGACATCACTTGCACAAAACACTTCTTCTCCTCCATCCCACATGTAAACCTTAATAGGTGATTTTTGCCTTACTTGGATGTCTGAAATTACTTGAAGACAACCTGCACATGGAACTAAAACTCTAGGAACCTCGTACTTGTTTGACTCTGCATAAATTGCAATTTCCTTAACCTTATTGTCTTCTAAATTCTTAGAACTTTCAAACAAAGCAACACGTTCAGCACAAAGGCCAGATGGAAATGAGGCATTTTCTTGATTACTACCTAAACCGATGTGTCCATTTTCATGAAGCACTGAACATCCAACATAAAATTCAGAAAAAGGTGCATACGAACTATCCTTTGCTTGTTTTGCTTGTTTTAATAAGGCTATCTTATTTGAATCTAGAGAGTCAAAAGATAATTCCTCAATCCTTACTAATTTTTCCATAATTAACCAATTTTAGTCGCAATATCCACATATTTTGATTAGTAGATTAATAATCTGAAAAAAAATGTAGGTTTGAAATCAATCATTATATCATGAAAGTAGTCATTTTTGGAGCTGGATTATCATCCACTTATTTAATTAAATATCTTGAAGAAAATGCTTCTGCTCATAATTGGGTGATTACCGTTGCTGATAAAGAGCCAGATAACCTAAAAAAAAGGGTAATCTCCAAAAACACCAAAACTATTCTTTTTGATATTCAAGATGAGATTATACTAAATGATCTAATAAAAGAAGCAGATCTTGCAATTAGTATGTTGCCTGCTAGCTTACATCTTAGCATTGCAAAAAAGTGCATTAATCACAATACTCACCTTGCTACTGCATCTTATCTTTCCCCAGAAATAAAAGAATTAGACAAAATTGCTAAAACAAAAAAATTACTTTTCTTGAATGAATGTGGTTTAGATCCAGGGATAGACCACTTATCAGCAATGAAATTAATTGATAAAATTCGAGAAAATGGCGGAAAAATAACTGAATTTGAGAGCTTTACAGGTGGTTTAATCGCACCGGAATGTGAAGATAATCCTTGGAGATATAAATTCACTTGGAACCCCAGAAATGTAATTTTAGCTGGTACAGGTGGAGCTGTGAAATTTATTCATAATGGAAGGTATAAATACATCCCCTATCAAAAAGTTTTTAGAAGAACAGAAATAGTTGAAATTGACGGTTATGGAAAATTTGAAGGATATGCTAATAGAGATAGTTTAAAATACAGACAGACTTACGGGCTCAATGATGTCAAAACAATGTATAGAGGTACATTTAGAAGACCTGGCTTCTCAAAAGCTTGGAATTGCTTTGTTCAATTAGGAGCTACTGATAATTCCTATAAACTACCCTTTTCAAAAGGACTATCACACCGAGACTTTATAAACACCTTTCTACCCTACCATCCATCAGATAGTATTGAGTTAAAATTTAAATCCTATCTTAATATTAACCAAGACGATATTTATTTATGGGAAAAAATCGAAAGCACAGGTATATTTTCAAATGAAAAAATAACTATAGATGACGCATCTCCTGCTCAAATATTACAGCATATTTTAGAAAAAAAATGGAGCCTTAAAAATGATGATAGAGATATGATTGTAATGTGGCATAAAGTAAAATACTTTACAAAAGATGGTAAATACAAAAATGTACAAAGTAGTCTAGTTTGTGAAGGTGAAAATAGAAAATATACAGCTATGTCTAAAACAGTAGGTATGCCTCTAGCTATTGCATGTAAATTGATTTTAACAAAAAAAATATCACAAACTGGATGTATATTACCAACACATCCCGAATTTTACCAACCAATACTCAAAGAATTGGAAAATTATGGGATAACGTTTATTGAAAAATATGATTAAGGATTAAATGGAATTGAATCCGTATACTGGTTATAGAAATAAAACCCACCTAAGCCACCATTTATATTTCCTTCTATTTGCCCTTCAAAATATAATGGTCCTCCAAATACATGATTATTTTGAATAAGCATTAAATAGTAGTTGTACATTGACTCAGATACTGACTTTAATCGAACATGAATTGTTTTAGGTCTGAAACCCGAATGAGCTAAACTATCTTTTTGTATTCTCAGTCCTATTTTTTTATCTAATCCGTTAAACAATTCGTCATTAAAAATGACTCTATTAGTGGGTTCTGTTGTAGTCTGAATTGTTGATGAGAATATCTTATCCTTACTTGAAAATCTTATTGGATAATGCTTAATTATAGAATCATTGAGGAGAGATTGTTCTCCAATAACACTTAGGTCTAGAACATAAAAATTATCCATAGATGGATCATTAATAGTTATATCTAAGTGGTAAAAAACAGTTCCAGTTGATATAGAATCTATAGTTAATTTTACATTATCCATAGGCACTCTATCAGTAGATTGAATGCTTGGATAATCAATCACATGAGCATTAATCTGGTACAAACCTCCTTCTTCTACTGTGTAAGGTAAAATAACTTCACCTTCATCTATCCAAAAATCATCATCAATAATACGTATAGAATCTTTAAATAATTGAATATTAACTGCTTCATTCAGCTTTTGAGTCAATGGACTACCTAAAAGCTTAAATGACTTATCAAGTTTTAACTTTAATAAACTATCAGGGGTGTTAAAGGCATTCAAAACAAGCTTTGGTTTAAAATTGACATCATCGTATGGTATCTGTTTGTCACAAGACACCAAAATAATAGATATAAATACTGCCAAATATTTTATCATATTTTAATGGAATATTTTGCTATTGGTAAGATGGGCATTAAAGATCTAATTTTCAATACGGGATCAGAAGATTCATCTAAACCGATGAAAGCCATAAATGGATTAAAGCGATTATAAATATTATAGACACCAAAAACTAGTGTTGATTTGAACTTTTTATGTTGTTTCTCAATAGCATACGAAATATCAAGGTGATGAATAGCCGGGAGTCTAAAATTATTTATTTGATCAAAGTCTTCCAATATAACAGGCTCATCGTTAATGAAAGTAACATACCTTCCAACAGGAAGAGTAATAGGGTTTCCACTAATGTAGTTGAAGGAAATCATTAATTTTTTATTATCAGAAAATGAATGAGATGTCCAAATTGAAAAATCATGGGGCCTATCAAATTTTGAATAATATAATTCACCATTATTTATATTTTCAATGGTTCTATTAGATCTACAATAAGTATAGGCTAAATTCAATGAAAGTTTATCAAATTTCATATCAAAGTTAGATTCTAATCCATAGGAACTCCCAATACCTTGATTGATGTTAGCCTCCCAATTTTGACTGTAGAGATTTGGGGTGTTCAAATTATACTCTGCAATATGCCTAAATCGCTTATCAAAAAATCCTATACTAAAATTACCATGAGAGTAATTATGAGCCAACTTGCAAATAAATTGATTTGCACTAATTGGCTTAAGTGCATTAGAAACAGGAAACCAGATGTCTATTGGCAGTCCTAAATTATTATTAGGAATCAATTGGATAAACTGATTAGTAATAGAATAACCTATCCTTAATTGCGATTTTTTAGTTAAATTAAAGAGTGAAAATAACTTGGGCTGAAAATATATAAAATCGTTTGTTTGGTTTGAATACTGAGTCAGCCGAATACCATAATTTACATATCCACTTCTGAAATAAGTCTTATTCTCAATGAAAGAAAAATATTCGTAAGAATCAAAAGATGAACTTTTCACAATAGTATCTGTATCATAGAAAATAGATGATGCATAGTCATTATCTGTTACTTTATATGTCCGTTCATATGGTAAGAAATTATAATTAGCGATACCAAATCCTATTTTAGCAAGATTTCTATCATTTAAAAAAACATTAGCATCCATCGATGAGTGTATTTCTCGAATTCCGCTTTTGTAATTAGATGAATTACTTGAATAATTATTATCTTCATCTAAACTATATTCATCTGTGAAATTTAAAGTATATGAACTAATTGATGCCTCAGTAGTTAAAAGAACTCTTGAAGTAAGCTTAGAATTCCACTTCATCCCCAATAAAGTATTCCTCCATCCCAAAGCTCCTTCAGTTTTTTCTGTAAATTGATTAGGAGAATTTACATTAAGCTTCGATGTAAAATTTAATTGATCACCACCATAATAACTGGTAAAACTCAACTGATTGTGTTCATTAATCTGATAGTGAATTTTCCCAAAAAGATCAAGAGACCATAAATAGGATTTATTTTTTATAGCATTTGATCGATCTTCAATGTTTTGTAAAGGACGAATCAACAAATCTAAGTAGGTCCTTCTTGCACTAAATGAGTAGCTTAATTTATTTTTAACAATAGGTCCATTTACAGCTACAGCACTTGATAAAAGTCCTAAATCAAGAAATAATTCTGTCTTATTTTTATTTCCATTATTTAATCCAATATCAACAATACTACTTAATCGATTACTATATTTTGATGGGAAAACGTCCTTGTATACTCTAATGTTGTTAACTATAGGCGTATTAAATATAGAATATAAACCCATTAGGTGAAAGGTATTATAAACTGGAATCCCATCGACTAAAATAAAATTTTGATCTGGTCCACCACCTCTGACAGATAGACCTTGTTGACCATATGAGACATTTTGAATACCAGGAATTAATTTAATCGAATTAAGTGCATCAATCTTACCATTTAAACTAGGTATTTGTAAATGCATCGAATTTATTTGATCATAATCCTTGAAATCTTGAACTAAACTATCTTTAATCGTGATTTCAACTGTTTCAAGATTAGTTACCGGCTTTAGCCTAATATACAAGTACTGATTTTGGTTTACTCTCACTCGATTATTACTTATTTGATAACCCGGGTGATATACATCAATAGATACCTCTCTATTTGGAACAGATAATTGAAACATACCCATTTGGTCAGAAACAACATACATGTTATTATTTAATTTAATAACAGCATTGGATACTCTCTCAGATGAATTGACATCGATAATACTTCCAGATATAACAAATTCTCTGTAAGGGAATAAGTTGATTATTTTATCATCTAATCTATCATGGGATAAACCACATGAATCTTCAATGATTATAAGAATATTACGTAAGGGTTCATTTAAGCATTTCAAAGTTATATGCTTGTCAACAAGGTTTTGAATTTTGTAGTTAAAATGGACATTGGTTTGATTTTCAATTGAATCTATACATTCTAATAAATAACCAGAAAAACTTAAGGTAACTCTTTTATCATATTCAAATGTCTGAGCATTAGATGATAAAGCGATTAAAAATAATATGATAAAACCAATTTTTTGCAACGACTACGAAAGTCGTAAATTGATTACTTCAAAACAATGGAATTGTTAATTAAAGCAAAATTGTTGCCAGAGATTTTGTTTAATATTTTGATGCAATTTTTGAGATCATTTTTAGGTAGAGATACTGAATAAACATCTTTCAATAGTCTGGGTTTGATGTGATGATTTACATCATAAATAAGTTTAATTTGAGCTAAAATATCAGCAAGAGTTGAATTTTTACATATAACATAACCATCATTAGTAATTGAAATTTTTGAGGTTGTTCGAGAAATTTCATCTAATGATGAAGTAAGTAAATCTCCTGATTTGAGGTAATATTCTTGATTATTTTGGATATAGGATAGATGACCATCAAAAAGTTCGACAAGAACAGATTGATTATCTTCATTAACAGAAACTTTAAATTGAGTACCGTGAACGACAATATCACCAATAGTTGTATGTACGACGAATTTTTTATTGGATTCGAATACATCAAAAAAAGCTTCACCTGAAAGTGTAACTTCACGATTTGATGAGTTAAAGTTATTTGATAGAATTAGCATGGAATTTGGATTTAAGATTACTTGACTATTATCTTCAAGTATATAATTTTCAGCATATTGGGATGTTTTGTAATGTGACTTCTTCGATATAAAATTCCAACTTACAATCGTGACTATAGCAATTATTATACTTGCAGCCAGGTTAACATAACTAGATTTCGTTAGATAGTAACGTGGTTTAATTGTAATTTTAGACTCAAAACTTTTCCAAGTATAATCAATATTTTCAGATTCATAGCTAAGTGAATTTGTAGCTTCCCAAATTGATTTATAAACATCAAATGCTCGCCTCAACTGAACATTTGCATCCATATCTTGAAGAAATAAAGCACGATCCTCAGAGGACATGCTATTTGTCAAGTATTGAATAATTCTATGTTCTAAATCCGGTGACATTAATATTTAGAGGCAGTTATTTACTGTAGATTTAAGGTGTGAGAGCGTACGTTGGTTGTGTTTACTCTCATTAAGCCATGCATTTACGTCGTCAGCTTCTTTTCTTGTACATTTACCAAACAAAAATTTCAAGAGTATATTTGATTCCCAAATCATAATTATAATTCTTTTATACATATTAATACATTGATTTATTGACCAACCCTTATTCATATCTTAATTTTTTTTTAAATATTTTTAATGCTTTGGTAATTTGAGCTTCAACCGTCTTAATTGATATATCTAAAAGTGATGCTATTTCTTTATTCGAAAGCTGATCTATTCGACTCATAGCAAACACTTGCTTACATTTAGAAGGTAAACCATTCATTATTTGTTGAATAATTATATGTTGTTCTTTTTCTAAAAGTGACTGATCTGCCTTAAAATCACTCAACATATCAAGTTGTTCACTGAATACAATCACTAATTTGTGTTTTTTTATGTGATTGATACATCGATTTTTAACAGCGGTATAGAGGTAGGTTTTCAAACTACTATCTAATTTTAGTCGATTTCTTTTATTCCAAACTGACAAAAAAACATCATTAACTAATTCAATTGAATCTTCAGAACTTCTTGTAAGGTAGATAGCATAATTTACAAGAGATGGTTGGAATCTCTTATATAGTTTTTCGAATTGAATGTTGCTTTCCACCAGTTAAATCTTTGAAGTCCAAAATTAACAAACAATGCCACACTAAACTTACCCATTAAACAAAATTTATTATTAGGAATACATAACATAAATTTTAAATTTGCATTCCTTTTAAGAAGGTCGGATGGCCGAGTGGCTAGGCAGAGGTCTGCAAAACCTTTTACACCGGTTCGAATCCGGTTCCGACCTCTTTTACTTTCGATATTTTACGTATTTTTTTCTGGTTTATTAATAACATACCCAATGCTCATTTTGGTATTAACATAATGTCATTGAAAATTATTTAACTAAAAAAAGGGAATGAATAATCATTCCCCTCTATATTTTCTTTAGACTTTAGAACTATTGGTCATCTCTTCGAATAACGTCAAATTTACCTCTCGAGATGTTTACACTTTGACCTGTCTTACCATTCTTAACAATGCCTGAAAAAGTTCCTTTGATGTGTTCACCAATGGCACCATATTCCGTTACAACAATTGTTACAGTACTTCCTGATGCACTATATTCTTCGCGTCTGATAGTACCTTCTTCCCCTGCTCCTGCTTGGAAATCAACATCTGAACTACCAACCTCTGTTACAAACGTTCCTGTGGTTTTACCTGGAAAGGTGATATTAAAACTAGCATCTCCAAAATTTTGATCATTTCCAAAAACACTTATGTAAGTGTTTTCGTCACGGGTGATATATTCACCAAAGGTTCGATCAACTTCTTCATTGAGTTTAAATAATTCTAAACCAATCTGAATTTGATTTTCTATAGTTACTGTTGGTGTAGAATCTTGATTATTATCATTAGGTTGAGTAGTGGTTGTATCATCTCCACAACCTGTAGTTAATGTCAGTGCCGCTGCACTAATAAGTAATAGTACTAAAGTTATATTTTTCATTTTATTATTAAATAATATTAACAAATTTACAAACAAATTTTATCAGCCAAAATTTCAAAAAGGATAATATCTGTAAAGTATCAAAAGATGACATTCGACTGATCATTTATGGCTTTAATTCCACTGCTAGTAATTACCTTACCATCGAATCTGCCATTATATATTAATTGATTTCCATTGCAAACCAGGTAGGACGATTCAGGTAAAGCAATTACTTTCTGATGGGGATTAGCAGCAAGAAACTCTCTAAGTCTTTGTAATCTAGATTCACCTCCATGATTTGGAATAGATTTTTCAGTGTAATGCGGATTAATTTGAAAAGGAACAAGACTTAATGATTGAAAACTTTTAGGTTCAACGATTGGCATATCATTCGTAGTTCTTATGGTGGGTGAAGCAATATTAGAACCAGCACTCCATCCTACATAGGGTTTCCCATTGGCAACTACTTTTTGAATGGTTTCTAAAAGATCAAATTGTTGAAGCATTTTGAGTAAGTGAAAGGTGTTCCCCCCTCCTACAAATATTGCACTAGAATCTTTAAGAGCTTTTGCTTTATCATCAAAATTATCTAGGTTGGAAACCTTAACATCAAAAGATGATAATGCATAATTTACTTTTTGAGTATACTCATCATATGTAAAACCAACACCTGCATACGGAATAAATATAATAGATGAATGATCTTTAACAAAAGAGGTAATTGTACTAGAGCACCATTGCATGTATGGTTCACCGTAATTAGTACTATTACTTAATAAAAGTAAATTCAAATGAAATAATTTTATTTAATAATTTCTAAAAGTTCTACTTCAAATAATAAAGTAGAACCAGCTGGGATAGGTCCTGTTCCTCGATCACCATATGCTAAGTCAGCAGGAATTACTAACTCCCATTTTGAACCAACGTTCATCATCATTAAGGCCTCAGTCCACCCTTTGATAACCTGATTAGTAGCAAATTCTGCAGGTGTGCCGCGTTCAATTGAACTATCAAATACCGATCCGTTAATCAACTTACCCGTGTAATGTACCTTTACTTTATCACCATCAGTTGGAATTTCACCAGAACCTTTAGTTATGACTTTATACTGCAAACCTGATTCTGTTACTTCTACTCCTTCTTTGGTCATGTTTTCAGCTAAAAATTCATCACCCTCCTTACGTACAACAGCACTTTGTTCTTGCTTTAATTTTTTGAAGTAGGTGTTCATAAAATCACTAGCTAACTCATCACTGATTTCGGATTCTTTTCCATCAAATACTCGCTGTATTGCAGTTAAAAATGAGGTCCTGTCAAGTTCAGTTTGTCCCGTGTTACTTTTTAAACCTTTTGCATAGTTGTACCCCAATAAATAACTTACGCTATCCAATTGAGTGGATAGCTCGGTATCAAGGGAGGTATCAATTGTTTCTTGTGTTTGGCAGGCAACTAAGGTTAATGCAATACCAAAAATTATTAATTTATTCATATTATTACTTTGTTTTATTAATATTTAAGCGTCTAATTTAAGATCTTTATATAATTCTGAACGTCTTATTTTTAAATCGTCATCTTCTCTGTAAGAGTCATAATCTGTCTTTTTATCAACTGTGCCATTAGGGCTAATTTCTATTATTCGATTAGCAATGGACTGAATGAATTGATGATCATGTGATGTAAACATCGCAGTTCCTTTGTAATCTTTTAAACTATTATTAAAAGCGGTGATTGATTCTAGATCTAAGTGGTTTAGTGGTTCATCCAACATTAAGAAATTAGGATTGGACAACATAAGCTTTGATATCATGCAACGTACCTTTTCACCACCACTTAGTACATTACATTGTTTTAATGCTTCTTCCCCACTGAATAACATTTTTCCTAAAAATCCACGAATGAATGTTTCATCCTTTTCTTCAGAATACTGACGTAACCAATCTACTAAACTTAGCGTTGACTTAAAATACTCATCATTATGATTAGGCAAGTATGCTTGATTGATGGTAATTCCCCACTCTATTTCTCCACGATCAGGTTCAATCTCACCATTTAAAACCTGATAAAACTTAGAGGTAATGATACTATGCTTTGAGAATAAAAATACTTTATCACCTTTAGTTAGGTTAAATGAAATATTCTCAAAATAAGGTGCTAAACTTAGATTCTTGACATTAAGAATTTGATCTCCAGCTTCTCGTTCTTGAACAAAAATAATGGCGGGATATTTTCTGCTAGATGGTTTGATTTCTTCCAGATTAAGATTGTCCAACATTTTTTTTCGAGAAGTTGCTTGTTTAGATTTTTTTACATTGGCACTAAATCGAGCAATGAATTCTTGAAGTTCTTTTTTACGCTCTTCGGCCTTCTTGTTTTGATTTTGTTGTTGACGAAGAGCCAATTGAGAACTTTCATACCAAAATGTATAGTTACCTCCAAATTGGTTAATTTTATTAAAATCAATATCAACAATTTGAGTGCATACCGAATCTAGAAAGTGTCTATCGTGAGATACAACTATAACAAGATTTGGAAAATTTAATATAAAATTCTCCAGCCATGATACTGTCTCAATATCTAAATCATTAGTAGGTTCATCCATTACAAGAATGTCAGGACTACCAAACAAAGTTTGAGCAATGAGTACACGAACCTTTTCATTGTTACTCAGGTCCTTCATCAACATGTTATGCTTCTCTGTAGGAATACCTAAACCACCTAATAATTCTCCGGCCTCACTTTCAGCCATCCAACCGTTCATTTCTGCAAATTTCTCTTCTAATTCAGAAGCTTTTATTCCATCCTCCTCTGAAAAATCAGGTTTAGCATAAAGCTCATCCTTTTCGAGCATAATATCGTACATCTCTTTATGCCCCATCATGACAGTGTGCAATACAGGGTGTTCGTCATATGCAAAGTGATCTTGGCTCAAAACAGCCATTCGCTTACCTTTCTCAATTGAAACATGACCAGATGTTGATTCCATGTCCCCTGTAAGTACTTTTAAAAAAGTTGATTTACCAGCACCATTAGCACCGATAATACCATAGCAATTATTGGTATTAAATTTTAGGTTTACTTCATCGAACAAAACCCTCTTCCCAAAACGAATGGATAAATCACTGACTGCAATCATACTTTGCTATTATTATGCTAAAGGGTGCAATATTAAGGTTTTAGATTGTTAAAATAAATAAAGAAGTAACCTATAATTTTAGATATATTTGCATCATACAATAAAGGAACACAAAAATGGCTTCACTTTTAAATTTTCTAATGCTTTTGCCATAGCACATTGTTCCAAAAATTACTATTTATAATACAATGAACATTTTCGTAGCAAGTCTACCATTTAGTGTGGACGACCAAGAATTAAGAGAACTTTTTGAGCCATATGGCGAAGTATCATCATCAAGGGTCATCTTTGACAGAGACAGAAACCGATCCAAAGGATTCGGTTTTGTAGAAATGAATGACGATGCCGCTGCTCAAACAGCAATAGCTGAACTAAACGAATCTTCTTTTCAAGGAAGAGATATCGTCGTAAAAGTTGCAGAGGAAAGACCCCAACACAATAACAGGTATTAATTTATAAACATTTAAAAATTCAAAGCTCCCAAAATTTGGGAGCTTTTTTTTAAAGAAAAATTTACATAAGAAATATTTTCATCAATAAATTACTAAATAGTTAGTTTATGTCATATTCAAATAAATGTCATTAACATAAAAATCAAGCTGATCGGTTATGCTGTCCCAACTAAAACGTTGATGTGCTATGGTTAACCCCTTCTCTCCAACCTCACGTCGTTGGGCAATATCAGAAAGTAAATGATTGACTTGATAAACAAAATCATTAGATTCTTGAGCCATAATTACTCCATCTCCACTTTCAATTTGAAGACCAGCAAAACCTATGTGTGTACAAACCACAGGAACACCCATAGCCATAGCCTCTAATACC
>CESO01045038.1_pt1 | contig 27825 bp, 24 predicted proteins | sample 356341 | NCBI WGS metagenome assembly CESO01 (sample SAMEA2621812, study PRJEB7988) | marine metagenome | biome: marine biome (ENVO:00000447); feature: deep chlorophyll maximum layer (ENVO:xxxxxxxx); material: "saline water (ENVO:00002010), including plankton (ENVO:xxxxxxxx)" | depth 35 m | reverse complement strand
TTTGGCTCACTCGCCACCGGCTAAGTCTCGATCTTGACGGCGCGAGACATCCTCTGCACGCACAGCTTGGTCTGCCATCTCATCGAAGCGCGCTTTAGCTTCTGCTAGGGCCTGTTCGCGCTTACGGGGCAGGTAGTATTCCTGGTATGCACGGTAACTGACGATCGCAACCAATGCGGCCAGACAACCCCAGGACAACAGGTCTATGAGCTCAACTCGCGCGAACCAGGGAACCGAGCTTTCGTCCTCTTTCATAGTGCTGGCCGCTACCAATGCAAGCAGGGGTACCGCGAACAACAGATAGGTGCGAATAATCTTACAGATAGTGCAATCTGCGCCCATCATCAGCTAGCACTCATCCAATCTGCTCCCTCAAAGCACCTTGCGCGTCAGCGCAAAGCTGAATGAGTTTATTCGCCGCCTGGTTGATCGAATCATAATAGTCAGCGGATAAGCGGAGATTTTCTTCAAGGCTCTGTACTGAAGCGATGGCAGCTGTAAGCGCAAGTGACTGCCGAGAGGTATAGTATCTCAGTACCGGACATTCTTCATCGAATATCAGCTTTAGGCGCTGCTCTAATAAATCGATCACCGTGACATCAGTGCTACCTGAGGCAATAGTCGAAAGACAATTTTTATGGATTTCAGTGCTAATTTTAGCTGCATGATCTAGCTTTTCTTGAGTCTCGACTAACGCGTTCAACACGGCTTCGACACGCTCCTTAGGCAACATTGCCGCAGTCGCTATGTCTACATGATACCTATCACCAGAGTCCTTTATTACCAAGGGATGCCTGGCTAATGGCATGTGGTCCCACCCATCGAGGTAGGCTCCTTTAGAAGTGGAATTAATCAGCGTAGCGGTATTTTTAAACGTCTGCGCGACATTTTGAAACTCTCCAATAAACGAGAAGTAGTTGGGCAAGGTAGGCAGCATCTCACCACCAATGCCTTTACACGTTAGGTGCGCCTCTTGATCAGTGGTCAAGTCGTCGTTTGCCGCTTCACCCACATATAGTCCGCCCCCTACGCTGAGATCCTGTCCCAGCAAGGTGACCGATTTGGCGCCCAGGGCTAGTACCATGATGGCCCCTAATGTCGAAACGGACGTCCCTATAAAATACGGCGTCTCGTCACCGTGCAACGACGCAGACAAGCGGGTGCCGCGAAAACCTGGTTCGGGATAGGCAAAGTGCGTGGCGAAGCCTGCGTCGTAAAAAGCAGGGTGGCACCCCTCATTCAGAATCAGTGCGACGTCCGCTATTTTTGAAGGCTCCGGAATCGCATCCCGATGATCCTGCGGGTCCTGCCAAATAGCGATATCGGGCCGAACGCCCGCATCTATTAGTGCCGATAGCGCCTTCATCGTGGCGATAATCAAAAAACGATCCTGTACCGAAGCCAGCAATTCGAGATCGTTTGCCAATGAAGGCCCCGGAGAAACAATCAGGACATCTGCGTCCTCGAGCTGGTCTTTCAACCCCATCACCGAGGGCAGTCTGGCCAGCCTTGGAACGAGCGAGAGCCACTGCTCCGCAGTCATCTGCGGCAACCATTGTGTCGTTCTGCCAGCAATAATGCACGTGCCGATAGACTTGGCGATCAGATGAAAATGCTTCTCGTCGTTGGCGCTGTAATCCATCGCGATTAGCGCCACTCTAGGAAGTGAATACCGACTTAAAATCGGTTCCAACGAGGGCAACGCTATCTGCTCGCCCGCCATTACAAATACGGTGTCGGCGTCGCTCGTGTCAGCATCCTCCTCAATCGGATAAGCAGTCATCCAGATGAACTTCGTCTGCCCCCTGGCGCGGAGTGCATCACGCAGATGCTCGCCATCGGCATCCGTCAGCACCACCACATCCTGCGCAAAATCCCATATCCCCGGCAGCGCGTCGTCGATGTACAACTGAAAACCCTGACTTGATTGCCGGAGCTCCTCCAATGCAAAGGACGCTCTCGCCTCCGCGATCCATTTGTGCAGAAACTGCAAGCGATCGTTAACGGCAGTCGCCACCTCAAGATAACTCTGGATCAATTCCGGGTTGTATTGTAGCGCGGCGTCCTGATCTACACCTGATTGCTTCGCCTGATCCTGCGATTGGGACAGGACTGACCGGTAGTAGCGAATGCGGTCCAGCTTGACCCGCGAGGCATCGATGTCACCAGCTTTCGCTAGCTCGACCGCCTCGTTACATTCCCGTAGAAGTGGTTCAAGGCTAGCGGTATACATATACACCTCCCCGAAATTAGAGTAATACGCACCAATTTACTTGTTAAGATTACACGGAATTGCGCAGAAGCGCCTCAGCACTACCCAGCTATATCGGGGTCAAAAAGACGTAGCGTGCCGCCATGCTAGTTTTGAAGCTCACTGCGAGACACGAAATAGAGAACGCATCGCTATGGAACAAAAAACAGAATTAGTATTCGTGTCCGGTAACTTCAACGTACTGCATGCGGGCCATATCCGCCTCTTTGCTTTCGCACGCAACTTTGGTGACGAGTTAATCGTGGGTGTTAACAGTGATCGGATAGCAGGTGATGCTGCTTATATTCAAGAAACACTGCGCCTTGAGGCAGTGCAGACAAATAGCTGGGTCGATCGGGTTGTCCTGATCGACGAACCTATCAGTGATCTAGTCGAACGATTAAAACCTGCTGTAGTGGTGAAGGGCCGTGAATTTGAGCATCTTGAAAACGTAGAGGAAGAGGCGCTGTCTTATTACGGAGGAAGGCTAATATTCGGGACATCAGAGCTACCCATCTCCTCACGAAATATCTTAGCGGGAGAGTTGGCCTCCTCAAATTACAAGATGGCTGCTATTCCACCTTCGTACATCAAGCAGCATGACATCAACCTTGAAATGCTCCAAAAAATAATTAATGAATTCAACTCTCTGAGAGTAGCGGTTCTTGGCGATCTCATTGTTGACGAATACATTAGTTGTGAAGGGCTTGGGATGTCACAAGAGGACACGAGCCTTGTGGTGACGCCTGTTGATAAGAGGCGATTTTTAGGTGGCGCAGGTATCGTGGCCGCACATGCATCACAATTAGGGGCTTCATCGTCCCTCATTACAATCCTGGGAAATGATGAGTGTGGTGAATTCGCGAGGCAGACATTATCTAAGCACCGGGTAGAGGAGATATCAATCGTTGACGACAGCCGACCCACCACTCTGAAACAAAGATTTCGATCCGGAAGCAAAACGCTTCTAAGAGTTAGTCACTTGATTCAGAGCTCTGTTAGTCCAAACTTGCAAGATCGAATATATGAGAAGTTTGTTGCCACTCTAGACCAGTGCGATTTAGTTGTTTTTTCGGACTTCAACTACGGATGTCTCCCGCAACAGCTAGTGGAAAAATGCATAAGTGCGGCGGCAGCTAGAAATGTCATGTGTGTTGCAGACAGTCAGTCATCCTCGCAGGTAGGAGACGTATCCAGATTCCATAATATGACCCTAATCTCTGCAACGGAGAGGGAAGCACGGATAGCTCTCAGGGACCACGACGATGGTTTAGCTGTAATAGCGGACAAACTACGAAACGCGGCCAAAGCGCAAAACATCCTGTTAAAGCTTGGGGCAGACGGGGTTCTTTTACATATGCGGTCAGATTCACGCGGGGTACTCACGAACGAACTACCCGCGCTAAACCCCCGGCCAGTTGATGTTGCCGGCGCTGGGGATTCCATGCTGATAGCGAGTGGCTTAGCCCTAGCCGCAGGCGCTACACCATGGGCCGCTGCCGTTCTTGGCACATATTCAGCGGCCATACAAATTGGTAGGCTCGGCAATAAACCGCTGAGCCAAAGCGAATTAGTCGCTGCTATTCAGGCTAATTTTTCCTAGATAAACTCCAAGAAGTCTTTACAACGGTCTGCATGCACCCAGTTCTGCGACAGTTATGCCTACATGCTGCCTCACCCAAGTATCCACCTCCCCGTCAATGAGACACCGCTGAACTCAAGTTTTACAACGTCTACCGATAGATACTGGGCGGCAGATACCCCAAACTTTCATGCGGTCGCTCGTCGTTGTAGTCGAGCCGCCACAACCGAGCCATCTCGCGTACCTGACACAGTGATTCGAACAGATAGGCCCCCAAGAACTCCTATTGGAGCGGCTCATTGAAGCGCCACGCAAATCCGTTTTGCTGTGGCCTACTCTTCTGTATGTAGACGACCTCAATACCGTGCTCCTCGCGCCAGTCAGCGATGATGCTAGATATCAGTTCCGGTCCATTATCTATTCGTACTTGGTGCGGTAAGCCATTTGTTTTACCGATCTTCAATGCTGGAGACTTAATATTAAATCAGCGACAAGAGCCCACGACTTTTGCTGTTTACATTGCCATATCAAGGACGAGTTTAGTGGTACATTGCCTGCTATCGCTAACTGGATCCTAAGCATTACCCTCTTCCATTGAGTACGAGTCGGAATAGCAAGGACGATATCATTAAATAATCCCCATCTTGGACCACAGTGTGTATCTTGCAAGAGTGAAAGGTTCGAGCTGGAATCTGACTATTAGGTGGAGAACTACTATGGCTAGGAAGACCGACCAACTACTCGGAGTAATCGACCAAGCCAAAGTAACCAGTGAATTCGAGCTGGCGATTGAAGAGATTACACGGAGTGGCTATACCATTCTAAAAGGTGTTCTGTCCGATTCTGATCTCGAATTCCTGACTTCAGGTGACCTAGAGCGAATATATGAGGCGCAATGCAAAGAGATTGGTGGCCATGAGAAGATGTTGGAGATAGGTGAGGATGGGAGTGTCAAACATCTCTACTACTACGACCCTTTTTATGTCGAGTTGCTTAAAAAGGAATCTCCAGTTTCGATAGCTAAACACTTCCTAGGCGAAAAGATCAGCCTTTACCTGCAAAATGCAATAATGAACTCGCCCGGAGTCGAAAATCCAGCTTCGGTATGGCATAGAGATCTGCCATACCAGCACTATGTATCCGATAGCCCTCTGGCCATCACCACCCTTTATGTGATCGATGAATTCACCCCTCAAACAGGCGGCACCTGGGTGCTTCCGGGCTCTCACAAGTTCAGTGAATTTCCATCCGAGGCATATGTATCAAGGCACAGGCACCAATTGAGTGCGCCGGCGGGATCGGCGATCGTGCTCGACTCTATGCTTTACCACCAGGCAGGATATAACCAATCGACAGGCATGCGCAGATCGATAGGACAGACCTTTACCGTCCCCATCATCAGACCCCAGATAAATTCACCGGCACTCTTGAGGGGTCGATACAGTGACGACGCCTTTCTGAACATGGTTTTTAGTTATGATTATGGTTCAGCAGAGAGTGCACTGGATTACAGGCTAAAGAGGCTACCGTTGGGGGCCGAGCGCGTTGATCCCGGGTGCGGCAAGAGATTGTCAAACATTGGCCAGTAGTCAGTGGAGCCATACGAGGAGCAATTGAGCCGTGGCCACATGAAGAAGAAAGGCGTAATTGTTGGACTCTCTATTCCGGGTATCTATCCACCGGGAAGGACAGACGTAGTGCTGGATACGCTTGCCCCGGCCTTCCTCAAGTCTTGCGTCCAGTCAGATCCTGATCTCAACAGCCGATATGATATTGAGATCATCAATTCCACGATTGATACTGACCTAGAAGCCCTCGCGAGGGAGATAAGCGAAAAGAACCCCTATTTTGTAGGGTATTCGGTTTACGTCTGGAACTACGAACAGATGAGAGAGAATTCGGCGCGTGTAAGGGAGCTTTTGCCTGACACGAAGCTAATCGCGGGGGGGCCACAGGTTTCATTTACTGCTGAGGAGACTCTCCTGGAGAATCCGCAGATTGATTTGGTGATCTGCGGAGAGGGCGAGGCCAGGTTCAAAGACGTTTTGAGGGGTGATATACAGCACGAGATGTTTCACACAATTCCGTTGGTTAGCTATCGGGATGCGAAAGGTGAGATCGTTCAAACCTCGGGAGATATGGTGGCCATACGGAGGGAGATGACCACTGTGCCCTCCCCCTTTCAGAATGGAACTATCAATCTGGATGACGGCCAGAAGCACTCGGTTATGATCGAAACATTCCGTGGCTGTCCAATGCGGTGCAGTTATTGCCAGTGGGGTGACCCTGACGGAACCTTGCAGAAGTTTCAGTTGGAACAGGTCCTAAGAGACATAGACATCGTCTATAACAACCCCAATGTCGAGTTCGCTTATCTCGTTGACGCCAATCTGTTTTATACGCCTAGGACACACTGGAAACCGATCGTTGAGCGAATACGAGATGCCTCTCGCAAGATTCCAACTGTGGCAACCTTGGACATTCGGGCTTTCAACGATGAGATGGTCGAGCTATTCAGCCAATTGGAGTTAGCCTTCAATCAATTCCACTTCGGTCTTCAATCAACGAATCCCAAAGCCCTTGACCTTGCAAACAGAAGATGCAGCGATGATTTGTGGCTTTCTCGAATCAAGAGAATAAGAGAAATCGCACCTCAGATCGAGATCAGTCTTGACATGATTTACGGCATGCCGGGTGACGACTACGATGGCTTCATGAGGACGGTGGATTTCGCTCTAAAACTTGAACCTACACGTCTTTATATGTTCCCGTTACAGGTGCTTCCGGGTACAGGATATTGGGATCTTAAGGACGACCCGAAGTACGGTTTCAAATTATCCGACAAACCTGAGTACATGGCCTACTCAAACGCAACCTACTCTGAATCTGATATGCGGCGCTCCTATGAGTTCTCTACTTGGTTTCAGGCGCTCCAGCGATTCTATCCTATCCGAGATGCCGTGCTATCGATTGACGGGGATGGCCGTAAAGTGGACAACGTGAAGACCTATTTTGAGTATCTGAAACAAAAGATCGATCCGATTCTAGGTATGTCATTCGACTTTAGCATCCACTCAGACAACCGGATACGAAGGCACTTCATGAATACGATGGCGTTACCCAAGAATGCTAAGCTGGCCTACGATGCTGCGATAGAGATGATGAGCGGCAAGCGTGACATTGACGATGTCAGGCTTGGCGCGGAGTTCTATGACAAGCTTTCGCGAAGCGGAAAATCGCCCGAAAGCATCGAGGAAGATTTCAAGGGCCTTTATGGTGCAGACAGGGTCGACTACGTCAAGTGCAACTGGGTAAATTCAGATAACTTAGGAGCTTGATGTGCAGAAGAAGGGTTACCTGGTAGGCATGTATATCCCCGGAGTCTACCCACCCGGGCGCGATGATGTACAAGTCCACCTTCTCGCGCCTGCCTTCCTGAAGGCTTGCGCCGATGCCGACCCTATTATCAGCAAAGAATACGACCTTGAGATCGTCAATGTATCGATAAAAACAGATCTTAAAAAACTCGCACAGAAGATGAGCAAGGGCAACCCTCACTTCGTCGCGTACTCAGTTTACGTCTGGAACTACCTTGAAATAGCGCAAAACGTGGTATTGCTTAAGAAACTGTGCCCTGAAGCTCGAATCCTGATGGGAGGCCCCCAAGTCTCGTTCCTTCGGCAAGAGACTATGGAAGAAAATCCGTTGGTCGACGTTGTTATAGCAGGAACCGGCGAGCGGAGATTTCTTGAGCTGTTGAAGTGTGGGTTCGATTCCCCGCTGCTTTCAGAGATGCCTAATATTGCATACCGGGATGCCGAGAACATTATTCTAACACCCGGGCACGTTGCAGAGGATGTTTCAGGCATCAGGTCTCCATTCGCCTCAGGCGCTATCGACCTTGATGATGGCAATGAACACACGGTGATGATCGAGACGTTCCGTGGCTGTCCAATGCGATGTGCCTACTGTCAGTGGGGCAGTCCGGATGGATCAACTCATCGCTACGATTTGGAACAGGTGCTCAAGGACATAGACCGCGTCTATAGCAACGAGAACGTACAGTACGTCTACCTCGTTGACGCCAATCTTTTTTATACGCCAGCAAGCCATTGGAAGCCGATTCTGGACAAGATACGAGAAGTAGCGGATCGAACCGGGCGTGAGATCCCAACCGTGGCATCGCTCGACATGCGGGTCCTGAATGAGCAAATGGTCCGATCATTGAGTCGGATTCAACTAGCTGGCAACCAGTATCAGTTTGGGATGCAGTCCATTACCCCGTCCGCTTTGGACTTGGCGAACCGAGAATGTAAAGACGGGACCTGGGAGAATGGAATGAGGATGATCAGGGAAGTCGACCCCGATAGCCAGATCAGCCTAGAGGTAATTTATGGACTCCCGGGAGACAACCACGAGGGCTTTCTCAACACGGTAGACTTTGCCCTGGGACTAAAGCCCAACAAGTTCTACATGTTCCCTTTGCTTGTCCTTCCCGGGACACCTTTCTGGGATAAACGGGATGAGTTTGACTTCAAAATAACCCAGAAGCCTGAATACATGGTTATCTCGAACAGAGACTATTCTAAGGAGGATATGCAAAAAACCTTTCAGTTCGCTACGTGGTTCCAGGCGATGCAGCGGTTCCCCGTTATTCAGAACGCATTGCTTGCATCCGCCGTTGGTGTGCGTCGTGTTGACGTCATAAAGGCTTATATGTCACGCCTGCAAGAGGGAATGGGGCATGACCCCACTGACCAATTCGATTTCTCATTGCGCTCTGCGAATGTGATTCTTCGCGAGGTTATGGACGCAGTTCACCTGCCCGAAAACTGTCTTCTTGCATACGATGTGACGAGGGAAATTACGAACGGGACAGCCAATTTAAATGGTATTGCTCAGGATCTCGAAATGGGTCGAGAATACTATAGTCATCGATTGCAGAGTCCCGAAAGTGTCGTTGATACCGCCTTTAACGCACAGCATGGACAATCCAAGTTGCGCGCAATCAAGTGCAACTGGTTTGTGTCTAGCAACAATATCGGTTGACATAACATAGTGGCTGTCACCACCTCCTTACGCTGGCCTTTGAGAGCTGTCTCTAGGACCCCTAGTTAGCATGAGCACCGAACTCGCGTACCAGTTTAATTACAGTGCTATATCGAGCACGAGCTTACCGGTAAAATGTTTGTCTAAGAAAACCGCCAGTGCCTCAGGCAGTGGGGCTAGGGGACAGACCCAGGCTAGCGAGGGTTAGATGTCACCACTCTGAATCAGCGTCACCAGCGGGGCACCCCCCCCGAATCGGCCACTCTACGGCCAAAAAAGCGTTGATCCTTAAAATATTGACGCGACAGCAAACGAAATGCAGCGCTTCTCCAAATAACCGGTGAAGAATTACACTCATCTCTCTACTGTCGAAGTCTATGGTTTACTTTACAGGTGATATTAATGAAGAAGGTATAATGAACGAAATCCACAATCGCCGGCGAAATTACATTCGATCACTGTGGGATAAGTTGGAAAGGCAATCTAACGCCCCCAGACTCGTTACCGGGCTAGTCAAACTTGAATGGCAAGAGTTTGCGTCCGCGATTGATCATGCAGATCTGACGGAAATAGGAACATACTTAGATCTTCTGCATAGCGGAAAAGTAATGGTGCTCCATAACGCGTATTCGAAAGAAGACTGCGATCGAATTGTTAGGTCATGTATCGATTGGACCACCCGAGAATCAGAGTCTTTTTCACCGACAGTGGACGGCGCTCCTGATTTTTATCAGTCTGTCGACATTGCGCAAGCATCAAAATCTTTTTATTCCTTTCAAAGGATCCAAAAGCAATTTTATCTCTATCGTTGGAACAACGACCCTTATGAATTATTTCCGGTAGCAGATAAAACCTGGTCTCGCTTTAAGACCATGAGCGGATGGTCTGCAGATGAATTTTGCACCAATAAACCCTCGGACGGGGTAGTAGACCGGCTTCACATTCATCATTATCCCAGGGGGCTGGGAGAACAAGAACTGCATGCTGACCCGTCGGCGCGCCAAAAATTTATACAAGGTTTCAATCTCACGACATTGGGAAAAGATTACTATTCAGGGGGGTTGTATTTCATTCAGGATAATAATGCTAGGCTTTACGTCGACGAGCACCTCACCAAAGGTGACGGTTATATAGCGTATCCGACGGTAATACATGGCGTGGAAAAAATAGACTGTCAAAGCGCCCCGGACTGGGGCATGGGCAGAGGGCGCTGGTTCATGGGATTCTATTCAATGGACTCTGATCTCTCCAAAAACAAGAACCGTGGCTGGCCTGAAAAGCTATAGCGCGTTCTGAGCGCTGAGATCAGTGCGGCTAGAGGAAAATAAGCCGCGAGGAGAGTTGTAAATTGCTAACGCAGATACCCGTCCCAACCAAAAAACAAATTAGTGGTTATCGGAATACCGACACGCCCTACTATACAACTTATCCACCAGGCGGCGCCTGGAAGAACGACTACTCTAAAGCGGGATTTTACAGTGAGTTGGATGCCCTAAAGGTCGCAGACAACAAAGATGCAGCAGTTTACGTCCATGTGCCTTTTTGCGAAAAGCTCTGCTACTTTTGTTTTTGTTACACAAAGATTGTCAAAGATAAAAATAAACCCCAAGTGTTACAAACAATCGACGCCATAAATAAGGAAATTCAATTATATGACCGGGCGTTTGGTGACCAAGAAAAGCCTGTAGTGCGCCAACTGCAGTGGGGAGGGGGCACACCAAACTACCTTACCGAACAGCAATTCAACCACTTAATGGACAGCCTGAGGAATGCTTTTTCTATGGATCTGCTAGAGGAGTTTGCTCTTGAGGTGGACCCCAGAACAGTGTCTAGCGAGGACATCCAAAAACTTAATTCCTTCGGAGTAAACAGAATCAGCATGGGGATTCAAGATTTCAACTCTCAAGTCCAGGAAGCTATAAACCGCGTTCAGCCACTCGACACTATTTTAAAGCTTGTTGAAACCGTAGACTCTGCCACTAGTCTGAATTTCGATTTGATTTACGGTTTGCCCCATCAGACGGTATTGACGTTTTCAGAGACGATCGACACCTGTATAAAAATAGGAGCAGACCGACTGTCAATTTACTGTTATGACCATACACCCGACATACACAGGCACCACGCATTAATGGACCAATCGTTAATGCCGTCAAAAAATGAAAAGATTGAGATGTTCATCATGGCGGCGCAAACCCTGATTAGTGCGGGTTACGAATGGATTGGCATAGATCATTTCGCCAAACGTGAGGACTCTCTCACGATGGCGCGCGATCAAGGAAAATTGGGCCGAACCTTAAACGGATACAGCGTGTTTCGCGAGTTCAACACTGAGTTCGGCATAGGGCCGTCTGCCATATCTTCATTAAGCAGAACTTATACCCAGAATGTTAAAGATCTAGGAGCTCACGCAAAAGCCGTACAGGCCGGAGAGTTCCCGATATTTCGAGGGTGGGATCTAGACAACGACGACCTTCTGCGGCGTGAGGTAATAATGGAGCTCCTACTCTATGGTCGCTATTCTTTTAGTGAATTTGAGCAGCGGTTTGAAAAAGACATGCTTTCATATTTTAAGGGGTTGAGTGGCGCTTTAGAGAAGCTGCAACGCGACAACCTTGTCGAAGCAAATGACTGTGCTATCGAAGCTACGCCTCTTGGCCGCTACTATATCCATCAGATAGCCAAAATATTTGATAAGTATTCAACTGCCAGCTCTGACTATGTCAGAACTCATGCGGCGATAAAACTTCACGAAAAAAACTCTTAGTAAGTAAGACCTCGAAGTCAATACACACCCCCAAGGCAAACTTCTGAGAAAAGACCAGATATACTCGAGTCAGTCTACGCAGTGAGAAGCAGCACTTTTTAGGCTTGGCAACCGCCTTAGGGCGAGACCTTTTCCCCCAAAAAGATAACCAAAAAACGTCAGAGATTATTTCGCTACGCGTTAAAATCTGAGACGCTCAGAGAAAATTCAGCGAATCGCTTGTGCCAATATGGTTGCTCATCTAGATTTTTAACTAGACTAGTCAAACTCTTTGTTCGTGCTCGGCCTTCAAGCTGAGCCTCCAAGTCGCACCGGAAGTACTTTGCGAATGCATTGTTAGGGGCTAGGCTATTGCAAATACTGCTAATCCACTTGTACTGGATTTTGAGTTTTCTTGGATCTTTGATTTGGCTAAGCCGATTAAAGTTGGCGTGAAAGTTCATATACGCCCATATGTCGTCTAATTCTTCCCTTTTTGGGATCGAGTCGGGTTTATGGTTTCGGAATACATCATCGAATGATGATGCCAACATGTCCTTGCCGCCAAGGCGCCGGCCCGACAACTTGCCAGAGGCCCCTAAGGAGAAAGACACGTCTTCGAAATTAATTTCGGCAACATCAATGAGGCCAGCCCCCACCATTTCGTCAAAAATTGGAGTATTCGGTAAAGGCTGAAGAATATTTACGTTAGCCCAGTCGAGACCCATCTCCATGACAACCTCGTGGCTTTCCTTTATCTGTGCAAAAGTCTCATTGGGAAACCCAATCATCACAAATACGCGCGAATTAATCTCGGGGTATTTACGCATCACCTCTGCCGCCTTCAGAAAGTGACGGACTGTGCCCGGCTTTTTAATCCGTTTAAGAATTTCATCGTTGCCCGATTCCATTCCTAAAATCATACCGATACAGCCTGAAGACGCTGCGGCACTTATGACCTCGTCGGTGCAGGAAGCGGCAATGACACCGTTGGTGGTATCCCATGTCATATTAAGATTTTCGCGGACCATTGAATTAAATAGCTTCACCGCCTTCCGCCAATCAAATAACAAATCATCATCAAGCCACATCAAATGGTTTATACCGTATTCGTACTTTAATACCTTGAGTTCTTCCAAAACGGAAGCAACCGAACGGCCCCTGACTCCCTTGCCGTTAAAGTTCCTGACGCTACAGAAAGTGCAAAAAGCTCTGCATCCCCTGTTGAAGAGAACAGTGGCAATCTTTGACTGCTCGGGGAGTATCGATTCGAAAGTGCCGATCCTGCCTACAGTGGATAGCTCGGTTGGAGGAGAAAGACTGTATGCAGGTATCCAGTTAATTTCGGACTCTTCTGGTTGCGCTATGACGGGCAGGCCTTCAAATTCTCCGTCGGCATTGCGAATCGCTACCTGACCTGGGAAATCACAATTGTCGTTTGAGAATTTCAGAATCGCGTCAAAAGAGACTTCGGCTTCTCTTAGGAATATCGCGTCTGCTGCGCCAGCGTCAACCAAGAATGCCGGCCGAGTCTTTTCATCAGAGTACGCATTCGATACGTGCACGCCACCAATAACGAGAGGCGACTCACTATGCGCTCTACAGAGACTGAGAACGTTGATAAAGGACGCATGGGTAAGTGAAAACATGCACGTAACGCCGATCATGTCAGGCTGCAGGGTCTCAATTGCGGACCTAATCTTCTCATTTACAAAGGCTTGGTAGTCAAAGGATTGTCGCTCTGACTCAGGTAACTCAGTAACGTGAGCCAGCATTTGATGCTGTAAATTTATGACTTTAGTTTCGCACTCCCGCTCTGCCGCGATGCGAGCCAACAGCAAGAGACCATAGGGAGGGTAGTTCCAATACCGTTTGTTTGCCGCCAAATCGACAGAAAAGGCTGAAACATCGAGATCGGGCGGTTGTATAAACAGGATTTTCTTTACTGGGCGCTGGAATAAGGCCTTTGCAATTGCTTCAATCTCCAACCGCGGCCTCTGCGGACACACGACAGTCTTGTCTATCGATATAATCTGGTTCACACCAAAATATTACAACATATATTTATATAACGTTAGTGCGCCTAGATAAGTTTAAACCGCTGCTCGATACTAACCTCTACCGCTTCAGATAAGTGCGGGAACATCTGGTCTAAGCTGGGCGGATAAAGTCGTCCCGAAGAGTCCGAGCGAGTTTGTACCCGCGGCAGCAACGGCTGCCACGGATCTAGGTGAATAACTAGCAATTTCGGTCCCCGAAAATCGTCGAGTAGCCACTCTGCCGCCTCAAGCATCTCACCCGGTTCGTCGGTCTCCTTGGCGTTAATTCCTAGAGCGCTTGCGACTTTTACAAAATCTGCGCACAGAACTTTAGACCCCCCTTCAGATCCGACAAGGTGTTGAAAGCGGGCGTTCTGCATATGCTTCATTGTCAGGTAGCCATCGTTTTCATACACCACAATTTTTAAGTTCAAACCTAAGGTTACGACAGTCTGCAATTCTTGCAGGTTGAACATCAATCCGCCGTCTCCTGTAATCAACACAGTCCTGCCGGCATTTTTCGCTAGGCTACAACCTATTGCCCCGGGGAGTCCGAAGCCCATTGCAGCAACACCACTAGACGTGAATATCTTTATACCCTGCTTTACAGCAAGATCTTGATGAGTGCAGGTGAAGCTAGTACCCATGTCAGTAACGACGGTATCACCTTTTTTCAGACTCTCCTCCAGTAGCCCATTGAAATCGAAGGAGTTACATTTCTCCTTATCCTGTGGTCTTTGGTCGAACTTGAAATCGGTTAGGTAGTGACAGAAGTCAAGCCACCCTGCGGATATGCCGGAGAATAATTCTCCCCCTTCTGCGAACGCGCTTTCCAGAAAATCAGCAACTGAGCTGAGTACAGGAAAGTCTATGAAGGACTGCACTTTATGGAACTCATCTGGATCAATATCAACCGAGACAATAATAGCATTGGGGGCATAACAAGATGGATCGTAACCAACTTGTGGCACAGAAAATCGATACCCCAAACCCAGAACCAAATCCGCCTTTTGTATCGCAAGGTTCGCGGCTCTATTACCAAATAGCCCGGCAGAACCAAGGAGATTTGGCTCCTCCGGAATCAGGTCCCGAGCGTTCCAGCCGGTGATAATGGGCACTTCATTTATTTCTAAAAACTTGCTTAGTCCAGACGCACTAGTTCGGCATCCATTACCAACAAGTAAGCAAGGGCGCTTTGAGTTTTTTAAGAGATCCACAACCTTTTTGAACTTTGCGGCTTTTAATTTTTTGGCTCGACCATCCTCGCTAGGCTTCAAATACTTTGGGAGCGCGTCGGGATCCGTTATCACAAAATTCTGCAAATCAAGTGGTATATCTAACCAGATAGGACCGGGGCGTCCAGAAGTGGCCACATCAACCAAGCGCGCTAGTTCGTAGCTGATCATGTGCGGGTCGGTTAAGCGTATTGCCTCTTTTGTAATACTTTTTACCGTTCCAATAATGTCGAGCTCTTGGACGCCTGTTTGGCGATTATTCCCTCTGCTTAACGAGATTGTCTCCACTTGTCCTGAGATAAATATAATGGCTTCGGAGTCGACCCAGGCTCCTGCACACCCGGTAATAGCATTGGCACCACCCGGGCCAGTTGTTACCTGACAGACAGCGACTTTTCCAGTTTCTCGGTAATAACCCTCAGCGGCCATACTGGCGCTCTGCTCGTGATGCATTGGAACCAGTTCAATATCAGGATGCTTACCAAAGGCATCATTAAGGTACATCGCGCCGCCCCCGGTAACTGTGAAGACATGGCTTGCATCCAATCTGGTTGAACAAAAATCAGCAACCAAATCAGCGAGACGCTTTTCTTTAGATATCAAATGGCCACCCCCTCTCCTTCATCAATGCACATCATGTTGCTCGCATGTAATTTTGCTGTGTCTGTCAGCAAGAGGTTGAAATAGGGCATTAATTCCGTCAGGGGCGTAGCCCGGCCGCTCGGTCTTCTCCTTTTCATAAAATCTCGAAAAATATCTGGCTTTTCACTCTGCAGTCGATCAATGGCGCCACCCTGCCCAGTTACCGCGCCAAGAGTCATTCCGGATATGTATACGCCATCGGGTAGCAACTTTCTGCCCATATGCTTCACATAGGGTGTAATGAGGGACTTGGCGCAGGTGTAACCCACCGATGCAGTCAGCTCCCTCGTCGCAATGCTACCCAAGTGAACGATCCAGCCTCTTTGCTTTGCAACCATGTGTGGCAGAAGTGAATTATTTATTTGTAATGCAACCAAGAAATTGAGCTGCAAGAGATACATAAACTCTTCGGAGGTAATCAGATCGCTAGAGAGACCGAAACCTCCACCTAGAGCATGAACAACAGTGTCCGGCTCAAATTGATTGGCGTGCTGAATGAGCTTTGATGTATTTTCCTCGCTGGACAGGTCCAGCGCCAGATATTGCACTCTGCCCCTGGACAAATTTTCTCTGGACCGACCAACGGCTAGAACGTCGGCGCCTTTGTCGGCAAGCCATTCTGTCAAGACCGAACCAACCCCTCGACTCGCACCCGTTATTAATACCCTCCTACCTAAATACACCTTTGATATGGTCTCCACATTTTTTAACTAATATCTATCAGAGTTCTCCCACCTGGCCCTGAAACCGATGCTTCAAACGCTGATTGAATATGTGTAAGCGGAAATCGTTGCCGCACTAGCCGCTCAGCCTCTAATCGGCCAGTTTTCAATAAATCGACTAATTCATACAAATCTTGTGGTAATTCGACATCTTTTTCACCGACTCCAATTATTTGTCTCCCATAGAGTAGTGGTTTTATCTCTAGGCCAACTTTAGTGCCGTAAGGCGGGTTTCCAACAACGAGCATTTTACCCCCGTTTTGGGGAAGGAGCCTCTCCGCTAACTCGAAGGCCGAGTGGGCACCGGCGCAAACAATCACAATTGGGTGTTTGCCCACTCTCTGTGCCCTCGCCATGACTGTTGACAAAAATTGAAATCCCAAATCCTGCGTTTCCAGATACGTAGTGACTTCAGGCGTATCTACACAGACCGCGCCCCACCCGAAAGCTTGGCAAAGCGCCGCGACAGAGAGCCCTATACCTCCTGCACCGACTATGGCGATTTCACCTTTGTCTCCTTTAGATACGGAAGTCGCGTATTTCAGAGCCCCATATGCGGTCAGAAGTGCACAGCCAAGAAGGGCCGCGCTGTCTGTAGCAATCGATTCATCTATTTTAAAAACTCTGTTGTTGGGGAAGATACCACGAGTCACGAAAGTGCAGCACTGGCCGAAATTAACATCGGCGCCCGATTCATCTCTAAATTTTGGTGGCGCATGACAGTCGGCACTTGCCTTCATCCACGAAACGATCACCCTGTCACCAACTGATAATCCGTTCACCTCATCACCAACTTCCAGCACCTCACCAACTGCCTCATGGCCAAAGCAGTGAGGAAGGTATGGATCAGGGCCACGCGACATATTCCACTCGCCAATCTGCGTACCGCAAATGGCCGATGTTTGCACCGCCACTCTCACTTGATGAGGATATAAAGCAGGATCATTTAGGTACAAAATGTCTATATCGCGCTCACCTTTAAGCACCGCCGCGTAATTTTTACCGGACCCCTTCATTAACTTCTTGCCCTAAAGGTTTGTTCAAACAAAATTCCAGAGATGTCGAATGCGGTCTCGTCGATGACATGTCTCATACGCATCAGATTGCGCACACCTATAACGTCACCAGGACCAAGCAATCGCTGAGGCTTCTCCATTAAATAGGTATCGTTTGTACGCACCTCTCCCTCCAAAACCATTAAAAACGCAGGGCTTCCATCCTCTTTAAAACAGTCCTCCAAATGTCCAAAATATCGCAGCGAGACTCCTAGGCCACATATTGGCACCGAGGTTACGCCATCAAATACGGCACGAAAATTGTCAATCATGAACAGCTGATTTTGATTCAGTTTTGACAAAGGTGCTTCAATACGAGAGGAGACGCGGCCAGCTGAATCCTCCAGCCGGACGAGGTCTTGTTTGCAGTCTGGTGACTCGATTTCCAGTACCACTGTCTGATTCTGAAGAGCGGTAGTTTTGTGGAAAAGACCGGGACGAAAGTTGATAAATTCGCCAGCACCTAACTTACGTGTACTGCTTAAAAACTCCACCATCACTTCACCTTGAAGCACCACATAACCGGTCCTTTTTATAGGATGGCAGTGGAAGGACGTAGAGGCATCCTGATGCATTAATAAGCACCACAGGGCTGAGGAAGAACTGCGGCAGAGCAGATACTCTGACCCCCACGGTTTCTCCGTCAGAGCATCACCGATAAATTTAACACTGCTCACGTTGAGGACGAGAAGCCAAGGGCTTTAGGGGTGGTGTAGAAAACTGACCCCGTGTACCCGGCGTGGCAGAATACCGCCTCCCAATCTTCAATGCTGAGAATTGTGGTTCCGATCAAGGTCCAGCGCTGAAAGATTTCTCGTTCTGCATCGTTTCTAAACGCACCGACAGTAATATAGGAACGGCCAGCGGCAACCCTCATTATTTCTTTTAAGCTTTTGACAACGTCTCCTAGATTTTGCATGTAGATTGAAGAGAACGCTATCAGGAAGTCTACAGAATTATCTTCACACGGTATTTCAAAAAGGTCGCTCTGCATTAAGTGCTGCTTGATGTTGGCGTCTGCTATACCAATTGGGTACGGGTGGTTCTCTATACCGATAAACCTGCCGTGGGGAAGCAGCGCCTTGAAAGCCTTCAAAATAAAACCCTTTTTGCACCCCAGATCTACTATCGTCCCACACTCAGGAATGGAAAAATGATTGATGAGCTTAGGAGCAAGATCGAGCCACCTTCCATCGTCTTGAAAGCCTCCGTACCCATTTTCACGCTCTCCGTCGTAATAGTTTTGATCGAGTTGCCATGCCACAAGTTTATTCTCGATGCTGCGATCTGCTATTTCGCCGCGCCGCTCGTCTGAATGAAAGTAGCCGATGTCAAGCTCAACAGGGGGAAGTTTATTTTGTGACGTCAAACTCGCGCTCCGCAATCACATGTCTTAAAGAAGGAGGCAGTTCGATCGACAACATAGTCGACCTCTGAATTGGTCAATTGGGGATATATCGGCAAACTTAACATAGTGTCACAGAGTGACTCTGTTACCGGGAAGCTCCCTTTGCGATACCCCAGATGCTTGGCTGCTGTTTGAAGGTGAATAGGCACAGGGTAATGGATCGCTGTCCCTATCCCTTCACCTTTCAAGTGCTTAGCTAAGGCATCTCTATGTGGCGTTTCAATAATAAAGTTGTGGTAGACGTTTTCCACATTGGACTGCTCCTTGGGGACCTTGACAAAGCCTTCCAGGCCGCTGCGGTAGCGTTCAGCAATCTCCCGACAGCGTTGATTCCAAATTGGCAGATGTTTTAGTTTGATTAAGGCAAAGGCGGCCTGGATGGAGTCCAACCTAGAGTTGTAACCCCACACTAAGCAATCATCTCGTGATTTCAGCCCATGGTTGCGAAGGAGACGGACCCTATCTGCCAAAGCGTCATCATTGGTAGTTATGAATCCTCCATCACCATATACCCCTAGGTTTTTTAGCGGGTGTAGACTGAATCCTGCAGCCAACCCTAAGGACCCAACTCGCTTGCCTTTGTAGCGCGCACCGATAGCCTGAGCGGCATCCTCGATAATAGGAATACCGGCTTCAGTGGCGATACTCGTTATTACGTCCATGTCAGCAGGGCGACCGGCGAGATGCACTGGCATTATAGCTCGGGTGCGTGGTGAAATTGCTGAGACCAAAGATGTGGGGCACATATTGAGATCATCGCTCACATCAGTAAGAACTGGCGTGGCGCCGGCTGCTGCAATTACCCATGCGGATGCGATAAAAGAATTCGCAGCAGTGACAACCTCATCCCCGTCACCTATGCCCAGAGCTTTTAGTGGCAAAAAAAGTGCGGCCGACCCGTCTCCAACACCTATGGCATGTTTTACGCCACAGTAGTCAGCTACAGCTTCCTCAAATTGCTCAACTTCCGGCCCTAATATATAAGACCCTGATCGACCTATTTTGGAAAATGCACTTATAAAATCTGACTCCAAGTCTACAAATTGACGGGGCAGATCTACAAAAGGAACCTCAAAATTGCTGGCCATAAAAATCTTTAATGCAAGCTATCACGTGATCTTGCTGCTCCCTTGATATGAATTCGTGCACGGGCAGAGACAGTGTTTGGCTGCAGATTTCCTCCGCTTTGGGGAAATCACCGATCTGATGCCCCAAAAAAGCAGCCGCAGGCTGAAGATGCATGGGTGTCGGGTAATGAATCTTGGCGTCAATGCCGTTCCTCAATAAAAACTTCTGCAAGCTGTCACGCTCCTCACACAACAAGGAGTATAGGTGAAAGACCTCCCTGATATCGGCTCTCCGCTCTGGCAGTTTTATGCCTGACGCCCCAGCCAACTGAGCGTCGAAATAAGCTGCATTAGCGATACGACTCTCCGTGATGTATGCGATTTTGCAGAGCATGTGCCTCGCGATTACAGCCTGAATAGTATCGAGGCGCGAGTTGTATGCGAAAATCTGGCATTGATCTCTACTTACAAGGCCGTGGTTGCGCAAAAGCCGTATTTGATTGCAGATATGCGCTGAATTTGTGGTGACTATTCCTCCGTCGCCCCAAACGTTTAGATTTTTCAATGGATGAAAACTGAAGCACGACGCGGTTCCCAACTCTCCTACTTTCCGCTCTTTATAAGAGGCACAGATTGCGTGGCACGCGTCAATCACCACTGGAATACCGTGTTTCTCCCCGATACTTTCTATGACGTCCATCTCACAGGGGCGCCCAGACCAATGTACAGGCATTATTGCTTTAGTGTTTTTGTTGATTTTTGAAGCGATTTGAGCGGCGTCGATATTGTAATCATCGCCAACATCTACAAAGACTGGGACCGCGCCAGCAGTAACAATTGCGCCTACTGTTGCGTAGAACGTAAAGGGGGTCGTAATAACTTCATCCCCTTCGGTTACGCCGGCTGCCTTCAAGCTGAGCAAAAGCGCGTCCGTACCACTCCCCACCGCTACCGCATGACTGGCACCGCATAGCTCCGCGTATTCGTTCTCGAGTTGATCTACCTCCCCCCCCAAAGTGAAGTCACCGCGAACAACAACCTCACGAACCTTAGCAAGGATGTCATCACAATCTGCGAACTGCTCTCTGAGGTAGTTGTGATTGATGCTAGCAGCACTGTCACTCTTGTACTGTTCAGGCAGGAAATTTGGTGCTGTCGAGTCAGAATCCGTCATCTATTAGGCTCTGTGCACATAATCCAACGGGAGAGTTTTTATTTCATCAAAATTGGACTGAACCCAATCGGCTGTCTTTCTTATGCCAGCATGGAGATCTATTTTTGCCTTCCAACCTAACTCCCGTTTCGCCAGTGAAGCATCCATTAAGTAAGCACGGTCTTTGCTTGGACGATCTGCAGCGGCCTCAACAAAACTATCTAGATCGATATTTAGATGGCTTGCGGCTGCCGTCACGACATCTCGTATTGTGTAAAACTCATCAGGTGAAAAATGATATGTTCGACCAACAACACCGCTGGAAATTAGCCTTGCAACGCCGTCAGCGATATCAGTTGAAAAAATAAATGCCCTCACGGCGGCTCCACCACCATGAAGGAACAGCTTCTTGCCAGTCAAAGCGTTGATTATTGTTCGAGGCACAATTCGATAAAGTTGCTGGCCCGGCCCATAAAAGTTTGCAAATCGAGCAAAGATGACAGGAAAACCATAATGCTGATTGTAGGCTCGTAGGCTCATGTCAGTAGCAGCATGGGAAACAGCGTAAGGCGTACTTGGATTAAAGTCCCAATTCTCAGATATAGGGGTATTTGTGTTGCCATACACCTCCGGGGTCGATATTCGTATATAGCGCTCTAGCCCATTAAGCTTAAGAAGGATCTCATGTAACCGAACTTTCGATAGCACATTGGTGGTGTACCATTGGTCTGGGTGACGCCAACTCTCCGCCACCATACCTTGGCCCATGAAGTCCACGACCACTTTCGGCTTGAAGTCGTTCAAAATCTGGGCTATTTCGTCAAGATTATGATTTATGTCAGCCTTCACAAACCGATACGTCCCAGAAAACTCTCCCCAGCGATACTGTAAAAATATTGCAGAGCCCTCTGCAGATCGGTTAAAGCCCACTACATCAGCCCCGTCTTCCAGAAGTCGCCTCACAACCGAGGCCCCTGCAAAGGAATTACTGCCGAGTACCGCGATGGGAATCCCAGAAAGCAATTTAACAACCTGAGCTCATGAAGCCTCTAAGGCGGCGTCACATACGGCCTTCATCCAAGGCCCTAGATGCTTATAGTGTGCTGTAGAAATAATATTAGAGTCGATCACAACAGGGTTATCTACATATGTCGCTCCCGCATTCTCGATATCGTCTCGTATACTGTAATAACCCGATATATTTCGTCCTGCCACAACCTTTGCAGAAATCAACAACGAGGCCGCATGGCAGATGCTTCCAATGACCCTCCCTGTCTCGTTAAATGCTGCAATAAATTCAATGATCCGCTTATCTTGCCGCATATATTCCATACATTTGGCACCGCCCGGTAACACAAGCACCTGAAACTCTGAAGGATCTAAATTATCCAGCCCAAGTGTTGGGGTAACCTTGGCAGCGCCCAGCTGGCCCATAACCTCCGTCTTTCCATCGGTGGCAACATCGACGTCGAAGCCGTCCTCCTGCAGCCTATAAAAAGGATAGATGAATTCATGGTCCTGAACATTCTTACCGGTCAGTATCAGCGCTGGCTTCATAGTAGCTCCTCGTTGTAATGTAGATGGGCAGCGGGTCTGCCGTTAATCAAGCGTTGCGAACGCGCGTGCCTTCATTTGCGCCCGCTAAGCTTATGGCCTAATTTCCCCGGAACCATTCGCATATAACCATTGCATAAGAAGGTGTCCTATCACAAGCTGGGCGTCCTCACTAAGCTGCATATCATTTACGGGAATATGAATTGAATGATCCGCGATGCTCAGGCACTCTCCGCCCGAATACCCAAGAATTGCAAAACTCCGAAGACCTGCTGCCTTTGCATGTTCAAGCGCATTCACTACATTTTTCGAATTACCGCTACCTGATAGCGCAATTGCTAAGTCACCCGGTCTGGCTAGTACAGCCAGTTGGTGAGAGAAAACAGCGTCAAACCCCTCATCATTCGCCAAACAGGTCACGACGGAGCTGTTAGCAGGTAGGGCCGTCACACGTAGGCCGGAGCCAAAGCGTTTAGCGATGCCGTATATAAAATCATTGGCGAGATGCATAGCGTTTCCAGCTGATCCACCATTACCAAATATAAAAACTTGCTTGTTCATTCTCCAGCAATCTAGCAGGGCATGACCAAGCACCTCAATTTTTTCGAGTGGATACAAATCGAAACTTTTCTTTAGCCGACCTAAATATGCGCTTGCAAACTCACTGAGATTAGATGGAGATGACGAATGGTCGATTTCGCTCACTTCAAAACCTCAGTTTGCATATAAAGTAAATTGTTAAATTGCGGCTTATTTTCCAATTCTCCTTTCTGGTATGCCACACAAATTTCTTTAATCGCGATATCAACATTTTTCTTTGGCGAAAATCCAGTCGCCAATAATTTGTCTGAATTAAGTCGGTAAGAACGAGGGTCATTCGAGGGCATTCTAAGAATTTCCGCGCTTGTCTGCGCTTGAATCATTAATGCCATCTCGTTGATTGACATGTTTTCAAAGCCGGCGTTGTATATTCCCTGCAATTCGGGGTGCCTTAGCAGGAAGAGATATAGGTCGGTTATGTCGTCTATATGAATATTGGGTCGAGTTTGATCGCCCCCCAAGATAGTAATTTCATTTTTAGTCAAAGCCTGCATAGTCAGCAAATTAACAGAGACGTCAAGTCGCATTCGAGGCGAAAGTCCACAGACAGTGGCTGGCCTCACTATTTGAACGATCATATCTTTCGAGTAACTCAAAAGAACGCGTTCACCAACCATCTTGGTTTTGTTGTATTCGGACAGGGGTAGAAGCTCCAGGTCTTCGGTAACCTGCCGCTCCGTCTTCACTCCATAAACGCTGCCTGACGACGCATATATGAATCTTTCAATCCCCATACGCACCGCTTTGTCTGCGAGGCGCATAGTCGAAAGGCAGCTGATCTCCCACGTTAGCCTAGGATCAAGATCACCACATGGATCATTAGCGACTGATGAGAGGTGGATCACTGCATCAACATCGTCCAAAGGGACAGACGCAGTATCACGAACATCTCCCTTAACCACCCGTAAGCCGTCGTGAGGGTTTAAGTAATTGCCAAACCACATTATGTCGAAGGCTATGACCTCGTAACCAGCTCGAAGCAACTTGGACACCAACACCGTGCCCTTATAACCACAGGCGCCGGTCACTAGAACCTTCACTCGCTTACCCTGCCATTCGGTTTAATTGCGCGTGCTAATTCACGACATGCGGCCATGATCTTCTCGAGCCTGTGATAGTGCCTTTAATGTGCCGATGTCTCGGTGGTAGCTTGTATTTTCGTACGTTGCAAGGCGCCCACACAAGCTGGGAATAATATCTTGGCTAATATCAAAAACTGTAGCGGGATCCAGTCTGTCGATTATTTCAAACACCTTCGGCGAAAAAAGGAACGTTGCAGCATTGGCAAGCCGGCCCGGCGGACTCTGAACTTTTTCATGCATGGCAGTGACGATTCCCTGAGCATCTGTCTGGACAATACCACAGGAGCTGGGGTCGTCAGACTCAAACGTCATCATCAAGCCAACGCAATGGTCAGGTCGACTGTGGTAAGCATCCAGAAACTCCTGCCAACTTATCAACGAAAAATTGTCAGCATGTGCTACTAAAAAATCCCCAGACGCCAATTGGTCTCTGTGCCGAAGCAAAGTTCCCCCCGGCCCCAAAAGTTTGCTTTCATAACTTAGATCAATGTCTATTGGCGGTGCATAACTGGAGAAAAATTGGTCAACCTTTTCAGCCAAGTAGTGAGTATTAATTATGACCTCTTCGAATTGACACGACGCCGCCAAACTCTCCAGCCAATGTTGCAATAATGGCTTCCCCCCAATCGGGACCAAGCATTTAGGTGTCGTTGAGGTAAGCGGCAGTAATCTTGTGCCAAAACCGGCGGCCAGTAACAGCGCCTTCATACTCTCTCCATGACCCCTGAACAGCGACTTCCGCCGGCTAACTTTCCGCCAAAGATCATATCAGGCTGAGTGCGGCCTCGCACACAGCCTCGCCTCGAATTTCTGGGTCCCACAGCCACTTCTGAGTCTTGGTTAACCAGGGATAGGGGTGATCACTTTTTATATCAACGCCCATGGCGGCCATCCACTGAGGGCTAGATGTCTCAAGAGCGGGGTTCAGTGGGTGGTGAACAATGAGATTTGGCTTACGCAGGCTTAATGTGAGCAGAATAGTAGGCCCGCCTGCAGCGCAGATCGAGACGCTTGCGAGTTCGTGCAACGCCAATCTAAGCGGCAAATTGAAAGACGCCTCGTGCAAGACCTTTATCCCCCTCGGGATATTCGCCGTTTCGATTCCAGTTTCCTGATCTGGAATCAAAAATACCGACTTGCCGTTATCAAGCAGGCTTTGTAGCAACTCCACTGAGAAATCAGAACCAGTATTGCGCACAGCTTCATATGAAGAGCCCCTAACAGTGACCACTATAGGCTCACGCGCGTCTCCAAACATTCTGCGCGCGTAGTCCAGGGCCAATTGTGGGGCCGCGTATAGGTGTGGATCAAAGCCCGAGCGACCGAACGCGTCCAATAAAGAGGGATTAAGATAATTATTCTCACATCGGAAGCATTGCGATGGATCAAAATTGGCCTCGCCCTCTCCATCACTGAGAGATACGTCGTACCCAAGGATTCCCGGCGTTATGCCACAGATAGGTATAATGAGATTATGAAGCCTCCACAGCCTATCATCTAGCGAGTACCGTAGCTCCCGTGGTGTAACATTTCTCCAAGCGTGCGCACGCAGTGATAAGTAGAAATCCGGAGATCCAGTCTTCATTGCGAGCTCCAACCTGGCAGTTGCCAAGAAAACACAAAAATCAAAGGTGATGGGGCTTACCGAAAAGTCGTAAATCACTCGACCAACTTTATTTGACATAGACATAAGGCTCCTCTTCTCACTCATCGCCAACTAGCATTTTAAAAACCAAGTTATTTGCTCAACATTAAGCTAGAGCTAAAAAATGTATTCGGATTCATTTTTTGCGTAACCGGTGTTTTTGCATTTTTGCGTTCTCTCCTTTGCTGTCTTGTATCAACTCCTAAAAAAGCTCACCTGCCGCAACCGATTTTTTTTCAAACGGCACGTAATGTTAAAAACTTACTCCGTCGACAAACTGATTTTGTTTGCCACATCTGCATAGGCACGACTCTGCTACCGGGAGTGTCATGAAGTGTTGAGGCGGCATATAAACCAGAGGAGCCGCTACAAAGGCTTGGGTAACACCTCCAAGTTCGGCATCAGCCTCCCGCGCTGTAATTCGTCGCAAAACATGCCGGCAAAATCTTGAAAAGTTTCATATGTGCAATCGGCGTCCTTCAGAAACGATCGGCCTAGGGTGTGCGCAAGAGCCACACAATGCAATCCAGCAGCTTTTGCTGCAATTATGCCGAGAGGAGCATTTTCCACCGCCAATACGTGCTCTGGATCTAGATCCAGACCGCGAATGCCCGCTATATATTGATCAGGGTGAGGCTTGCCCCTCGGTGAGGAGTCACCGGTGATAATCACTGAAAAATGTTCTGTAAATGATTTAGGCGCTGATTTATTGAGTCGGGCAGCAGAAGAAGCGGTCACCAAACCGAGCTTTATTCCCAGCGCAGTACATTCCGATAAAAACTCTTTTACCCCTTCGTACAGGACAAAAGAAAACCGTTCAATAAACAGTGCATCTTTTTCTCGGACGAGGTCAGCAATTGTGCTTGGTTTCTGAATACCCGTATATTTCTTCATCAAATCGGTAATTTTTGTGCCCTCTGATGCATAAAAATGCTCAATATCGATTTTCACTCCGAACCTCTCTAGCGTCTCACTCCAACAGCGATAATGAAGAGGCATACTATCTATCAAGGTCCCATCTAAATCGAGGAGAATACCCTTTTTTTTCTGGAACTCATTCGCCATGTGTGACTCCTGAATCACTTCAGTTTTGCCTATCGACCAGAATTGTATTATCGAGCCCATAACACTCACACCGTGGTGTCAGCGCCCCCCAGCAATTTTCTTACACACGTCGGGCGGCTCATTAATGGTATCTGCTGATCGAGGTACCCCACAAGAACTGCAAAGTCGCATATCAACTTGATCGAGTTTGGTGTTGGACGAAGTAGTGGTTCACAGAAAATTTCTGTCTCGGGCTAAAGATTGATCGCTTCCGGCCGATCTCACGAGAATGGCACGCGTCTTTACTCGCAGCTTGCCTTCGTTCTGTACTGAGATTGGAGATAGAAATGGCAGTGGTGAATACTAATGTGAACGCAGCAGTAGCGCAAAATGCGCTAGTGCGAAACGAGCGCAACATGAACACCGCTATGGAGCGGCTTTCCACTGGCCAACGGATCAATTCGGCCAAAGACGACGCGGCAGGCCTCGCCATTGCATCAAGAATGACATCCCAAATCAAAGGCCTTGAAACCGGCGTGCGAAACGCAAACGACGCAATCAGCATGATCAGCGTCGCCGACGGAGCGCTGATTGAGGTGGGTAACATGTTGCAGCGGATGCGTGAACTCGCGCTGCAGGCATCCAATGGCACCACAGCGTCAGCCGATAGAGATTATCTGAACATGGAGTATGAAAATCTCATCACTGAGATTGAGAGAATTGCTCAGAACACTCAGTGGAATGGCAAGACGATTTTAACCGGCGATGCTGACACAACTGATGACGCCACCGTGGCGTTTCAAGTAGGTGCTAACGGGGGACAAACCATAGCGGTGGATTTTGGTGATATCTCTCAATCAGGCGCGGCTACGTTTGCTCAATTTAATTTAAGCGCACACGCAGGCTCTGAATCTCACATCTCAGGGGCAACGGCGACAGCCGCCCAAACAC
>CESO01038280.1_pt1 | contig 27871 bp, 30 predicted proteins | sample 356341 | NCBI WGS metagenome assembly CESO01 (sample SAMEA2621812, study PRJEB7988) | marine metagenome | biome: marine biome (ENVO:00000447); feature: deep chlorophyll maximum layer (ENVO:xxxxxxxx); material: "saline water (ENVO:00002010), including plankton (ENVO:xxxxxxxx)" | depth 35 m | reverse complement strand
CGTATCTATTTTTGGGGTTTTGAGTAATGCAGATTATTGGCTGCGTATTCTCCGCGGGCGATGGACCGGAGGAGGAATGGCCATGGCGCATTTAGGCTTTACTCTTGTTCTCTTGGGTGCATTAATAAGCAATGGGAAAAAAGAGGCGATTAGCACCAATGCTAGTTTCATTCACGAAGATTTTCCCGCCAACGAGAATATACTTTTACCTATGAGTGATACTGTCTCAATGTATCCTTACTATGTTTCTTGGCAAGATGAAAGGATAGAAGGTCATAATAGGGTTTTTGATATTGATTTTTTTGAAGCCGATGAATTCTCTTCGTGGGAAGATTTTGAAAAACCGGTCTTAAAAAAATCATTCACCCTCAACCCTTTTATTCAAATCAATGATAGAATGGGTAATGTGCGAGAGCCGAGCACAAAGCATTTTTGGAATAGAGATATATATACCTATATCAGTTACGCAGACCTCAGACCATTAGATGAAAAAAATGGTGAGTGGTCAGATCCATCAGAAGCAGTCTTATCAACAGGTGAGGAGGTCTTTTTATTTCAGAAATATTTACTCTATTGCGATACTTTGTTTGTAGAAAACGCATCTGTGAATAATAAATCTGGTGAAATTGATTTTTTAGATTTAAATCTGAAGTTGATTTTAAAGTCAATGAACGGGGAAAAGACTTTAATAAGCCTCCCATACCACCTAGACGGTGACAGGGTCAAAAAATCAGAAATTACTCTTGATGAAAAAGAGATTAAATTTCGATTTGATGGTGTAGCCACTGCCGAAGGAAAATTTAATATAACTGCATGGGAGAAGAAAAATGAAGACCCCCCATTTGTTTTAATGCAAGCATTTATATTTCCTTACATCAATCTGTTATGGCTTGGAGCCATTCTTATGGGTATTGGAACACTATTAGCAGTCTGGAAAAGGGTATATCAAGTACTAAATCAAACCCGAAAATAATGCCTAGTTGGATCATATTTGGAAGTGGTGCATTAGGAAATGCACTAAAAGAAAGAATTGGAGATAATGGGCTTCAGTTAGCAGCAAGGGAATGGCTTGATAAGCCAACTGATTTCTCATCGCAAACAAAAGCATTATTCCTAGCGATTCCGGATGATGCAATTATTTTCTCGGTAAAGAAAATAATGAAGCAAAACATTACTATTCCAATCTTTCATTGTTCAGGTGTTACACCACTATCTGATATTTCCTTTTATCCGAATTCTGGAATATGGTATCCGATGCAATCTTTTAAAAGCAATAGTATTTCATGGAAGGATATACCCGTATTTTGGGAAACTAATAATAACCTCTTAAAAGATGTTTTAGAAATGTTTCACAAGGATCTACAAATACCCAATGGTTTGATGTGTACAAGTGAAATGCGAGGCAAATATCATTTAGGAGCTGTCTTCGCCAACAACTTTATAAATCATCAAATCGGACTTATTAAAGAGTATTGTGATGTCAATGGCATAGAGGTTAATTTTTTTAATAACATGATCTTAAATACGATAAAAACTGCTTTAGAGGGAAAGCCATTTGAAATTCAGACTGGACCCGCCCATAGAGGAGATAAAGCGACCATTGAAAAACATTTAGAGATGCTGCCTTTTGATATGCGCAAGATCTATAAATCCATCAGTGATAATATTGCAGAAATTAAATTAAAAGAAAGTGAATTATAAATTGATCTTAAAAGAGATTACAACATTTGTTTTTGATGTTGATGGTGTCTTAACTGATGGAACCGTGACAGTTTTACCCAATGAAGAGCCAATAAGAATTTTTAATGCGAAAGATGGCTATGCCCTTCAATTAGCAGTAAAAAAAGGCTATAATGTAGCCATAATAACAGGGGGTAAATCGATGGCAGTAAAACAAAGACTTGAATCACTAGGAATAAAGGACATCTGGATTGGTGCATCAAACAAAATTGAAGCCCTTGAAGAACTTATTTCGATGTACAATCTTAAATTAGAGAATATTGCTTACATGGGTGATGACATCCCTGATTATGAAATTCTCAATAAAGTAGGCCTTCCAACTTGTCCAAAAGATGCTGCACCAGAAATAAGATCAATCAGTAAATACATATCATACAAAAACGGAGGAAATGGTTGCGCACGTGATTTAATTGAACAAGTTTTAAAAATTCATGGAAATTGGATGCGCAAAGAAGATCGAAAATGGTAGAACCGATTCGACTATTCAATTTAAATGGGAAATTGGTTCTAGGGTCTAAATCACCTAGGCGAAATGAGTTATTGAGGATATTAAATATTCCTTTTTCCGTAAGAGCCTCAGAAGTTGATGAAATTGCACCATCGAATTTAAATGATATAGACACAGTATCTTGGGTTGCAAGGCAGAAATCCGATGCCTTATTAAGCTCAATTAAATCAGGAGAAATATTACTTACCGCAGATACTGAGGTATGGATGGACGAGAAACGTTTTGGCAAACCCAAAGGAATTGACAAATGCATAAAAATGCTCTTGAAATTAAATGGGCGTGAACATCGAGTTATCTCGTCTGTTTGGGCCACCGATGGGAAAATATGGAAGAATTCCTCTCAAGTAACACTGGTCAAATTTGAGAAATTACCAAAAACATGGATCAAATGGTATGCTCAAAATTATAAACCATTTGATAAAGCTGGAGGATATGGCGTTCAAGAATGGATAGGTCACATTGGGATTCAACGGATTGAGGGATCTTTTGACAATGTAAAAGGATTGCCCTTAAACTCAGTACTAGAGGTATTGAAACCATGGTTGAGATCTTAGATTATTTAACATAAAAATCTTTATCTTTTCCAAATGTCCAAACAACCTTCTCTATTCTATTCTATTCTTCCAATAATCTTTTTAGTTGGGGCTTTATTTATAAATATTCAAATATTTGGGGACAGCAGTCTAGATGGAAGCAATCAATTAATCCTACTTTTTGCTGCGGGTTTTACAGCATTTCTGGGCAGGTTAAAAGGGGTTAAAACAGATAAACTCTGGAAGGGTATTCAAAATACCATTAAAGACAGCACAAAGGCCATTATTATTCTCCTGATGGTGGGAGCTTTAACAGGTAGCTGGATGGTGTCAGGAATAATTCCAACACTAATAGTTTTTGGCTTAAAAATACTTTCTCCATCAATTTTTTTACCTGCAGCAGTTATAGTTTGTTCAGTAATAAGTTTAGCAACTGGATCTTCATGGGGTACCACTGCGACAATTGGTGTAGCCTTAATGGGAGTGGGTCAATCCTTAGGATTTTCTCCCGCATGGATTGCAGGTGCTGTCATCTCAGGTGCCTATTTTGGAGACAAAATGTCCCCTATGTCGGACACTACCAATTTAGCTTCAGCGATGGCTGGGACAGAATTAACTAAACATATAAAATATTTATTCTTAACTAGTGGCCCATCAATAATAATAACATTAATTATTTTTACTTTGATTGGTCTTGGTTTTGATAGCGCAGTGCAATTATCAGATATAAATAATCTATCAAATGAATTATCAGATCGATTTTTCATAAGTAGTTGGCTCCTATTAATTCCTTTATTGAGTATTAGCCTAATATCCTTTAAATTGGATCCAGTTGCTGCCATGGGATTTGGCGCACTAATGGGAGCTGTGGCTGCTTTTTTCTTTCAACCGGACATTATAACGGAAATCGGTGGCAGCTCAGGTTTCAAAGGATCCTATAAAGGAATAATTCAAAGTTTATATGGCTCGGTTAATATAGAGATGAAAAATCCTCTACTTGATTCGCTCATTCAAACAAAGGGAATGAAAGGAATGTTAGGAACCATATGGTTAGTTATTTGTGCCTTAACCTTTGGTGGTGTTTTAGAGGCTTCAAATTTCTTAAGAACAATAACTGAAGCATTGCTAGCATTTGGAAATGGTGCTACATCACTAATTGCCTCAGTCCTAGTAACCTGTGGATTTATCAATATTACTGCAGCAGATCAATATCTGGCAATTGTAGTTCCAGGAAGAATGTATAGGACCGCATTTAAAAAAAGAAATCTTGCTCCTGAAAATCTGTCCAGAGCCCTAGAGGATAGTGGAACGGTGACATCTGTACTTATACCTTGGAATACATGCGGGGCATATCAATCAATAACTTTAGGTGTCGCAACAGGCGATTACCTTTTTTATTGTTTCTTTAATTGGCTAAGTCCAATTATTAATTTGACATGGACTTTACTCAACTTTAAAATAAAAAAGGAAAAATAAAAGCATAGATACCCAAATGATAACCCTGAAAAAAATGTTTATATTTAAACGGTGTACATTTTACAAAAAATAGATAGACTATGAGATTCTTTTTTTTATTCCTCTTGACTTTGACTTTTTTGAATTGTGACCGCTTAATTCGAACTCCTAAAAATGAGCGATGTATTTGTACCGAAGAATATAATCCCGTTTGCGTTGAAGCAAGAGGTAATCAAATTCAATATGACAATTCATGCAAAGCCCACTGCGCTGGTTTTACTGAAGACGATTTTGCGCCTTGTACACCATAGAATTTCAAATTAATCATCGAATACTATCCTCGAGAATAAGGATCCAATTTTGATATTATCATGAAAACCTTAACTATTGTCATTCCTGCATTCAATGAGGAAAAAACAATTGTAAAAATCCTGAATAAAGTAAAAGGTGCCGAATTACCGGAAAATTGGGATAAAGAAATCCTTATCACCGACGATTGCAGTACAGATAATACCGAAATAGCAATCAAAGAATATATAAATGAAAATCCAGAAATGGATATTTTATATTTCAAACATGATAAAAACAAAGGAAAAGGATCAGCACTTCATACGTCTATTGAGCATGCAAAAGGCGATTATATTATAATCCAAGACGCAGACCTAGAGTATAATCCTGAGGAATATTCAGTTATGCTTAAACCTGTCATTGATGGCTATGCAGATGTTGTATACGGATCAAGATTCCTTGGAGGAAAACCCCATAGAATTTTATTTTTTTGGCATTCGATCGGAAATAAATTTTTGACATTTTTAAGTAACATGTTTACTAATCTTAACCTTACCGATATGGAGACATGTTACAAGTTATTTCGAAGAGATATTATTCAATCGCTAAATCTTAAAGAAAAACGATTTGGATTTGAGCCCGAAGTAACTTCTAAAATATCGAGAATTTCTAAAATTAGAATTTATGAGGTAGGGATTAGCTATTATGGCAGAACTTTCGAAGAGGGCAAAAAGATAAACTGGAAAGATGGGCTACATGCAATTTACTGTATACTTAAATATGGAATGCTTAAAATAAGATAAATTCAAAAAAAAGATCTGCCTTTCGAGCAGATCTTTTATAACTAGAATCAATATTTAAGGTTTTATTCCTCTTCTTTGACCTCTTCAAATTCTACATCTGTAACGTCGTCATCTGAGCCGCCTTCAGAAGGCTCTCCACTTTGTCCTGCGTCAGTTTCACCTTGAGAGGCACCTTCTTGAGCTTTGTACATCTCTTCAGATGCATTTTTCCAAGCTTCATTTATTGTTTCCATAGCAGAATCAATAGCACTTAACTCTTTACTGGCATGGGCTTTTTTCAAATTTTCTAAAGCCTCATCAATTGCTGGCTTTTTATCTCCAAGTTTATCACCAAATTCAGTCAATTGCTTTTCAGTTTGAAAAATCATCTGATCTGCAGCATTCAACTTATCTATTTGTTCTTTGGCATCTTTATCTGACTCCGCATTAGCTTCAGCCTCTTGCTTCATTTTTTCAATTTCTTCGGAGCTTAAGCCTGAAGAAGCTTCGATACGAATCTTCTGTTCTTTCCCAGTCGCTTTATCCTTTGCACTTACATTCAGTATGCCATTCGCATCTATATCAAAAGTCACTTCAACTTGAGGAGTACCTCTAGGCGCCGGTGGAATACCATCTAAATGAAACCGGCCTATAGTTTTATTATCCTTAGCCATCGGCCGTTCTCCCTGAAGAATATGTATTTCTACACTCGGCTGATTATCACTTGCTGTCGAAAAAACTTCAGATTTCTTTGAAGGAATCGTAGTATTTGCCTCTATTAATTTCGTCATAACCGAGCCCATAGTTTCGATACCAAGAGAAAGAGGTGTTACATCTAAAAGGAGAACATCTTTAACATCACCCGCTAACACTCCTCCTTGAATTGCAGCACCAATGGCAACAACTTCATCGGGATTCACCCCTTTATTCGGTTCTTTTCCAAAAAATTTGTTAACTGCCTCTTGTATTGCAGGAATCCGAGTTGACCCCCCAACTAATATTACATCATCAATATCACCAACATTTAAACCCGCATTTTTAAGAGCAGATTTACATGGAGCAATTGTTCTTTCAATAAGATCTGAGGCCAAGCGTTGAAATTCCGCACGAGTTAAACTTTTAACTATGTGCTTTGGACCACTATCAGTAGCAGTTATATAGGGAAGGTTAATTTCTGTAGTATTCGCACTTGATAGTTCGATTTTTGCTTTTTCTGCAGCTTCTTTCAATCTCTGAAGAGCCATTGGATCTTTTCTCAAGTCTGTACCCTCAGCTTCCTTGAAACCGTCAGCCAACCAATTAATAATCCTGTCATCAAAATCATCACCTCCGAGATGAGTATCTCCATCCGTTGACTTGACCTCAAAAACACCATCTCCTAATTCCAAAATAGATACATCATGAGTTCCACCACCGCAATCAAAGACAACTAACTTCATGTCTTTGTTCATTTTATCTATTCCGTATGCCAAAGCTGCTGCTGTTGGTTCATTAATAATTCTTTCCACCTTTAGCCCAGCAATTTCTCCTGCTTCCTTGGTTGCCTGACGTTGAGAATCGTTAAAATAGGCTGGAACAGTAATCACAGCCTCTGAAACATCTGTTCCAAGGTAATCCTCAGCTGTCTTTTTCATTTTCTGAAGAATCATTGCTGAAAGTTCCTGAGGGGTATACATTCTGTCATCAATCTTAACCCTGGGAGTGTCGTTGTCCCCTTTGGAGATTTCATAAGGAACTCTTTTGATCTCTTTCGAGATTTTCGAGTATGACTCTCCCATGAATCGTTTAATTGAAAATATTGTCTTTGTGGGATTAGTTATTGCCTGCCTTTTAGCGGGATCTCCAACTTTTCTCTCACCGTCTTCTACGAAACCTATGATTGAAGGAGTTGTTCTTTTACCCTCTGCGTTGGGAATTACAACTGCCTCGTTTCCTTCCATTACGGAAACACACGAATTCGTTGTTCCCAAATCTATTCCTATAATTTTACCCATATCGATTATTTTTTCGCTTATAACGCTGGTTAATTCAAATCGATAGAGGACAATCTCTATACCAAGCCTCCAACTAAGACAAATTGTCAGTTACATGTCAGTGTATCAAGGAAACTCGCCTTGGCAAACCTAAGCGGGCATGTCAATTTGCCAAAAATTAAACTATCCAGAGAAGCTGAAGTTAACCCAATATTTGGCCGCTCTAAACTGACTCTACTTGCGAAAATACCTGCACCATTTTCAACATTTGAGTAAAATGGGGGATCCTGAAGAATTGTATTTGATGGTTGAGAAACTGAAATATATGTTGCGAGATCATCAGACCCCGCTGATAAATGAACATTGAATCCTCGAAAAAACCTAATATTACCAGGGGCTTGAGGAATCTTTTCTGATAAAAAAGTATAATAAGCCTCGTAACTCAAAGAATTACTTAAATAACTACCTCCATTTAGAGAACTTCCAATAGTGTAAGGAAGGTTATACCTAACTGAATGTCGTGTGGAATCCATTTGACTCCCCTCTGGCATCTCCATGTACAAAAAATCTACATACCCCTGATATATGCGGGCATTTACAGCCTGGTAAAATTGAATCTCCGCACCTTTGCTTGAAGTGAAACTAAATCTTTGAGTCCCTTGAAAGTTTGGTCGTTTAATTCTAAACTCTTTAACCATCGGAGTTTCAGCGCTAGCAAAAGAGGGAGAATTTGAATCTGTTTTCAGTAATATCTTATAAGACCAATCCAATCGCTTTTCATTTGAGGTGAAATCCGGAATAACTATCCTGTATAATCTATGACCTTGAGTTGTAAATAATCCGGAATCTTTGGGAATATCCGTCGTTTCGTTAAGAGATTTAGTCCAAAATAAATCACCATTTTCCTTAAAAGCCTGCAGCTGTATAATTAAATCAGAATAATATAGACTATCCGGATTATTCAAACCTCCATTTGGACCATCTTGGCCTAAATAAGCCTTTCCAACACGAACATATTGAGTATCCGAGTTTGGATTTAATGTACCATAGATAGTTGGTATATTTTCATATGGCGCCGTAACAACAAGCGTATTATCACATGAGGAGGCGAAAAACAAGATGGAACAAAAAATAAAAATTTCTCTTAATTTCATTGTTGTAAAGATACCACGACTTGCCGTTGTACTTTTGATTCAAAGTCCATAAAATGTCAGAAAAAAAGAAATCATATAAAAAAGTTACCACAAATAGCCTTTTTGAGATGAAACAAAGAGGTGAATCGATAACAATGCTAACATCATATGACTTTAGTCTCGCGAGATTAGTGGATAAATCTGGCATAGATGTTATTCTTGTTGGAGATTCTGCGAGTAATGTTATGGCTGGCCATGAGACTACACTACCAATTACATTAGAACATATGATATATCACGCATCTAGTGTTATTCGAGCAGTAGAAAGAGCTCTTGTCGTAGTTGATCTTCCTTTCGGCAGTTATCAAGGTAATCCCCAGGAAGCTTTATCCTCATCCATAAGAATAATGAAAGAATCTGGAGGCCATGCGGTTAAACTAGAAGGTGGTTCTGAAATTGTTGAAACAATTAAGCGGATTGTAAGTTCTGGAATACCTGTAATGGGACATATAGGACTTACTCCTCAAAGTATATATAAATTTGGAACATACGCAGTCAGAGCCAAAGAAAAGGAAGAAGCTAATCAGCTAATTGAAGATGCAAAATCTCTTGAAAAAGCTGGTTGTTTTGCCATAGTTCTGGAAAAAATACCAGCCTCTTTGGCAAAAAAAGTCAGTGAGTCAGTAAAAATTCCCACCATAGGAATTGGCGCTGGACCCAATGTGGATGGTCAAGTACTAGTTTTGCATGACATGCTGGGAATGAACACTGAGTTTAATCCTAGATTTTTAAGACGATATTTAAATCTTGAGGAGTTAATCCCAAATGCAATAATGGATTATATCAATGACGTAAAATCAGGATCATTTCCAAGTGAAAAAGAAAGTTACTAGTGATTTAAAGCATCCTACCATTTTACTTGAGGACAATCACCTACTAATTGTAAATAAACCCTCCGGACTTCTTGTTCAAGGTGATCAATCAGGAGATTTGACACTAAAAGATTGGGCTGAAAAAGATGTAGCAAAACGTTTTAATAAACCAGGAAGGGCGTTTATTGGACTTCCCCACCGATTGGATAGACCGAGCTCTGGAATAGTAATCTTAGCAAAAACTTCAAAATCTTTAACAAGAGTCAGTCAATTATTCGCACAAAGAGCAATAAAAAAAATATACTGGGCGATTGTTGAGGGTAAGCCGAAGAATAATATGTCACGCCTTGTCAACTACCTGTGGAAAGACCCAAAACAAAAAAAAAGTTTCATTTCAACTAAAAAAGAGGCAAAAAAAGCAATACTTACATACAAAAACATCTCGGCCGGAGAAAGATACAGTTTACTCGAAATAAATCTAGAAACTGGACGCCATCACCAAATTCGATGTCAACTAAGTGCTATTGGGCACCCGATCAAAGGAGACCTTAAATATGGAGCAAAAAGATCAAACACAAATGGCTCAATTTCTCTGCATGCACAAAAAATATCATTGAAACATCCAGTTAAATCTGATTCCATTACTCTTACAGCCCCGCCTCCAAATGAAAGTCTTTGGATTCAGTTAAGTGAAAAAATCGAAAAAGACAATTTTCATCAATAATTCTAACATGAAAAGAAAAATATTTAAATGGAATAGCTTGAGTTTTTTGAGTAGCAGTCTACTCTCTTGGATAGTACCTATGAGCCATAGTGCTCAACTTATCGCCAGAGGAATTATTCTTGACTGGCTTCTGATCATCGTTGTTCATGGCGCTGCTTTGTTTGGTTTTTCAAAATTATTTAATTCTGAAAAATCCCTTGAAGAAAACTAAACCAATTAATAGGGATCCACGTCAATATGAATTTTTACAGACCTAAAGTCTGAGCTAAAATAGATTGAATTATTAATTTTTCTAAGTTTTTCTTTCATTATCGGGAGCGACTTACCATTTTGAAATTTCATCCAAATATGTTGAAGATGGAAATTTTTTACACGAGATACAGCGGGTTTTTCAGGCCCTAGGACTCCACCTCCAAAACCTCTAACTAACTTCTCTGCGAGAAATTTAGCTGCATCTTCGACTATAACTTCCTTTGAATGACGTAATTCAATTCTTACCATCTTTATAAAAGGTGGATAATGATAGAGTCTACGATCCGCCAAAATGCTTTTAGCCATAACATCATAAGCCCCTTTTTGAACAGCTAACAAAACCGGATGCTCCGGAGTTACCGTTTGAATAATAACATGACCTTGAATTTGTCGCCTTCCTGTTCTGCCTGCAACTTGAGAAAATAATTGAAAAGCACGTTCATGAGATCTAAAGTCCGGCATTTGCAGAGCGCTATCAGCATCAAGAATTATAGCAAGTGACAATCCGGATATATCTATTCCTTTGCCAATCATTTGAGTCCCAACAAGGACATCCACTTTTCCTGTCTCAAGCCATTCTATAAAATGCGACATTGATTTCTTTTTTCGAGCAGAATCTGAATCTATTCTTAAAATATTAGCATCTGGAAAAATTTCATCTAAGTTCTCTTCAACTCTTTCAGTACCAATACCTCTTAATTTCCATGCAGAGCTCTGACATGAAGGACATGTTTTGGGTGGCTTTCTTGAATTTCCGCAGTAATGACACTTTAACAATTTACTTTCTTTATGAAACGTAACCGCAACATCACATTCGGAGCATGGCTCAGTCCATCCACATGACATGCATGTTAAATAAGGGGAATACCCCCGTCTATTTTGAAATACGAGAGCTTGCTGATTTTTACTCAAAACTCTTTCAATTAATTCAGAAGCTGGCAAAGACAAGGGGCCCTTCATCATTTTCATTGATTTATACTTTATCAATGATAGCATTTCAATTTTTGGTGGTTTAGAAGCACCAAAACGCTCTTTCAACTCAACTTTAAAGTATTTCAATTGATTTGCGTTATGATATGATTCCAAGCTAGGAGTTGCAGATCCTAGAACAATGCCACACTTTATTTTTTTCGATATCCATACTGCTACATCCCGAGCATGATACCTTGGAGAAGGTTCATATTGTTTGTATGAAGTCTCATGCTCTTCATCAACAACTATTAAACCAACGTGTTTTAGCGGAAGAAGAATTCCAGATCGAGCAGCTAAAATAAGCCTTGGTCCAGTTTCTGGATTCAATAAAGACTGCCAAACATCTCTCCTTTCACTTTCAGACGCCTGACTATGGTATACTGATACTAAATCTCGACCCAAAGACTTCTCGATTCTTTTAAACAATTGAGCAGTAAGAGCAATTTCTGGCACTAGTAAAAGAGCATGTTTGCCACTTTTAAGAATGTCATCCGCTAATTTTAAATAAATCTCTGTCTTTCCGCTACCTGTTTCACCCTTCAATAGGACAGGTTTTTCCATTGAAAAACCTTTTTTAATGCTACTGTAAGCATCCAACTGAGAGTCCGATAAGTCAATTTTTTCACCTTCGGAAATTGCCTCAATAAATGAATGACGCATACTTTTCTTTAAGAAACCTTTTTCTTTCAAAGCATTCAATTGAACAGCTTTTACTGAGGAATATTCTAGTAAAAGATTTTGAGCAATCCAAGGATAATAGTCTGAATCCAAATCTAGTTGATTCGAACAAATTTGAAAGTAGGACAATAACGCCTCAGATTGAAGTTTTGCTCTATTGAGCTGTGAAAAAACTTCTGATATTTTTCCTAAATCACTTTTTTTCGCAAACCAACGCCAGTGTGCTACGGATCCATCACCCAATGTATAAGGACCACCATCAGATTCTTTTAGTTTAAAAAATGAAGGCAGAGCAGATTGCATTACCTCACCGATAGGGCATAAATAATATTCAGAAATCCAATTCCATAAATTAATTTGATGAATTTGAATTCTGGGGTAATCATCTAAGACTCTCAGAATTGGCTTACAATCAAAATCTGGTCTATTTTCTTGAATTTTTTGTATAACACCCATCAAACAGTTCTGTCTGCCAAATGAGACATGTACTCGTAACCCAGGAGTAGGTCTTAATGATTCATTCCAAAAATATGTAAATGTAGAATGAACGGGAACAGGAAGAATAACTTCAACCCACATATTCCTAGGATAGTGCCTTCACTAAATCCAGCAAATAAGGACTGATAGTCGCATTATGTTTAATCGCTTTTTCAACAGGAACATGTACAAGCTCTCCAGCTTTAATACCAATCATTTCACGATTCCTACCTTGCTTCAATGCCAATACAGCTCCATGACCCATTCTACTCGCTAAAATTCGATCAAAACCGTTTGGTTTTCCACCGCGCTGAATGTGACCGAGAACTGTAACTTTTGTCTCCCAATTAGGAAATTGTTCTTGTACTTTCTTTGCAACTTCATAGGCTCCACCTTCAGAATCTCCTTCAGCAACAATAATTATTCCCGATCGTCTTTTTTTCTTAAAGTCTGTTTTTAAATAATTAACAAGTTGTTTTAAGTCTGTAGGAGTCTCTGGAATTAATATTCCTTCAGCACCAGCTGCTATTCCTGTTCTCAAGGCAATTAAACCTGCATCACGTCCCATGACCTCAACAAAAAACAATCGATTATGTGATGCCGCTGTATCTCGAATATTATCCACAGCATCTAATGCAGTATCCACAGCTGTCTGATAACCAATTGTGTAATCAGTCCCAAAAAGATCATTATCAATTGTCCCGGGGCAAACTATAACCGGTATATCATGTTCAATTGATAATAAATTAGCTCCGGTAAATGACCCATCTCCACCAATTACAATCATTCCATCTAATCCATTAGAGCGCACAACTTTCGATGCGCGAAGTCTGCCATCACGGGTTTTGAAATCTGAACTTCTTGCAGTTTTTAAGAATGTACCTCCACGATGAATTATATTCCTTACATCATAACGAGTGAGTTCCGTAGAGTCATTCTCAATTAAACCCTCATAGCCTCTGTAAAAACCCAAAACCTCGATATCATTTAAAACAGCGGTCCTAACCGCCGCACGGATACAGGCATTCATCCCAGGAGCATCGCCTCCCGATGTTAATATTCCTATTTTTTTCATTGAGTATAAATATCGAACTCTTGCCACATACAATCCAAATCTCCATTTTGGAAAGCTATTTGTTGCTTCGATTTCATTTGTAATGCCTTAGAAGCTTTTGCGCTGGGGACTACAATCCAGGCAGTCCAGCCCTTGTAAGCGCTCCTTAAATGTTCTCCGATTCTATGATAAGTTAATTCGACATCTGAATCAATTCTTCGGCCATAAGGTGGATTAATCACAAGAAGCCCTCTCTTTTTTGGCGGATCAGATAACATAAAATCTTTTTCGAACCATGAAATTCTATCTTCTACAAGAGCCAATTCTGAATTTGATTCTGAAATTCGCACAGAATCAGGATCGATATCAGAGGCAAATATTTCAGTCGAGGATTCACTAATTTTTTTTAAGGCAGAAGCATGAATCAATGCATGTAATTCTTTATCGTAATCCAACCAATTCATAAATCCAAATGAATCCCTATAAATTCCTGCTGGAATATGATCTGCGATGATAGAGGCTTCTATAGGAAAAGTACCTGAACCGCACATAGGATCGTATAAAGGGCGATCTCCCCGGTACCCGGTAAGGCGAAGTAACCCATTAGCAAGAACTTCACTCATTGGAGCAATATTCATTTCTTTTCGATAACCTCGACGATGCAAAGAATCCCCCGATGAATCAAAACTAATTGTACAATGCCTTTTATTCAAATGAAGTTCAATTCTAATTTGTGGAAACTCGCGATTCACAGATGGGCGTTTCCCTGTCTTAGAGCGGAATCGATCAACAATACCGTCCTTTAAAACCAAAGCTGCATAACCAGTATGATCAAATTTTGGATGAGTTCCCGATGCATAAACAGCAAAAGTCTTATCAGGATGAAACCATTTTTCCCAAGGAATTTTTTGAGCAGCAACAAGAAGGTCTTCAGATCTATGAACTTCAACGAATTTAATTGGGCGAAGTATCCTTACGGCAGACCCAATGCAGATATTTGCTTTGTAAAGGAAACCTAGATCTCCTTTAAATCTGACAGCACGAGTCATCATTTGAATATCTCTTGCTCCTAATTTTAGCAACTCCTCTCTTAAAACATCTTCAAGCCCCTTTAGGGTTTTTGCAATAAAAATTTCATCTGAATTCGTGATATTAGACATTTAGTCTTTTCTTTTAAAATTATCTTCGGATAGAACGTTTTCCTCATTATTATCAGAATAATAACTAAGGCTACTCGACACTTCTAATAGCCCCTTGGATAGCGGAAATTCGGGGTAATATTTAGATCCGAAAAGAGTATCTCCTGTGTACATATACTCTATTACCGAATCTTTAATTCTTTTAACTCTATTGTGTTTTTCTCTTAAATTCTGAGATAAATCTATCCCTATTTTGAAATTCCCAGTTCTCAATGATACCAGTTCATATTCAACAGAGAAAAACCGCTGATCAAAAATTTCTACAGTATCCAACTTTAGTTTTAAAACCCCGAATTCTTCTTTTACAGGTAAAAAAGAATCATTAGGCAAATTCTGACATCCAAAAAATATGGCTGTAAGAAAACAAATTACCGATCTCATCATAAACTTGCACATATTCACATTATTTCCAAAGCAGTAATTCAAAGGTACAACCTTCACCTATCTTTGATTCATGTCTTTGGCAACAGAAATATTATTCTTTTTTGGCGGCATTTTAGCGGGTGTCATTAACACTCTTGCTGGCAACGGCTCTGCTTTAACAGTAAGTTTACTTTTATTCGGAGGAATGGATGGGGCGACTGCAAACGCAAGTAACCGAATTGGAGTAATAGCTCAGACTGTAACTGGTATTTTTAGCATAAAAAAAACATCAAGAAGAAATTACCTCTTTCTCAAAGGAAAGAATTTAATTCTCCCAACTTTTTTAGGATCATTGTCAGGAGGAATACTTGGCAGTCAAATTTCACCGAATGTAATGGAATGGTCGCTTGCAATTGTCATGACCGCCATGTTATTTACTCTATTTTGGGGAGAAAAAAGATGGATAGGTTCATCGGAATCTGTTCGAGGCCTATCCCCTTTTAAATCTGCTCTTTATTTTTTTATGATTGGATTTTATGGGGGGTATGTCCAAATGGGTATTGGAGTTCTTATGCTTTCGGTTCTTGTATTAGCTGACAAATGGAGCTTAAGGGATGCAAATGTCATTAAATTATTGATGGCAGCTATTTTAGCCATCCCAGCCGGCGTGATTTATATTTTCAATGACCTGATTATATGGCGGCCTTCCCTAATTCTGGCATTTGGAAGTATTTTAGGAGCTTGGTTTGGAGCAAGATACATAATCAGAATTCCCAAGGCGCAGCGATATGTAAGATGGCTTCTGATTTTCGTCGTTTCTGCTGGAGCATTACAAGCTATTTATAAAGCGGTTCTATAGATTCATAACGCATAGCATTAATTTACATTGAATTTAATTTTTTCAACGCAAATAATGTTTTAGACTCATTTTCACTAATTTTAAAAAATGGCAGACATAACTTTTGGTGGCGAAGCAGCAAAAACTGCTGGCGAACTTCCAAGTATCGGGTCAAAAGCCCCTGAATTTAAACTCACATCTGGAGACTTATCTGAAAAAAAATTATCCGATTTTCTAGGAAAAAAAGTCATTTTAAATATTTTTCCAAGCATCGGAACGGGAGTCTGTCAAAATTCTGTTCGGAAGTTTAACAAAATGGCTTCATCAATGGAAAATGTTGTCGTTGTAAATATAAGCAGAGATCTTCCTTTCTCTCTTCATCAGTGGTGCGGTAATGAAGGAATAGATGATGCGATTGTTCTCTCTGAACTTAGGGATGATGATTTTTCAAAAGACTATCACGTTAGGATGCTAAATACTAAGTTTAAAAGTCTTTTTAGTCGTGCAGTGATAATATTAAACTCCTCAGGAATAGTTATTTACCGGGAACAAGTGAAAGAAATTGGAGATGAACCTAATTATGATGCAGCCCTAAAAATTATTCGAGACAATTAAAATGAAGACTGTCAAGTGCCCCTCTTGTTCCAAATGGTATGGGGTAGAACCTCAAATTAGCCATTATGAATATGAATGCACATTCTGTGGAGTGTTTTATTCAAAAAAAAACCCAAAGGAAATAGATAGGATTAAAGAAATGCAATCTCCAGTAAGCAACCCCCCATTTAAATGGAAAAAATATGGAGAAATTCATTGGGCCTTGTTAATTCCCAATAACATTGCCTTTGTTATTCAAACGATAATTTTTATTATTCTAACTATTATAGGGATTATAGTATCACCCCTATGATTTCGATTACTCGCTTAAGGATGAGTATCTAATTTGTAAATCCTTTTGTAAATTTTCAATTCTTCTATAATGTGCTAAACCTCCGTTAACTCGGCCCAATTTTTTGTTCATTGATAAAATCGATTCAAAATCACCCAGGGCCTGAGAGCATTCACCCCAATCTTGCATCCAGAGATAAGCTTCAGCAATATTTAAAAACAAAAGCCCCGCCTGAACAGCACTGATTCTTGCTTTTTTGTCATTTGGCACGTAATTCCCAATCTCTTCTTTCCAAACATCAATGGCAGCATGTAACTTAGATTCAAATTGTTCTCGCATATCGGAATCTATACCCAACCTGTAGGCTCCCACAAGCGATTGAGATGCAGAATTAATTGCATCATAATTATTCTTTTTTGTTGTTCTAAAAGTCCATATTCCCGTCGGATAATTATTTCTCGTCACAAAACCATATTTCATAGATAAGTAAGTTGAAAGATCTTTAAGAGCATTCTCCAATGCCATTTTCTCCGAGACTTGAAAATTTCTTTTTTCAACTTTTCCTAAAGAAGCTGAGCTAATGCCTCCGCCAAGCATTTTCCCAGCAAACTCTTCCGGATCTGTAACCGAATAGACACCTGTGTAGTTTTTATTTTCAATATTACCCCTATCATCCGTTATTATGGCTTCAATAGATGTACTTGTGCTAACAACTGCCTTAAATCTTGTAACGTTAGTGCCATTTTCTTGAGCTACTTTTATTTTTCTTGAAGATGACGAAACTATTGGTCTATTTATTATCAGGTTTACACTAGCCTTTGCATCTTGAGACTTATTAATTCCCTCTATTGAAACGAAACTAGTTAATCTATCACTTGAGTGAATGGTTGGAAAATATTTATTGTACGGAAGGTTACTACCGTCAACAGACTTTCTTTTTAATTTCTTTGTCATACTCAGGCTATTCCATTCTTCCATTGCAGCATCATTTTCTGCTTTTTCCATTAAAACTTCTTCTTCATAGGTAACACTACCCGAAGAGGAGTATTTGAAATCACTTGACAATAAAACCTGTGGGGGTTGGATATAGTCAAAGCTTATACGCATTTGCTTTGGGTTTTGTCCAAAAGCAAAAATGCACGAAACAAATAAAGTGGCGAAAAAGGAAGATTTGTATTTCATGTTTAATAGTTCTAGATCGAAAAGATAATTAATATGTATTACAATATAGGATTATGTTTTTTATTAAACTAACTCCTATTTTTTAATTGGGAGCTTAATTGAAAAACCTTAAATGCATTTAGGAAAATTTTTTCATTACTATTTATTTTCTTTTGATGCATATTTTGATCTATAGATTTCTCGAATAATACCATCACTCAATCCAATTTTTGGTACATAAACTTTACTAGATTTTGAGAAATCCATTACTTTTAAAAAAATTTCTAGTGCAGGAATAATAACATCTGCTCGATCATTGTTTAGCTCGAAAGATGTAATTCGGTCTTCGTACCCAATAAAACTCATCTTCTTGTGAATTGAATTTAAATACTCGAAAGTAAGGGGTTCATTAAGTTTATTTTCACTCATTTTGTGGACTTTATTTATATTACCCCCAGAACCAATTACAGCGACACTACCATCTTCAAAGTCTATAAATTCCTTTAAAATCCATGATTTTAACTCTGACCAAATCGGTTTAGAATTTCTCCCTATGAGCCCCCTTACAGTGCCAATTTTAAAAGATTTTGATTTTCTTGGATTCCCATTCTGAAAAATGGTTAACTCCGTAGAGCCCCCTCCAACATCTGCAAAAAGTAGATTAGTTTCCTTTGGCTTTATATTATCCAAGAGTTGAGTACTAAAAACTAAGTTCGCTTCATCTTGACCATCTATAACTTCGACATCAATATTCGTTTTTTTTCTTATTTCGTTTATCCAATAATCTCTGTTTTGGCATTCTCGCATTGCTGAGGTAGCACATGCTCTATAGTCGTCGATATCATGAACTCTCATTATCGCTGAGAATGCAAGCATTGAGTCAACTAACCTTTTACCTGTACTTTTTTTGATACAACCCGATAAAAACACTTCCTCGCCGAGCCTAACAGGAAGTCGAGTAATTGACACTTTTCTAAAATAAGTTTGGTCTTTCGTCTGAACGACATTGGTGATTAGTAATCTTAATGAATTTGATCCAATATCAATGGCAGCCAATCTATTAATCTTCATTTCAAATAAAAGTTTATTGATTCGCTATAAATTTTGACTGGAATATAAGATTTCCAAATTCACGGATAAATTTTTTTTGCTTTTTCCCACAATATATTCCAATCACTTAAGCTAGTCCCAATCGGAGATTTATTCTGCGTTTTAAGAAAACCTTCCATACTCTGAAATCTATTTTTAAATTTCAGATTACTCAAGGCTAAAGCTTGCTCAGGATCCAGCCCCCGGTGCTTTGCATAATTGATTAAACTGAAAAGAACATCGCCTAACTCAATAAGTTCATTTTCTGGGTCATCAGGATTTCGTAATTCTTTAACCTCTTCTTCAAATTTTTTCCAAACAGATTCAGAATCTGGCCAGTCAAATCCCACTCCTTGAACTTTTTCTTGAATGCGAAAAGCTTTTACCATTGATGGAAGTGAATCGGGCACTCCCTCAAGAACAGATTTTATTTTGGAGCCTTTTTCTTTTAATTTAATTGCTTCCCAATTCTCTTTTACTTTTTTTGAGGATTTTAAATCTAAATCTGAATATATGTGAGGGTGACGTCGAATCAGTTTATCAGAGATTTCATTTAAAACATCTGAAACATCAAAATGACTTTTTTCTGCCGCTATTTTACTGTAAAAAACCAAATGCAAAAATAAATCTCCGAGCTCTCCTTTTATTTGATCCCAATCCGAACTATCAATTGCATCCACTAACTCATAGGTCTCTTCAATTGTAAGCTTTCTAAGTGTGTGAATAGTCTGTTCGCGATCCCATGGACACTTCTCTCTTAAGTCATCCATAATATCCAATAACCTCTGAAATGACTTCTCTTCTTTAGTCCCCATCGGATATTTTTTTCGTTTTTGATTTGGAATCGGTTTCTTTTTTATCTCTTTCAAAAAAGTCATAATCACAAAGCAAATTATACCAATTAAAAAATTTCTTCATATCGTTGATATAAACTCTATCTTCATCATAAGTTGGAATAAACTCATCAAAGACTCGAATAATCTCTTTATTTTCTGATTTGTGAGAAATACACTTTTGCCCCTTGAGTGTCTTTTCCATTCCTTCGTAAATTTCCTTCAATGGCTTTTCACCTTCCTGACAATAGATTGCAATTTCATCCAAGGCATTTACCTGTTGTTGAGCCGAAATAGTAAATCTTTTTTTATCTGATAATGCCTCAACTAAAATTCCTGTTCTTGTTTGTGTAATTAATTTAAAAAGGCCTGGTCGACCACTAATAGATAATATACTTTTTAAAGACTTCATGATTTATTTAATTATGTTTTGTTTGCCAATTATGAATTTTTTCAAGAACTAAAGAATCATTTCCCATTGCCACTAAATCTCTGTATTTTTCTGCTCTAAAAGCAATTTTTGTATTTGGATAATTATCTAGAAGCAACTGAATTGTTTTCAAGGCCCTAGTTTGATCATTCAATTCGTCCTCAAAAATTACAGCGGCAGATAGCAGTGATATTGCAGCTTCTTGTCTATATGGCAAAGAGTCAAAAACATCCATATAGTTTCGAATTGAAAAGAGTGCGCGACCTGGAATTTGAGCTTGTAAATCCGCCGAAGCCATTTTATATCTTGACCACAGAGAATCCGATTTAGATTTTTTAGCAGCGCGTTCAAAAATTTCTAATTTATTTTGATAATCTAAAAAACTTTCATTGGTGGTTATGATTTTTTCCGCTTGCGATATATCGTTTTTGCAGCTCACACTGAGGGTTAGTGTCAAAAGAAATAAATACCTCTTTCTCATTTTGAGTTAAATTTCATTTTGTAGGCAGTTTCAATTTTACCAGATGAAACATTATTTAGTCGGTTCTTTAACATTCTTCTTTTTAATGGCGATAGCCTGTCTGGAAAAAGAATTCCATCGATATGATCATACTCGTGTTGAAATATTCTCGCGGGTAGCCCCTTCAGTTCTTCCTCTATCCAATCACCATGGGTATTTTGACTCCGAAATTTCACAATTTCCTTTCGCAAAATTTTCTCATGGATTCCAGGAATACTTAAACACCCCTCCTCATAAGACCAGGCCTCTCCTTCTTCTTCAATAATAATCGGATTAATAAAAGCCCTTTTAAATTTTTTTAATTCATTGGATTCTTCATCACCTTCCTCAGCAAAAGGAGAAGCATCAACTACAAAAATACGTTTTGATAAACCTATTTGGGGTGCTGCAAGACCCACTCCTTTTGCAGCATACATGGTTTCAAACATGTCCTCAATTAAATGTTTAATCGAGCCTGAAGAAGGATCCACTTCCGACGCTTTCTTTTTTAGGACAGAACAACCATATGCAACAATTGGATACACCATAGCTTTTATTTATGACAAAGATACAGCCCATGACTACCTTTGTGTCAATGGGAATTTGGCTAGGATTAGATGTAGGGGGTAAAAGAACCGGTATAGCAGAGTCGGATGAAAACGGATTATTGGCATTCCCAAAAGAAACGATATTGACATCTGAAATTTTAACATATTTAAAATCAAATCATGAAATAAGTTTCCTGAACGGAATTGTCATAGGGAACCCAAAAAGATTAGACGGCGGAGAAACACACGGAACGCAACATGCAAAGGCAGTTTTTGAAAAAATTTCTAATCTTTGGCCTTCAATTGAAATCCATTGGGTAGATGAACGTTTCACATCAAAAATTGCAGCACAAGCAGCACACCTATCAGGTGCTAAATCAAGAATTAAAAAGAATAAATCCATGCTAGATTCTGCCTCAGCATGTATTATTCTTGATAGTTTTCTAACTCAAAAAAATTTAAATGAAAAATCTTAGACATAGCATTGAAATAGCTTGGGATGATCAAAAATTAATCAAAACCCCAGAAATATTGAAATCCATTGATGAAGTTATATCGAAGCTAGATTCCGGAGAAATAAGAGTGTCTGAAAAAACAGATGGAAAATGGTTGGTAAATGAGTGGATAAAAAAAGCGGTGATAATGCATTTCCCTTCAAAAGAGTCTGAAACTTTTAGAGCAGGCCCATTGGAATTTCATGATAAGTTAAAATTAAAAACTGGATATGCGGAAAAAGGGATTCGTGTAGTTCCACATGCAGTAGCACGATTCGGAGCGTTTATTGACAGAGATGTCATTTTAATGCCTTCTTATGTGAATATTGGCGCATATATTGGGTCAAGAACTATGATTGATACATGGGCGACGATTGGCTCATGTGCACAGATAGGCAGTGATGTTCATATCAGTGGAGGGGTTGGCATTGGAGGAGTTCTGGAGCCAATTCAAGCTTCGCCAGTAATAATTGAAAATGGTTGCTTTATTGGATCTAGATCAATAATTGTGGAAGGAATTCAAATAGGAGAAGAGGCAGTTCTTGGAGCTAATGTTGTTTTAACTGCCAGTACGAAAATATTTGATGTAAGTGGAAACAAAAAAATTGAATTCAAAAGACAAATTCCATCCAGAAGCGTTGTCATACCTGGGACTACACTAAAAAGTTTTCCAGCTGGAGATTTTCAAGTTCCATGCGCACTAATAATTGGAAAGCGCAAGAAAAGCACCAACCTAAAAACTTCATTAAACGATGCACTACGTGATTTCAACGTAGCTGTTTAGAAACAATGGAAGCATTGAATCAAAATATTTTTCAAACAATTGGAACAATTTCCGATGAAATGGGAATTCCGTGCTTTGTAGTTGGTGGATGGGTTAGGGATCAATTTCTGAATGGAGGAAAGTCAACAGATATTGATATCGTCGCCGTTGGAGATGCTTTGAGCCTAGCTAAAAAATCTTCCAAGAGATTAGGAGGAGGAAAAGTTTCAATTTTTAAAAAATTTGGTACAGCCCATTTCAAATATGGAAATATTGATATTGAATTTGTTCGCTCTAGATCAGAGAGTTATAGTTCAGAATCTCGAAAACCAAATGTAAAAGAAGGAAGTCTACAGGAAGACCAATTAAGAAGAGATTTTACAATAAACAGTCTTGCATTAAGTCTAAATAACAAAACCTGGGGTATGCTTATTGACCCTTTTCATGGCTTAAAAGATCTAAAAGATAAAATTATACGTACACCCCTTGAACCAAGAAAAACATTTGCGGATGATCCCTTGAGAATGTTAAGAGCCATTCGCTTCGCCACTCAACTAAATTTTAAAATCGAGGAAACGACTTTTGAAGGCATTCGTGAGAGTGTAAATCGGATTGAAATTCTTTCAAGTGAACGAATTCATACGGAGCTAAATAAAATTTTAAAGTCTAACGCCCCATCTATTGGACTATCATTACTACAAGAATCAAAGCTCATGAAAAATATTTTACCAGAAGTTTCTGACCTAGTAGGAGTTGATGAAGTGGAGGGGCATATTCATAAAGATAATTTTTGGCATACTCTCGAGGTTGTTGATAACCTTGCTAAGGTATCAGATAACTTATGGCACCGGTGGTCCGCACTTCTTCACGATATAGGTAAACCGCCAGTAAAGAAATTCATTGAAAATGTTGGTTGGACATTTCATGGACATGAGTATTTAGGTGGGAAAATGGCAAAAGCCATCTTTAAAAGACTCTCATTGCCTCAAGATGAAAGATTAAACTTTGTTGTAAAGTTAATTCGGATGAGTTCCAGACCGATAGCTGTTTCAAGTGATATAGCTACCGAAAGCGCCGTTAGAAGGTTATTATTTGATGCTGGTGATGATATTGATGATCTCATGGCATTATGCGAGGCTGATATAACCACGAAAAATCCCAAGAGAAAGAAAAAATACCTTGAGAATTTTCAAATTGTTCGTCACCGACTTATTGAAGTTGAAAAACGTGATAAACTCAGAAATTGGCAACCGCCCGTTAATGGTCGTCAATTAATGGATTGGTTTGATTTAAGGCCAGGAAAAGAAATTGGTTTAATTAAAACATTTATTCGTGAATCTGTACTTGATGGAAAAATATCAAATACATTTGAGGCGGCGAAGGAATTAGCTTTTAAATATGCAGCAGACCAAGGAATTATTCAAGAAAAAAAATGACCAATAAAATTATTCTCAGAGCAATTTTAAATTGTAAAGACCATGTTTTTAGAGATATTTCGATTGCAGAATCTGAGAATTTAGAGGAATTGCATGCTCAAATTTGTCGTGCATATAATCTAGAAATTGGCCAAATGGCATCCTTTTATCAGACAAACAAAGAATGGGTTCAGCTTGATGAAATCCCTCTAATGTCAATGGACCAAACCAGATCGAAATCAATGAATGATTACTCTTGTTTAGAAATGTTAAATAAGCATGGGGATCGACTGATTTTTATTTACGACTTTCTTGAGATGTGGACCTTTATGATTGAATTCATAAAGCATGCTAAAGAGAGTACTTCAAAATCAAGAGTAGTTCTCAAATATGGTGAACGTCCCTTGGAAGCTCCTGACCCCGAGTTTGAAGGAGAGGGTGGAGATTTTTCTGAAAAAAGCGAAGAGGGTGAAAATTATAACTTTGATAACGACGAATTCCATAATGATTTAGCATAAAGGAATCAGGAGAATTCAACGGAACGGATTGATTTTATTGGAATCTGTTGTTTTTCTTTAAGAACAACCCACTCATTTGTAACAGCCCAAATAGTGGTATGAATCAAATGACAACCAGACTTACTCAAAAACTCTAACGTTACTTTTTTTTCCTCAATATTGCCAATAAAGTTAGCGTCTTGTAACTGCTTTTGACGAGATTTCCTGGAATTTACAGTGAGCAAAACATCTTTTGAAAGAAACTCTAATTGGAGTATAGAATTCCGGTCAATATTCTTGCACTTTGAATAATTTTTTGTTGTCATTCACATAGAAGTTACAAAGATTTATCGGCACTCGGGTTTAACTTCGCAAAATGAGGAGAGCTAACATATATATGATACATGGACCAACGGCCTCTGGGAAAACAAAACTGGCAATAGAATGGGCAAAATCACTTGGATGTGAGATTTTAAATTGTGATGCCCGCCAAGTTTACAAGGAGCTAAAAATAGGAGTTGCGCGTCCTAGTAATCAAGAGTTGGAACAAATTCATCATTTCGGTATTGCAAGTCACTCAATTCATAATCCAGTAAGCGCAGTTTCTTATTCCAAATGGGCGAAACCACTAATTCGCACTTCCTTAATAAAAAATGGCAATATTATAATAGTTGGAGGTAGCGGTTTATACGCGAAAGCACTACTTTATAAACTAGATATTCTACCTAATGAAAATAAAGAACTGAGGGAAAAACTCGAAAAGAAATGGAATGAAGAACCAAATCAACTTATTGAATATCTCAAAAAAACGGACCCTGAATATGCCAAAGAATGCGACATAAAGAATTCAAGAAGAGTCATAAGAGCGATAGAAGTTATAGAGTCAAGTGGAGAAAAGTATTCGAACCTCCGAACACAAAAATTTCCCATTCCAAATTTTGATGCCAATATTCATGAATATGCCATTTGGACTGATTTTCAAGAATTGGAATCAAGGATACTATTGAGAACAAAAAATATGTTTAAGTCGGGATTGGCAGAAGAAGCAATGAAATTAGAAAAATATCGAAAACTCAGGGCACTTCAAACTGTAGGGTATAAAGAATTTTATTCTAATCCAAAAGCCTCAGAAAAAGAGTTAATTTCACTAATTGCCCTTAAGACACGGCAGTATGCTAAAAAACAAATCACATGGTTAAAAAAAGAGAAAACCATTATGAAAATTCCCTCAAAAAATATTGCTCAATTGGAATTAAGTAATTTCGGTATATCTAAATGAACTGGTTAAAACCAAATAGATTATTTAAATTTTGCATCCCCATTTATTTGTTGGTGTTGAAAATTCACCGGACCATTTATGATTGGAAAATCATTGTTCCATTCAAGCCCGATCAACCTACTTTAATTCTCGGAAATTTGCACTCAGGAGGAACAGGTAAGACTCCCCTAGCAATTTGGATTTTGAATAAAATCAAAGATAAAATCCCAAATTCATCTTATGTTTCAAGGGGATACGGAAGAAAGTCATGGAAAACTCAAAAAGTTGAATCAAATTCTCGTGTATCCAAAGTTGGAGACGAGGCACGAATGATAAGATCAAAATTTAGTTCTGATATTTCAATTGTAGTTGCAAGAAAAAGGCGAAGAGCATTCCCATTAATCAATCCTGATTCCCCAGTTATTCTAGATGACGCATTCCAACACTGGGATCTCAAAGGTCCATTGAGTGTTTTGATTTGCCCATATAAAAAATGGTATACAAACGAACTAGTGATACCAGCAGGACCATTACGAGAGCCTTCCTCCGGGGCGAACAGAGCAACAGCGATCATAGTTACTAAGTGCCCACGAGAGATTAACGAATATGAAAGATTAGAAATTCGAAAAATACTAAGAATTACAAAAGATCAAAGATTGTTTTGTGCTCAAGAGCAGATGGGAGCTCCCGCTCCTGAGTTCAACTCTCCCGCATGGACAGGTAAAGAAGCCGCTTTGGTAATTGCAGGCATAGGAAATCCTCAAAACTATTTTGCTCATGTAAAGAATTCTAATTTTTTTAGTAAAGATGGGAATGCCGTCGGCTTTTTAAATCTTGAAGATCATGCCAAATGGAATAGTTTTAATATTAATAAAGTTTTGAAGGCAGCGAAAAGACTTCATTGCAATACTTTAATTCTAACAGAAAAAGATATTGCAAGATTAGATGATTTACCTAATGAATGGTCCTCGTTTTCAATATATTCAATACCTCATGAATTAAATTTCGCAGATGATGAAAGAATATTTTTATCATGGCTAAAAGATCAATGGAAGGCCCATGGTTACAACTTACCTTTGTGAAATGAGTATAGAACAGGAAACTCATTATGAATCAGTAATCGGATTGGAAGTCCATGTCCAGATGAATACACTCTCTAAAGCCTATTCATCAGACGGCTATTCATATGGTGCTGCACCAAATACACAAGTTTGCCCAATCAGCTTGGGGCATCCTGGAACATTACCCAAACCGAATGTTCAAGTCGTTGAAAATGCAATTAAATTAGGACTTGCATGTAATTGCTCTATTCGAGAATTTAACTCATATGCAAGGAAAAATTACTTCTATCCAGATCTTCCGAAAGGATATCAAATTACTCAGGATGAAACTCCAATATGCTTTGGAGGTTCCGTCTTGATAACATTTAAAAATGATGAAAAGAAAAAAATTGGGTTAACAAGAATTCATATGGAAGAAGATACTGGAAAATCCATTCATGATCTAGACCCCTTTAATACTCTTATTGATTTGAATCGTGCGGGTGTACCTCTATTAGAAATAGTTTCAGAGCCTGATTTTCGCTCTGGGGAAGAAGCTTATTTATATCTACAAGAGATCCGAAAATTAGTTCGATACCTAGATATCTCAGATGGAAATATGGAAGAGGGTTCTCTTCGCTGTGATGTTAATATCTCAATTCGAAAGCAAGGACGAGAAAAATTTGGAACCAAGGTCGAGGTGAAAAACTTGAATTCATTTCGACATGTACAAAAAGCGATAGACTATGAGTTTAAAAGGCAATCAGAGACATTAAATTCTGGCGGAATCATTAACCAAGAGACCCGAACTTTCGATTCATCGAAGGGAATAACAATTGCATTAAGAACAAAAGAAAATGCCAATGATTACAGATATTTTATAGAACCTGATCTCGCTCCGGTAAGAATTACTGAATCGAATAAAAAGGCTATAAAAAATTCCATGCCCCCATTGCCGCAAACCCTTTTTGATAAATACACAACGAAGCTAAAGCTCAGCAATTATGATGCGAACCTTATAATCGAAAATAAGGAAACAGCTATTTACTTCGAAAACCTTCTGCTAACTGGTTGCTCTCCAAAGTCTGCAGCTAATTGGCTTATGGGGCCGATTCAA
>CESO01022688.1_pt1 | contig 27930 bp, 29 predicted proteins | sample 356341 | NCBI WGS metagenome assembly CESO01 (sample SAMEA2621812, study PRJEB7988) | marine metagenome | biome: marine biome (ENVO:00000447); feature: deep chlorophyll maximum layer (ENVO:xxxxxxxx); material: "saline water (ENVO:00002010), including plankton (ENVO:xxxxxxxx)" | depth 35 m | reverse complement strand
AGTGCTCCGGGTTCTTTTTTCTCGCTAAGATCCGTTTTTGACAAACTCGCCCTTTTGTCGCTAACTCCGAAAAGCTTTTATGAATACCACGAATTTCCTTCTCGGGACGACTTCAATCCTGATTGTCGTTGCTTTTGCCTTCTCCTTTGGAGGCCTTAACGAAGGACGCAACAGCGAGGCCAGCAAGGACGAACTCGCTAAATTGACTGACGCAATCGAACAACTTGCCGCTGAAAATCGAGCGCTTGAGCGTAATTATGCCCGGACCAATCCCCAAAACAATACGGCAACTTCGGTTTCGACGACCACACCTCCGTCAGGCCTTCCTATCGCTCCCGGGCCTACAACTTCTAATCCTGATTCAGAATCGTTGGGAAAAATAAAGGAACTCGAGGACAAAAACCGGGCCCTCGAAGAAAAAGCTCTCGCCCTCGAAGAGGAAAATAACCGTGCCAATGAAGAGCGCCGACAGATCACGATTGAGCAGAATATGGCTGCCAAAAAAGTCCAGATGGCCATGGACATGGGGACCGTGAAATCGGCAAACAAAGAACAGGCTATTGTGATCTACGAACCTTCACCTAACGCACCCAGCTTCCAACCCAGCCGCATCCTTGCAATACGCCGGAACACCGGGATTATCGGAACTATCGTGATCGAGCGGCTTGACGCGAGTGGGCAATACATTGCCACGATGAGACCTCACGGCTACTCACCTGACGGCTATCCGGACATTCAACCTGGTGACACCGTTATCGTAGATCCCAACGGTTAATTACCACTTGGAGGTCAGACCATACTGGCCGGCCAAAGTGAGCAGTTCTTCACGCATTGGCCACTCATCGGGGCGCTCGCAGGGACCATCGTGACGCTGGCTCGCTCCCTTCAACATCATGCAGCCTGTGTTGTCGCCCATCTTACGAATGGCCTCCACTTCTTCAGATGATAATTTAAAATCAGCTGGCGTAGCAGCATAGTCGCGGATCTTATTTTCAATTGGAATTGCGTTTTCTCCAGCTTCCTGAATCACCGTTGGCACAACACACTTTACCGGATTCTGGGAGAGGTTCCAAAGTGAGGCGAATTGAATCATGCTCAGACCATGCTTTCCGGCAATTTCGCGCATTGGCTGCATTGCGTCGTTGCCCCGCTCGACCCATCCCTCGGGGCGATAAGCCCGGTGATCACCGGGACGAAATTCGTGGCCAGGCTTCATATCTCCATGGAAAAGCCCACCGTAATCCACCACGCGTGTAAGAATATCGACTTTGTTAGCAACCGCTGAGTCCAACACATGCTGTCCGGGCCATGGCTCTAACGGATTCAAAATGATCATAGCCCAGTCGATTACCTCCCCAAAATTTTCGAAGACATGCAGTAGATCGAGCGTGAATCCATTGGCGGGACCGGGAGCAATTCCGAGCCGTTCCGAAAGTCCTTCTTCCTTTAGGGCATTCATTCCTTTCCAAACTGCTTCACTGGTGTAGCCGATCTCGTCTGGGTTGTGCAACATGACGAGGTCAAAGTGGCTTGTTTGGCAATTCGTAAGAGAACTCTCACAAGCCCGACGCAAAAAATCACGGTAACCAGATTCGCCTCTCAACGATGGGCTTGTAAATCTCGGATACCCTTTACTCCCCTCGCGCTCGCCGTCGATAAAATCGTGACCAAGCATTCCGACGAGGCAGTAACTTTCTCTTGGGTATTCCGATAAAACTTCGCCTAACACGGCATCCGCTTTCCCCTGACCATAAACATCAGCAGTGACGAAAGTCCGAATCCCTGAGTCATAGGCAACTCGAATACAGTTTTTGTAGCGGTCTTCATCAAGAACTTCACCAAAGTGCATAAACCGTCCGCCGCTCCAGGTTCCATAGGCTGTCCGTGTCAAATCCATGACGTAAATAAGCGATAGGGTAGTGCATCTTTCAAGCGGGACTTTTCCAATGGACTGCTAGGCTTGACCAGAAGCAACGAAAGAGTTCACATTCCTGCCGTGCGCGTCCTTCTTTTACTTGCTCTTATCTTTCCCCTTCTCCCCTCCTGCACAAGAGTTTCCAAAAAACCTGGAAATATGGGTCTCCTCCCAACTATCAATGACCGAAAAGCTCAAATCGCAGCCGAACCCCGTGGCGATTTTTACTACGGTCGCCGCTACTTTGTCGAAAAAACCCGCTTTTGGGGATACCTCCGCGAACCGGGGCAGCCTGCAAATAAGGCCAAATTGGTCATTTTTAATGAGTCTTGGAAGATCAACCCTGATCGCCTCCCCGAGAAAAAAGGAGGTAACTCCTACGGGTTCGATAATAATTACGAATACCGGATTTACGGCCGATACACCGGAAGGGAACTGTATGAACCCAACAGTAACCAAATCCTCCCTGAATTCATTCTCACCGACTATCAGCTCATTTCACGCAGCCCGGGATGGCTCTTTTCCCCCTCTGATCAATACTATCCTACCCGGCTTTCCCTTCTCCCCCCGAGCTTCTGATCACGACTTTGTGAAATATTTCACAAAGTCCTTGCGAGCCTACAAGAACGAGAGTTTCATTGTCGTGGCTTAACATGAGCAAGACCACTACCTACGAGGCCCCGGATGCCGCTGCCGTCGCAGCACAGGCCGCTACCGATTACCAAGCGGAGACCGACGATGTCCTCGGCGAAAAAATGGTGCTAAACATGGGTCCATCCCACCCCGCCACGCACGGAGTTTTACGTCTTGTACTGGAATTGGACGGCGAAATCATCGAAAAAGCCGAGCCCCACATTGGATACTTGCATCGAGGCGATGAAAAAATCGCTGAAAATATGCATTATAACCAGTTTGTTCCCTATACCGACCGGTTGGATTACCTTGCTCCTCTCGCAAACAACGTCGCCTATGCCTGTGCAGTGGAAAAACTCATGGGGTGGGAACTGCCACCTCGAGGCCAAGCTCTCCGTGTTCTCTGCTGTGAACTAGCCAGGATTTCATCCCACATGCTTGGTGTCGGCGTCTGTGCGATGGATGTTGGTGCAATGACTGTCTTTCTCTATACCTTCACAGAAAGAGAAAAGATTTATAACTTCTGCGAGCAACTTACTGGTGCTCGTTTTACAACGTCTTACACCCGAGTTGGCGGTCAAATCCGCGATATTCCCGAAGGCCTAGACAAAGACATCCTTAAGTTCCTTGATGAGTGTGAAAACACCATCGACGAGATCGCTGCTCTCCTTAATAACAACAAGATCTACCTCGAGCGGATGTGCGATGTCGGGGTAATCAGCCGCGAGGACGCTATAAGCTATGGGATGACCGGCCCCAACCTTCGCGCTAGCGGAGTGGCCCGTGACCTTCGAAAGGATAGCCCTTATTTGGGCTACGAGAAATACGACTTCGATGTTCCGGTGGGCGAGAATGGTGATTGCTACGACCGCTTCCTCGTCCGTATGGAGGAGATGCGCCAGTCCATCAAAATAATTAAACAAGTTCTCGCTGACTTCCCAGAAGGGGAAATCAACGTGGGCGACACCAAATCCACTCTCCCTGAAAAAGAGCGCGTGCTCATGTCCATGGAGGAACTTATCCACCATTTCATTGTCGCGACCCAAGGGATTGAGGCCCCAGAAGGAGAGGTTTATTTTGCCGCTGAAAATCCCAAAGGGGAACTCGGCTTCTACATTCACTCAAAAGGCGGCGGAGTCCCGAATCGGCTCAAGATTCGCGCCCCGTCTTTCGTCAACCTTGGTATCTGTGCCGACCTCCTCAAAGGCCACATGGTTTCTGACATCCCAGCAATTCTCGGCTCGCTCGACTTCGTAATGGGCGAGTGTGACCGCTAAGTTCACGTCTAATTCTTCCAACCTGATTTCTCACGGTGAGTTCTAAAATTGAAGCCCCCCGCCCTCGCTCGATCGATCGATCGAAGCTGAGTTACGTCTCTCCAAGCGCCCCGAAAGATCGCGAAGTTCCAAAGCCTCGCCTGATCGACCGCAGTGATGTGGAATACATCCGTCCTGTGCTCACCGTTCTTGAAAAAAATGTTCATTCGCCAGTCACTCCTGGCGTGGTTCATTTCCCTCAATTCAAGATCACCCCAACTCTCGAAAAAGCAGCCAATAAACGAATCGCACAATATCCCGATGACCAACGCCGCTCGGCTGTGCTTCCGCTTCTTCACGAAGTCCAGCATCGTCACGGATTCATCAGCCCGGAGTCTATTGAATGGGTGGCCGAGAAACTTGGCATCGCTGCGATCAAAGTTGTCGAGGTCGTCACGTTCTACCCCGGCTTCCGTCAGAAGGCTCCTGGCAAGCTCCACTTCCGGGTTTGCCGAACCCTCTCCTGCGCCATGGGTGGCTCCTACGAACTCATGGGCAAGCTTTGCGAACTAACCGGAATCGATCGAGGCTCCGCTGATACTCATAAGGACCCAATTTCCGTTTCCCCTTGCGGAAACTACTCAGTCGAATACGCCGAATGCCTCGCATCTTGCGGGACCGCCCCGGTCTGTCTCGTCAACGACGACTTCCACGAAGGCGTGACGCCAGAGAAGGCCGAAAGCCTCATCACTCAATACGAAAGTTAATTTTCACTACTCTATACCACCAAGCTCATGTCTGACATCACCTACCTCCCCGGCAAGGAACCTCACGAAAACGAGCACCGTCTAATCTTCAAGAATGTCGATCGCAAAGGCTGGGATCCAAAAATCAGGACCTACCTTGCGGAGGGCGGCTACGAAATGGCTATGAAGGCTCTGAAGATGAAGCCCCAAGAAGTCATCGACGAAGTTAAAGCTTCGGGTCTCCGTGGACGCGGAGGAGCAGGATTCCCAACTGGAATAAAATGGGGATTTATCCCTCCAAATAACACCAAGCCGGTCTACCTGATTTGTAACTGTGATGAGTCGGAACCGGGTACTTTTAAGGATCGCTATATTGTCCACCAAGATCCGCACCAGCTCATTGAAGGTATGGTGATCTCTGCCTATGCTGTTGGGGCTCACGTCGCTTACATTTACATTCGGGAAGAATTTCCAGAGGCTGCCATCATTCTTGAAAAGGCCATTGCCGATGCCAAGAAGAACGGCTTCCTTGGTAAGGATATTCAAGGATCGGGATTCGATCTCGAAATCTACGTTCATCGTGGAGCCGCCGCTTACATTTGCGGAGAGGAGACCGGTCTGATCGAGTCGCTGGAAGGCAAACGCCCATACCCACGGATCAAGCCCCCCTATTTTCCGGCCGCCATCGGCCTTTACATGGCGCCAACCATCGTAAACAACGTCGAATCACTCTGCCACGTCGTTCACATTCTCCGTATGGGAGGGGAAGAATACATTAAACTGGGGACCCCACGGAATTCAGGAACCCGTATCGTCTGTGTTTCGGGCGATGTTAAGAACCCAGGCTACTTCGAAATCGAAGTTGGCAAAGTCACCTTCCAAGAACTTCTCTATGACATGTGCGGAGGCCCCAAAGATGGGCGGACGCTCAAGGCCGTCATCCCAGGTGGTTCATCGTCGAAGATCCTACGCTGTAACGAAACTTTCCAGATCGGTCGTGGTGATGACGCCGAAGAAATGACTTTCTGGCAGTTGCCTCTCGACTTCGACACTCTCGCGGCGGCGGGTTCTATGGCAGGTTCAGGCGGTGTCATTGTGATGGATGACACCCGCCGGATGTCTTGGATCCTTAACAACATCACCCACTTTTATGCTCACGAATCCTGCGGACAATGCACCCCGTGCCGCGAAGGGTCGACTTGGATGAAAAAGGTTTCTGATCGAATCGAAGACGGCAAAGCCACTCCGAGTGATGTTCAGGTGCTGGAAGACATTGCCTATCAAATTGACGGCAAGACTGTTTGCGCCTTCGGCGAAGCCAGCGCGTGGCCCGTTGAAGCCATGATTGACAAATTCCGGGACGAACTCGTTGGCGAAACTTCCGACGATAACGACACTCGATCAGCCGAGCGGATCGCTCAGGAGCAATTCCTCTCGTCTGTCCCTCAATGAGATCTTTGTTCGGAATCCTCGCTCTAGTCTGCAGCTCTTGCTCGCCTACTGTTTTTGTAGTCGATGAAGCTGGTATACCAATTGAAGATGCCAAAGTCGTTCCGATGAGCCGGAGCTTCAACTGGCCACCTAAAGAAACCGGTAAAAATGGCGGAGTTCTAGTCCATCAAGATCTCCCTACCATCGACTACTTACAGGTCTCAAAAGCCGGCTATCGCAACCACCCACTCGTGAACTTCAATCTCCCAAAACCAATTACAGTGGTTTTGAAGAAGTGATTTTTCCGTAAATCGCTGAGTCTCTCGTCTGGCGTTGTTAGCTTGCTGCCGATCTAAGGATTAATACTACACACTTGTAGCCTAGGACTAAAGAGCCCGAGCGTGGCGCCCAAATTGATCTTTCTCACTTCAGTTTTCTTACCCGTTGTTTGATCATTTCATCTGCAATGACTGCCACCAGAAGAACGATTCCAACAATGAGAAATTCCATGTGCGATTTCAACCAATCTACCAGATTGATCATGTTTTTTAAGAGTTGCATCACCGCCGTGCCAATCACCACCCCCACAATTGTGCCTTCCCCTCCACGAAGACTACAACCACCCAGCACTGCTGCAGCGATCGCATAAAGTTCATAAAAGTTTCCAAAGTCGCTCGGCTGAGCCGAATTCCCATTTAAAATGAATAAAAGCCCACCAAGCGCCGCCAGCATCGAACAAATCACGTAAGATAAAATAACCATCCGGTCGGTGTTAATCCCACTTAATCGAGCCGCCTCCTCGTTATTTCCCAAGGCAAAAAGGTATCGCCCCCAGATAGTCTTGTTCAAGAAAACCCATGCAATGATCGCCACCACGATCAAAATCACAAAGGGATAAGGAATCCCAAATTTATCGGTCACTTCGATGGCTTCTGTTCCCCACTGTCGAAATGTCTCATGCTCTCCACCAAATCCTTGTGACTGATCCTCTGCGAGCCCCCGAGTTGCCCCCCGGTAAATTAGCAAACTACAGAGCGTCACCACAAAAGGCTGCAGCTTGAGCTTGGTAATCAAAAAACCATGCCAAAGCCCAACGCAGAGGGCTACTACCATCGCGATCGCAACCGCACTACCCGGTGACCATCCTTGTCTCATCACCAGCCACGGAACCCCACAACCCACCAAACAAACCACCGAGCCAATCGAGAGATCTATCCCTCCCGTGATAATCACAAAGGCCACTCCAATTCCCAACAGACCATAAAGCCCGGTCCGCTCAAGCAACTTCCCTTGATTGTATCCCCCCAAGAAATTCTCTCCCAGGATCGCCGTCGCCACATAAATCACAATCAGGGTGATCAGGATGCCTTTGATTTTTTTCATTTTATTCTTCTTTATTAATATTCCCACCCGTCGCCAATTCCATGATGGCCTCCTCACTAAAATCTTCTCGGGCTAACTCTCCCGTGATTCGTCCTTCGTGCATCACCAAGGTCCGATCCGCCATCCCCATGATCTCTTCCATCTCGCTGGAGACAAACAAGACCGCCATCCCTTCGCGCGCGAATTTTTCCATCAGCAAATAAATCTCTTCTTTTGCCCCAATATCAATACCGCGCGTTGGTTCATCGAGGAGTAAAACCTTGGGCTTCAGCGCCAACCACTTGGCTAGAACGATCTTCTGCTGATTTCCTCCCGAAAGAAAACGGGCTAATTGCCATGGTCCCGGCGTCTTCACACTCAGAGCCGACGTCATCTCAGCCACCAATTCCTCTTCCTTACTGGTATTCAAAAAAGGACCTTTGGAATCACGGCGAAGCGAAGCGAGACTGATATTGTCCTTAACTGCCATATCGAGAATGAGACCTTGTCCCTTCCGGTCCTCCGGAACTAAGGCTAGCCCACGCCTCAGCGACTCTCTCGGCGACCGGGGCAAGCCGCCCTTTCCTGCAACTAAAACTTCACCACCTAACGCAGGCCGAGCTCCGAATAAAGCGGCCAACATCTCACTCCGCCCAGCTCCAACCAACCCTGCTACTCCCACTACCTCACCAGCTCTCACCTCAAAGTCTAATTCATGTCCCCGGTGCTCCACCGAGCGCAACCCTCGAACCGAAAGAACCACTTCACCTAGGTCATGCTTCGTCCGTTGATAAAACTGCGAGATATCGCGACCAACCATCATACGCACCATTGCATCATGATCGACCTCATTCCGTTCAAGCATCCCAGCATTTTCTCCATCACGAAAAACCACCACTCGATCCGCCAACTTCTTTACCTCACCCAAGCGATGGGAAATATAAATCACACTCACCCCTTTCTCCCGAAGATCGTGAATCACTTCAAAGAGCCGCTCGGACTCGCGCAGAGATAGACTCGACGTCGGCTCATCCATGATGATCACTTTGGCATCGGTCGACAGAGCCTTTGCAATCTCGACCAATTGTTGTTTCCCGAGCGTTAATTCACTCAGCAAAGTCTCCGGTGATACCTTGAGACCCACCATTTCTAGAACTCGCTTCGACTCCCGTTGGATCAACCCTTGGTCGATCCAACCAAATTTCCCAGGCTCGCGTCCCAAGAACATATTGCCTGCCACCGTCAGATTTTCCGCCAAATTCAATTCTTGATGAATCAGCGCAATTCCCGATTTCTGGGAATCTTGAACGCCTGAAAATCGAACAACCTTTCCCTCTACCAACAACTCGCCCTCATCCGCAGGCTGAACGCCCGCGAGAATTTTCATCAGGGTGCTTTTCCCCGCTCCATTCTCTCCAATGAGGGCCAAAATTTCGGCAGGATACACCTGCAAGTCAACCCCCGAAAGAGCGACCACTCCAGGAAAGCGCTTCGTGACTTTTTGAACCTCAAGAAAAGGCTCCCCCATTACTTTCCAAGCTTTGAATTCAGATCACTCCAAAAGGCATCCACGTTATCTTTCCGGATCTGACGCGCCGGAATATCAACAAACTTGTTTTCGGGAATGACCGAGGTATCACCCTTGGAAAGCGAATCAAGGATCTCAATGGAGCGTTTCCCATACTCATAAGGGTCCTGCACAACCGTCCCATACACCGAGTCATTCCTAATACCTTGTAGCGTGACTTCATCTTCATCAAAACCGATCACCTTAACTTCCCCGATCCTTCCGGCCTGCTTCAAAGCTTCCAAAATAAGAGGTGGATTGTATGCAAAGAGCCCCACCATGGCATCGACTCCTTCATGCTTAGTAAGCATATCTTCGACGTTGGCCTTTCCTTTCGCTCGATCAAACTGGTCGGTCAATGTTGCCAAAATAGTATATTTGGCGCCAATCTGCGACTGGCCCGGTGCGTCATAACGAGAAGCATCTTTCTCGCGGCCAAGCAGACAATCAATCACGCCTTGCCTGCGGCGTTTTGCATTATCTTGCTCGAGCCGGCCAATAAAGAGAACGACCTCTCCTCCGCCAGGAATCGCTTCCTTAACCAACTCACCGCACATCCAACCCGCATCATAATTGTCCATTCCCACGTAAACTTCACGCTGTGTGGTTGGAGCATCAGTATCCATCGTGATCAGAATCGAATTCTCTGCAACCTCATCAAACAATCCCGCCTGATTAATCGGATCGATGGCTGCCACCGCAATTCCATCAACTCCTTTGGCCAGCAAATCCTCGAGCTTTGACTTCTGGTCGTCGCCGGATGACGGCATCAAAACCTCCACATCCACTCCCAGTTCCACACCAGCATCCTCACCACCTTTTTTACAGATATCCCAAAACGAAGCTACTCCGGTGGTGACCAGCGCGTAACTCGCCTTCCCATCTTCTTTCTCTCCGCAGCCAGAGAATGAAAGCGCTCCCAGTGCCATTGTACAAGCCAAAAACTTTTTCATAAGGAGAAGATAAAACCCTACCACTCATGACGGGACCAGAAGAAAAATGCCAAAAACCTTCAGATTTCAACGACTCAATTCAATGAGACGTGTTAAGCTTTTTCTGACCAAAGATAGGGCCATTTTCTGCATCTAGCTCATAAACATCCCCACCTCTTTTTAAATTTATTGGTAGCCTGCTGGAACATAGTGTCAGGCCTAGGCCTAAAAATGGGTCACCTAAACTGCCCCGCTTCCTCGGAAAAATGGTAATCTGCGCTGGAAAGGCGATCGGTCAGGGATTTCTCGTCCAACCCATGGGTTTTGCAGAGATCATCAAGGGAGCTTGCGTTGTTTCGCAGCTCAGTGTTGATAAGACCAACGAGAAGGTGCGGATCCATCGTTTCGAAGGATTTGAGATTCATGACGAGGCCGTGAATAAGGCTGAATCGGGTTGACAGCGAGCGCTTTTTCCGGGTAAACCCCGCCCGCGCGGCGTCGGAAACGTCGCACCCCGAACTTTAAGGGCATCCCATGAAAAAAGACATCCATCCCGATTACCATCCCGTAATCTTCCAAGACATGACCTCCGGTCACCGTTACATCACCCGATCCACCGCCAAGTCTGACAAGACCGAAGAGATCGATGGTGTTGAACATTTCGTAATTTCGATGGGCCTCACGGCCGATTCGCACCCCTTCTTCACTGGTCAGAGCACCTTTGTGGATACCGAGGGTCGCATCGACAAGTTCCAGAAGCGTTTCGGCACCGTGCGTCGGGCCAAGAAGCCCACCCGGGCCCAAGGCTAGAAACCTTCGTTTCTGTTCTCACACTTTCAAAAGGCGGCTCTTCACGGAGTCGTCTTTTTTGTTTAAACTCTCCTCATGGATGAAGCTGTCGAGAAACTCCTCCCCGCCGTCGAGGAACAGTTGAACTCGCCCGAAACCCCTTATGTGCGAGAGGCATTCGACCGCATCCTCACCGAGCCTGATATCGAGGAGGAAGAGGCTAAAGCGATGCTCGCCTTTTGTCTGGCCGATGAAATCGAGGCCATGATGGCCGATGAACGCGACTTTGATGGCAACCGCTACCAAATGCTCCTTGAACTCCTTCCGGTGATGCCAGAGGGAAAATAGGCTCATCGTTTCTGTCCCCCTAGATTTGGTTTTTTTCCTCACTCACTTCGCTCTAAACCCATAAGCCCCTGGGCCTATTTGAGGACAAAAATGGGAAAATATCTTTGAATCATTTGCACCTCTCGATTCTCGCCGAGCACCAAGCAAGGAAGAATTTGATATACCAACAAGCCCAAGTCATTCGATCACCTCATAAATTGCTCTTTCTCCCGCGGAAATTCCGTCCTATGCTACCGACCCATGGGCATTTTTGACAAACCACGGCTCAAGCGCGCTTCAAAGGGAAGAGACAACCTTCCTGACGATCTCTGGACCAAGTGCCCCGATTGCGGGGAATTACTGCACACCTTGGACCTCAAGCAGAATGACCTTGTTTGCCCCAATTGTTTCCACCACTTCCTCATGGGCGCCTACGACCGCTTCAAGCTCATTGCCGACGAGGACACATTTGAGGAAACTGAGACTGATCTCATTTCTACGAACCCACTCGGCTTTTCCCACTATTCTCAAAAAACCGAACTCCTTCGAACCAAGACCGGACTCAAAGATGCTGTGGTCACTGGGAAAATGAAAATCGGAGGTAATCCCGTCATGGTAGCGGTAATGGATTTTAAATTCTTTGCCGGCTCTATGGGTTCGGTAGTGGGCGAAAAAATCACGCGTGCCATCGAACAAGCCACGGCCGAGAAACGAGCCATCTTGATCTTTTCCTCGTCATCAGGAGCACGCATGCAGGAAGGTATGCTCTCCCTAATGCAGATGGCTAAAACCTGCGGAGCGCTCGCTCTTCATTCCGAGGCGAAGCTTCCCTACATTTCCATCTTCACTCATCCAACTACCGGAGGAGTGACTGCCTCTTATGCAACGATTGGCGATATCAACATTGCAGAGCCTAAGTGTATGATCGGATTTGCCGGACCGCGTGTGGTCAAGGAAACGACTCACCAAGATCTGCCTCCCGGCTTCCAAACTGCTGAGTTCATGCTCGATCACGGATTAATCGACGCTATCATACAGCGCCGGGATCTCCGCCGAAAATTGTCGCAGTATCTCGACTACACGATGCCTCAAAGCTAAGAGCTAAGGTCGTGCCAAAACGCGTGGATTACTCGTGTTACCATAACGGTCTACCGCGCTCACTGCGATCGCATCGGGCAACCCTTTGAGGGTCACCTTTGTCCCACGGGCGACCGTAATCAATCGCCATGTCCGCTCGACCCTAACCTGAATCGCATATTGCGAGCAACCTGGCACCGACCGCCAGACAAGATCGAGATTCCCATTTGATCCTTTTGCTGAGACGTTCGGGGTTTGTGGGAGATTTCTGCTCGACCAGGGCATTGGAGGAACCAAAGCGGGCTCCTGATAAAAATTTTTCACAAGCTCGTTACTGATTCCTCCTTTGTTCGTCATTAGAGATTTCATGCTCCAAAAAACGTGACCTACATAATTCTTACCAACCGTCCGAGTGAGGGAAACTTGATTGGCAATCTCGCCAGCCCGGCGTCCAGGATCTTCACTTGAATTAATCCGAGCCGAGGCAATTCCAGGCCAAACCGGACGAGTTCCCTGTGATCGCCACCAAGCGATTAGGCGACTAAAGCTCTGAGGACTCTTAATTCGCCAATAAAGTTGGGGAGATAAATAATCGCACCAACCTTGCTGCAACCACTTACGTGAATCAGCCGCCAGATGATGATAAGCATCAATCGTTGCTGTAGTTCCCGCCGGAACTCCCGGACGCCAAATTCCAAATGGGCTAATCCCAACGCGAACCCACGGTTTCTTAGCCTTCACCTTGGAATACATGGCCTTCACAAATCCGTCCGACGCCGCTCGACGAGCTGCTGGGGTCTTGCCATCTGGAAAGTTCGGTTTTGCACGCCCTTGGGAATCAACGTCGGGATATGGATAAAAATAGTCGTCGATATGAATTCCATCAACATCGTATCGATTGACCACATCCAAAATTACCGAGAGCGCTCGTTGCTGGGTAAAAGCATTAGAGGGATCCATCCATTTGTAGTTTTTGAAATCGCGAATCACCGAGGGGTGAGTTTTGACAACATGATTTCGTGCGGTGGGGATCTTACTGTTAGGCAGCGCACGAAATGGATTAAACCAAGCATGAACCTCTATTCCTCGGGCATGTGCCTGCTGGATACAATATGCCAATGGATCATAACCCGGAGAGATCCCTTGAGTCCCACTGATCCAGTGGCTCCAAGGCTCGAGCCGAGATTGATAAACGGCATCAGCATTAGGCCTTACCTGAAAAATAATCGCGTTCATTTTCATCGATGCCATTCGGTCCAGCATCGCTTTCATTTCAGCCTGCTGGGCACCCGCACCCATTCCTTTTCGCGAAGGCCAATCAATATTGTAAACACAAGCAACCCAAGCCGCCCGAAATTCTCGAGGCACCATTGGTGCGATTTCGTTGACTACCGAGTATTGCTGGGCTTGCGAAAGCCCAGAAAACAAAAGGCAGGAAATTATAATTCGAAAAGACACCCCAAATCGTTGTCAGGCGACAGAATTTCTCAAGACAAAAGCCGAGTTGATATTAACTCAATATCCTTACCCCTTGATCTACCTCGATCAGTCCGAACTCATTACCTTCTCAATGAGCCAGCCTTGGTTAACATACTTTAATTCATGGGTAATGCACTCTAATCGATCCTCTGGTTCATGGGTGATATATAGAATCTGGGTCAAATTCGTCGACGCGATCCTATCAATCACACCTAAAACTAGGGATCGATTCATTGGATCCAGCCCCTGACAGGGCTCATCGAGAACAAGAAGCGGAGGACGTTTCACTAATGCTCTAGCGACCAAAAGAAGGCGCTGCTGACCATAGCTGAGAGATCGAAACGGCCGATTCGCCCACGGATTCATCCCCACCAACCCAAGCCATTCCCCTGCCATACGCCAATGCTCTGGACTAACTTCTTGATAAAGCCCAACGCTATCGAAGAACCCTGAGGCCACGATTTGGAGGGCACTAAAACTCACCCGATGCTGTTGATGAAGAGATGGCGAAATGATTCCGACATGGCGCTTAACGTCCCAAATAGATTCACCCAATCCGCGGCGTAATCCCATCACGGTTACATCATTTGAGTAGCACTGTGGATGATCACCAGTGACAAGATTCACGAGCGTCGATTTCCCACAACCATTGGGACCGGAAATCTTCCAATTCTGTCCCCTCTCAACCAACCAATCGAAATCCGAAATAATTTCCCTCCCTCCATGAACTACCGTGACTTGTTTCATAGAAACCAAAGCTCCCGAAGATGGACAAATTGACTCCCCTTTAGGTAAAACCAGCTCTCCATCATTGAGACCCATTAACTGCTGGAATGCTTCGTTTTTGAATACTTCTTCAAGTGATCCATTTAAAATCACCGCTCCGTCCTCAATACAACAAACATCATCAACTAAGCCTTCTAGGTCACTCAAACGATTTACAACTAAAACCAGATCACGTCCTTCCAGCAAATCTCGCAAAGGTTGCCGAAAGGCCTGGTCAAGCCCGTCGAAGGGTTCATCAAGCACGAGAAGCTTCGGATTTTTCACCAAAGCTCGCGCCAGCATGAGTCGCCGCCGCTCACCAGTCGATAAGGTCAAAAAACCCTGCTCAAGAATTTGCGTAAGCCCTAACCTCTCCGCAATCTCTTTCAACTTTTCTCCGTCGAGACAAACTTCTTCGATCATCTCCCTTACCGAACGCCCAAAATCAATCCGATTCAAAAACTCACTATCATCCTCCCGAATTTCACGCTCAAGAAGCTCGTTCTCGAGCTCGAACGAAACCAAAGTTGCCCCGTTTTCTTCAGCTAATTTGGAAGCAAGGGTTGTCTTTCCCGATCCGTTTCGGCCGACAATCCCCAGACTCTTACCCAGCCTAACTTCTAATTCACTCACCGTCTTCAAAGCGTCCTTGATTAGCTTCCTTCCACACTTTCCAACACGCTAGAAATCCGGGTGCAAAATCCTGCGGCACAGCCTCAACCCAGTCGTCGATTTGCGGCATCGTGAACCACTCACCATATTCAATCTCCACGCATGGAAACCGAATCTTTCCTTTCGCCAAAGTCGCATAGAGCCTTACATGCTCCCACCCGGTATTGGCATGAGCCCCCAGCTTTCCCACCTCACGCACATCATCATTAGTCAGACCAAGTTCCTCCTGCAATTCACGGGCTGCACAGTTTTCGTATTCTTCCCCTGCGTCTACATGACCAGCCGCGCTTGAATCCCACAATCCTGGGCACTTGTCCTTTAAACGAGAGCGCTTCTGCAAAAAAATCTCCCCCTTTTGATTCAGAACAAAAATGTGCACCGCACGGTGCTTCAGTCCATCACGATGAATGATATCCCGCCGCTCGCTTCCTACAACATTATCGTCATCATCTACAACAGCCAACATTTCATCATCCCCCTGCCCTTCCTCTTTTTCAAAAAATGGGTCCACTTCTCGGGTTAAAGCTACCCAATCCTCAAGACTCAACTCCTCGGCCCGCGCGGTCGAAGAAAACTCCAGCTTCTCGCAAACCTTTCCCCAATCGACATCGTCAGGAAGATTTTTACGTAACTGCTTTCGACGTTGAGCAAAGCCGCGCCTCACCAGCTCATCAAATAATCGCCGGTCATGAACTGGCAACTCCGCCTGCCGCGGGGCCAAAGTCATCACAGTCGAATCGACCATTGGACGTGGGATAAAACAACTGGGAGGGACGACCTTAACTGGCGCTCCCTGCCACTCGCACTGCATCCTAAGAGTTAAAACGCCATAATCTTTACAACGCGATCCAGCCAAGATCCGATCAACCATCTCCTTCTGCAACATAAGCACCGCTCGCTTAAATGGAGATGGGCCCTTTAGAAAATTCCGTAGAATCGCTCCTCCAGCTGAATAGGGTAAATTGCCAAGAAGCTTCACATTCTTATAAGCAAAGAATGGCCGGACATCGATTCGAACCGCATCGTGATTAATTACTATAACCTCCGGACGATTAGCGAATTTTTTGATTAAATACTCTGCGAGCCTACGATCATATTCCACCAAGATCACCCGTGCCACTTTTCCTACGACATGCTCCGTAAGAGCTCCAGTTCCAGGCCCCACTTCAACAATAGTATCTTCTGGCTCCAAGTTTAACTGGGCCACAATCCACTCGGCGGTATTTTGATCGACGAGGAAATTTTGCCCCAACTTTTTGGAGGGAATTACGCCGGCCTCATCGAGGACCTCTTTCAATTCGCTTGCGGTCACGCTCCGTTTCAATTGCCGAGACCCCGATTGTCCACTAAAAAGGAACAGCTCTGTGACTCTCGCCACCGTTATCACCCTTATTCGCCTCGCCCTAATTCCGGTCTTTGCCTCGATTGCGGTGAAATACGGGCAGTCGGTTGACACAGGTTCAGGAGAGGAATCACTGCGTTGGCTCGCGGTTGCCGTCTACACCTTAGCTTCGGCTCTCGACGGGCTCGACGGCTGGATCGCCCGACACTTTAATCAGAAGTCAATCACGGGAGCGATACTTGACCCGCTGACGGACAAGGCTCTCCTCATGACGGGCCTCATCACTGCCACTTTCGTGAATTGGGGAACTGATTGGCACCTCCCTGTTTGGTTCATCGTTCTCGTGATCGCCCGGGATCTCGAAATCATAGGGGGGATTTTAATTCTCTATCGTATCAACAAGAAAGTTCCAATCGAACCCCACTGGACAGGCAAAGTTTGTACTGTGACTCAGATGATCGCGCTGGGCTGGATCATGTTGAAATTCGACCAAATCGACCTAATCTTTCCTACGATTCTGGCAACAATTTTCAACATTTGGTCTGGATACGAATATTTCATGATGGGCTATCGCCAGCTTCCCGGGAAGTCACGTTCCTAGTTCTTGAATTTTTTGCTGAAGCAGCCAACTTGGTCAGGTGTCCTTTCTAAAGCTGCAGAACCTCAGCACCCATTTCCCCGTCCGGGGCGGCGGCTTGGTTTCTAGGCAAACAGAAATCATCAAAGCAGTCGACGGAGTCTCCCTTGAGATTGGGCAAGGTGAAATCCTTGGCTTGGTCGGCGAATCCGGGTGTGGAAAATCGACTCTCTCTCGGACCGTGATGCAACTTCAACCCGCCACTAGCGGGACAGTCACTCTTAATGGCGAAGAGCTCACCTCGCTCCCAAAAAAGGAAATAAGGAACCGACGCCTCGATTTTCAGATGATTTTTCAGGATCCTTATGCGTCGCTAAATCCACGCATGACTGTCTTTTCCACTCTCGCCGAAGCACTTTGCCAACGTCATCCCGGGCTGAAAAAAGATAAAGCCCTGACCTCCAAAGTGGTCGAACTCATGACTACGGTTGGACTTGATCCGAGGTTCATGAAAAAATATCCACATGAGTTCTCCGGTGGGCAAAGACAACGGATTGCGATCGCTCGCGCCCTCGCACCGGAACCTAAATTGATTATCGCCGACGAGCCGGTTTCCGCTCTCGATGTTTCCATTCAATCCCAAATTCTCAATCTCCTCCTTGACCTTCGCGATAAACTCGAACTCACCATGATTTTCATCTCACATGATCTATCGGTAGTTCACTATATCGCGGACAACATCGCCGTAATGTATTCTGGAAGAATAGTCGAATACGGTGCGGCCAACGAGGTCTTCTTAAACCCCAAAGATGAATACACCCGTAAACTTCTTTCCGCGATTCCTCAGTTGAAGGAACAAGCATCTGCATAAGATTACGATTCCCATGGTGGACCACAGAATCTAAAATACCATCGATTTCGTGGGATTCATCGTCCCCTTTCTTGGGATTGAATCCCTCATCACTACCGACCCAAAGGAGCCTGCATCTTTCCGTCTGGATGATCAGCAAACTCGTGATTCTCCTCCCGTAGGGCAAAGCTATTCATCTTACTCTTCCACCTTTAAAGGAGGAGGTGGTGGTGGTGGAGACACCGTTTCTTCTCCACTTGAAGTCGGAAAAACTGCGCCACGCCAAATTTGCTTACCAAGATTTTCTTCGACCTTATTTTCAATCTCCCTAACGACCTCGACTCCCATCTCAAAAACAAGTCCAGCCTCTCCATTCTTGGTAATCTGATTCCCCTTAAGTGAAACCGCCTTACTTTCTTGATCGAAGAGGATCCCTCCAAGAAAATTCTCATGAACATGGCAGTTCGCGATATTAACTCCATTCGCCCCCGAAAAATAGAATCCCACTTCTCGATTCTTTACGCTTCGAGTAGTTTGCACGCTAATCGCCGCTAAAGGCTCAATCGCAAAAAGCCCGTTTCGTCCGTTAGCGATTAAAAGCGAGCTTTTAATCGAGCCACTTGCTCCGTCCCAAAAATCGACTCCATGGTGCAGGTTTTTTTCGCAGGTGACGCTGGATAGATCGACACTGGACCCCTCACCTGTCACTGAAATTCCGTCCCAACCAGAATCAGAAATTTTGCATAACGACAAAGAGGCTTTACCACCATTCAAAACGGCAATGCCATGCCCACTGGCACGAATGACCGATAGATCCTCTCCCTCGATAGCTCCACCATCAACAGCCACGACTGGAGACCGTTCGTCGTCATTCACTAGACCTGAGTGACGCAAGGTCAAAGATACCACGCGAACTTCATTTACGTCTGCGGGAACAGTAATAACCGCGCCAATATCAGCAGGGCATTCGATGATGGTATCCATCCGACTTTCCCCGATGATCTGCACTCCATGGGGCATTATCAGCGACTCGTGATAGATCCCCTTTGAAACAAAAACACGATCGTTTTTCTTGGCAACCTTCAGAGCTGCTGAAATCGTCTTATGATCCTCAGGGACTTTGACCATTTTCCCGTAAGACGCCATTTTCTTGTAAAGTGCTCGATTACCTTCGGAAGGATCGAGGCGCACAACTTCCTCGAGAAGGGCCATAACCTGTGGAGAGTATGTCCCCTTATCCAAGGATTTCACTTTCTCTACCAAACCCGCCGCCTTCTTCTTCCGCCCGATTGCCTCTTCCTGAGCAGTCTTCAAAATCACCTCAAGGGAGGGAATTTGGTCAAATGTAGGATCAGCCTTTCTAAGCGTTGCCAACTTACCTTTTGCAATTCTCCAATCTGCCGAAGCTACCGCCTTTTCAATCTCGTCAACGATTAACTTCCTGCGAACTTCGAGCTTACTCTTGCGAATCGATTCCCGAATTGAAGCCACGATGGGGTGCCCAGGCTGCAAATTTTCCACTTCCTGACAAAAAATTTCAGCTTCCGGTAGCTGCCCCGCTTCCTGTGCTGACTGTGCATTCGAGATTAAGAAGGCAATTTGCTGACCCTTTTCCTCGTTACGACCTTTTCCAATTTTTGCAAGAGACTCTTGGATCACCACTTCAGTCGCGCCAGCGTCTTTGATAAGCTTGACGAAATTCTGGGCCTCATTCCACCGACGCTTCTCAATTGAGACCACAAACCCCTCCTGGAGACTTTCAAGATCCACTTCGTCGTTTGGTCGATTTCCTAATTCAGAAAATCCGCCTCGATAGGTGAAATACCCACCCCCACTTAATAGCCCAAAAATGGAAGTAAATATTACAAATCTTCCTTTCCATTTTTTAGAAACCTTTGTGGGAGGCGGAACCTCTCTCTGAACAGGAAAACTTTGTGCAACCTCCTTCTTTTCTAGCTCCGCTTCCACCGCATTAATCAAAACCCGCAACTCGGCAAGATCGCGTTCGAAGCTAGCTTTCGCCGTTGAACTCGTTGCACTTTTGGAAGTCCAATACAGACGGATTTCCATTTTGCGCAACTTGGAAAGATTATCCTCAAGACACTCGTCCTTTTCGAAACCTAGCTTCTGGCGCACGACTTCGATAGGAAGTTGGCGAGAGGAGGTGTCAGACACAATGAGGAAGTTGCCTCATTTGAACAAGTTGGCCAATCTTAAACCCACAGTCTACCAAAGCCCGAGCTTACCATAATAAAGGGCATAAACTCCCATGGCACCATTCGCCACTCCATGCATCACAACGCATGCAAGAAGACTCTTGGTGTAGACTGCAACGGCGTAAGTCAGCGATCCATAAACGATTGCGCCGGCATAATCTATCGGTGCATGCGCCAATACAAATACCAAAGTTACTACCACAAAGGAGAGCTTGGCCGGCTTCCCAAAAGGCACTTTCCAGTAGTCGCCGTCCATATCCAAAAGAAAACGCATCAAGAATCCTCGCCAGAAAATCTCCTCTACCAAAGCTACCACAACTACAGCCCGGACCATCCGAAGAATCAGAGAAGCCCAATAAGCTCCTGGGTTTTCAAAGACTCCAGGATCAAACCCCTCTCTTCGTGGGGCAAGACCAGTCAGCTTCTCAAAAAAACTATCAGGTTTTCCTGTCATTCCTAACCAATCATAAAGAGCTGTGGGGAGGAGCCAGAACCCGATTCCAATCAAACCCGCCAAGACTCCAACCCAAACTTTCCTACTCCATTGAAACTCATAGTGTTTCCAGAAAAACACCAAAACCCCTAAACATGCAACGGTCTGGATGGGATAAAAAAGTTGATCCGGCCAGTGGCGATACCAAGGTGCACGGTCATGCTCCCAAAGCATCGCATCCCCCACAAATTGATAAATCAGATTAAAAATCATAAAGACCGCAAACGGAACGACATACGCCAAGGTCCGGTCTTCTCGCCAAATCTTTAATTGGTCTTTCATGCCTCAGGACAGAGTTCCAATATATCGCTCCATCGCATCCATAGCAGCTTTCAAATCGTCCATGCCAGTTGCGTAGCAACAACGCAGGAACCCTTCCCCCGATTTCCCAAAGGCGTCACCCGGCACAGCCGCAACCTGCTCCGCCTCGAGGAGTCCCAGAGCGAAATCCTTACTCGATAATCCAAACCTCCGGATATCAGGAAATACGTAAAAGGCCCCGCCCGGGCAGTGGCAATCAATCCCCATCCCGTTAAGTCTACCCACCAAAAAGTCACGCCTTTGGTGATATTCATTCTTCATTGGGGCATATAAATTGTGACCACCGCTTAAAGCTTCAAGCGCAGCTGCTTGGCTAGTAATTGGCGCACATAGAATTCCATATTGATGTATTTTCATCATCGCCTCAATCAGCGGGGCAGGCGCACAGGCGTAACCAAGCCGGAAACCCGTCATCGCAAAAGCTTTGGAAAACCCATGGAGGAGAATCGTTCGGTCGCGCATGCCAGGTAAAGTAGCAATGCTCACATGCTCTTGTTCATCGTAACGAAGTTCGCTGTAAATCTCATCACTTAGGACAATAAGGTCGTGCTCCACGCAAAGCTTGGCAATTCCTTCGAGATCTTCCTTGGAAGCAACCGCGCCCGTAGGATTCGTCGGGAAATTCAGCATCACAATCTTTGTCTTTGACGTGATTGCAGCAGCTAGAGCATTTGGCTTCAGAGAAAAACCATCTTCCTTTGTCGTTGCAACTGGCACTGCAACACCATGCGCCATGACAATACTCGGAGAGTAAGATACGTAGCACGGCTCATGATAAATCACTTCGTCACCGGGATTCAGAAGGGCTCGCAGTGCAAGATCCAGTGCCTCGGAAACTCCTACCGTGATGAGAACCTCCGAGTGAGCATCGTAAGACACATGGAAAAAATCATCCACATATTCTGAGATCTTTTCCCGCAAGCTAAGAAGGCCCAAATTAGAGGTATAACTCGTCTCCCCTTTTTCCAGCGAGTAAATAGCCGCCTCCCGAATTGACCAAGGTGTCGCAAAGTCGGGCTCTCCAACCCCCAAAGAAATGACATCGTCTCGCCCGATCACGAGCTCGAAAAAGTCCCGAATCCCTGAGCGTGGAATAGTTTGCAAGTGAGTTGCCAATTTCGAGTCAATATCCATCGCAATGTTTGCTAGGGAGTAACCGGAAGACGAGATGCACCTGAGTTTTCACCGAAAATGAATCCCTTCTCTTTGTATGACTTCAACCTGAAGTGAGTTGCAGTCGAAATAACGCCCTCAATCGTGCTAAGTTTCTCGGAGACAAAGGCCGCCACCGACAAAAGATCTTTTCCTTCAACCATTACGAGTAAATCGTATCCGCCGCTGATCAGATAACAGCTAGTTATCTGTTCAAAGCGGGAAATCCGGCGAGCGAGACGATCAAATCCTCCTCCACGTTCTGGAGTGAGTTTAACTTCGATAAAAGCAGTCACGTCATCATCACCATCGAGAGCCGGGTCAATCATGGCGCGATAACCGCGAATTGTTCCATCCTCCTCCCAGGCCGCGATCTGAGAAGCTACCGCCTCTTCCGAGGAGGATATCTGGGCTGCCAAATCAGCATTGGACTGGCGCGCGTTGCGCCTGAGAAGGTCAAGGAGTTGGTTCATATCAGTATTTCAAAAATTAGTCGCCAAAACACACGCCAACTGCCCGGGCAGCTTTTACAACTTCAGTGTCAGATTCAACGAGCCGAAGCTCTTCCACAGCCTCCTTAATAGGAACCGAGCCAACGTGATAGCTGTGATAACTCACCATTTGACCGAACTTGCCTTCTCCGGCAAGTTGTGCAGCCATTACGCCAAAACGAATTCCCAAAATTCGGTCAAGAGGCGTTGGCGTTCCACCCCGTTGAATGTGACCCAAAGTTGTACACCGAGTCTCTTTGCCCGTAAGCTCGCCAATCTTGTTGGCCACCTGCTCACCGATACCTCCAAGACGAACTTCGCCACCTTGATTGTCGTCTACAGTTGCCAGATGTCCGTCGGGGTTTTTGGCACCCTCGGCCACGACTACCAGCGAACTTGTGTAACCCATTGCTTCGCGCCTCTTGAGGTGCTCGGCCACTTTTTCGTAAGTAAAAGCAATCTCAGGGAGCAGAATGACATTGGCAGCTCCAGCCATACCGCCCCACAAAGCGATCCAACCAGCGTGACGCCCCATGACCTCCAAAACCATCACACGTTTGTGGCTTTGAGCCGTGGTGTGAAGTCGATCAAGGCCATCTACCACTGTGCTTACCGCACTATCAAAACCGAAAGTCATTGAAGTAGCCTTAAGATCGTTATCGATTGTTTTGGGCACCCCGATGATAGGCCAGCCTTGCTCGTAAAGTTGATTTGCGGTCGTCAGTGATCCATCACCGCCGACTACCACAAGTGCTCCAATTTCAAGTTGATCTAGGGTCTTCTTAGCTCGATCAACAATTTCTTGAGGGACCCTAGCAATATCACCCTCACCAATCTTTGCCGCAAAGTTCCCCTTATTCGTTGTCCCAAGGATCGTGCCCCCCTGCTTGAGGATCCCCTCGGTATCCTTGGGATTAAGGAAGGTGAAATCCCCCGGAGGAAGAAGTCCTTCAAAGCCATCTCTAAAACCGATGGTTTCCCAGCCTTTAGAAGCCGCAGCGCCAACAACTCCGTGAATAACTGCATTCAACCCTGGGCAGTCGCCCCCGCAATTAAGAATTCCAATTCTCATAATTTAATGTGTGTGTTAAAGTCTTCGGCTTATTGGGGTTTAGAAACAATGAGCAGCTCGCGTGCCTCCTGGACAGGTCGCCCTTGCATCTGCCAGTTGTCATAGGCAGCCCACCCCTGATTGATCAAGGTTTGCGTGATTCCCCATCGATCCGGACTCCCAAGCGCAATGGTAATCAGACGACGTCCCGTCAGCTGAGTCCCTCCGGTCGGAAGTTTGCGGACGATGGGCTTTTTTTCCGAACTTGTTGCTGCACACGGCCCAGCTTGCGCCGTATTTCCGCTCTGAATCCCATTTACATTCCCCCCACCGATCAGCGCGTGAGTGTTGCGAACCTTAAAAGACCGCTTTTGATTCACTCGAAAAGATGAAATCGTCCGTTCTGTCTGTTTTACATAGAACTGGAAACCTGGATTGCGCATCGCGTAAATAGCTAAACGTGCCATATCGCGAGCAGTCGAAATGCCCTGTGATCGATTTCCATCCATCCCATGTGGATTAGCAAAGCGAGTCTGCTGCATCCCAAGTCCACGAGAAAGATTGTTCATCTCGGTCACGAAAGCCGCCTCGGGTGACAATCCCCCGGAACGGCTCTGAATCGAGCGTCCCGCATGGTCCGCCAAGGTGGCGGCGGCCACATTGTCGGAACCCAAAAGCATGGAATACATTGCCTCTCTCAACGAAATCCGATCCCCCGGAATAAGCCCCATTGGATTGAACCCACCAATTAAAGAAGTCCCCTGAGGCACGATAGCAATCTCTGCCATGCTTGTTCCACTCAATTTAGCCCAATCTAGAACCACCATTGCGGTCGCTATCTTGGTCAAACTAGCTACCGGCCTTCTTTTGTCAGCATTCAGCTCCAGTACAATCTTCCCACTGTAAGATTCCACCGCAATGTAGCTTTCCCGACCCTCTGTTATTCCAATCAAGAAACATAAAACAGCGAGCAAACACTTCGAAAAGCTGGATATCTTGAAGCGAACTTCCATAACTACGGCAGAACCCTAGTGAAGTGCCGGATTAAGTCGAGATTTGGCAAAGGAATTTTTTCAAGGCTTCCGCTCTTACACAGACGATAAGCCTTGAGTAAGCCGCGGGCGGGGAGTGAGATTCTGTATTCAAGTTGGTTTCACCTTTGGAGTTTTTACCTACGACGTAAAATTTCTCCTCAATTCTGTACGATCCTGGCAACCCAATTCCCTTCAGCTGGCCTCTTCCAAGCGAACTCCGGATCCCTCAATTGCCCTCCCACATTGAGATTGAAAGATTTTTCGCTCCAACCACCAATTTTCCATTGCAAAGCTTCAAGTTCTTCGGTGGAATAGCTCTCGTAATGAGAAAGCTCCTACTGATCACACTCACCATTGGCTTCGCCATTCCCGCACAGGCTGACATCCAAGCCCCTCCGGGAAGCAAATACAGTTCTTCGCGTAAGCTCGGCCGGGCTGTCGCAAATATCCTCTACGGAGTCACCGAGATTCCCGAGCAAATGGTGCGAAAATCTGAAACTGAAGGCCGCAGGTCAGGATGGGCACATGGAATTGTCGATGGCTCACGTCGTGCCCTCAATCGTATCGGCTATGGTGTATATGAGCTTGTGACCTTCCACAGCCCAACCCACCACGGCACCTTCAAGCCGCCCTACACTCGCTGTGGTAATGACGCCCGGATTGAAATGAATCCTCGCGACGGACTTTCTGAATTCCCACCCGAGCTTGGTTTCGAAACCTACTTCAGCCACTCACGCTCCCAGAAGTGGTAAAAACCACTCCTCGCTTGTTTTTTAAAAAGCCGCCTTCTTCGGAATGCGGCTTTTTTCATCGCCACCCTATACTGTTTCATTACTTAACAAGCGAAGATCAAGTGCATTCAAGAATTAGAATAACTCTGCGGAGCGTTCACAATTAGCGATTCGCCGACCATGCATTCAAAAACAAACATGTAAATCTCCAGATTGACAAAACATTTCCCCGTTGCAGCTTTCCATCCAAAGTGTTCATATAACATAAAATAGCAACGTGCTATGGCTCGATTCATCAGCAATACCAAAGAATCTAGCTTCAGAACGTTCCCCCTAGAAATTTTCCAAACCATCTTCTTGATTAAAGATCATGCGCCTTTTCGTTCTTCTCGTCCCCCTCCTTCTTTCGGCTCACTTGCTTACCGCCCGAACATGGAAAAGTGCCTCAAGTGATAAATCCTTCGACGCCTCCTATGTCTCCAATGATGGGAAGTTGGTCACACTCAGAAAAGGTGGACGAATTCTGACCTTCTCAATTGCCAAACTTCATGCCGATGACCAAGCATGGCTGAAGGCAAACCATCCCACCAAGGAAAAGGGGAAAGGCGTAAATAAAACTACTACAGCAGCACCAAGAGGGGCCGCTTTCGACACCCTCGAATTTGGTGACAGCCGCAAGGAGGTCGTCGGGAAACTGAGCGCCAGCCCCAATGTTATCTCATCCGTTCCGGCAGCCATGACCGCCCGTGTCGGGCTCAATGGGACCTTCAAGACAACCCAAACAATCGGAGGTCTCCATTGTTATCTCTACTTTGATTGGGACGATAACGCCAAACTCAAAGAAGTCACCCTTCGGACAAAAGGAAGATCACTCGACGCATATAGTGGAACACTCCGCAACAACTGGACCGAGCTAATCAAGCTTCTCACAATTCTCCATGGCGATGCTGTGCAAGGCGCTCCCTACCCCAATTCAGCAGATCTCCAAGACGGGCTCATTTTAGGATCCCACCTCTGGCGAACCGAGGACGAACATTCCGTCCTCCTCGGCACGGGACAAGATGGCAACCTATATTCCGTTGTTGTTCGTATTACCAACGAGCGCATCAAGGCTAATCCCACTGGTTGATTTCCGCAATCTTCCTAGCAAGCGGCAAGCTTCCGTCGACCGAACGCAACCAACTTTCCCGCCGGAACCAATTACGCTGCCGCTTTGCGTATTGGCGCGTCGAGATCGTGATCCGCTCCTCACATTCAGCGAGTGTCAGTCCTTTATTCAGATAGGCATCAATTTCGCGAACTCCTATCGCCTGCCGGATCGTTCCTGCTTCGAGAGGAAGCTCTTTAACCTCATTAATCGCTCCAGAATTCAGCATGACACGCGTCCTTAGAGCAATTCGTTCCGCCAGCATTTCGCGCGGCCAATTCAAAACAATTCCTTTCAAACCCTCCAACAAAGTTGGATCCCCAAAGTTTTGACGAAGCTTCGAAGCTTTTCCTCCAGTCACAAGACAGATTTCGAGCGCGCGCGAAAGGTGCCTTCGATTCTGCGGATTTTGCCGCATGGCCTCATCTGGATCTAGCTCTTTTAAACGTTCATAAATCTGATCCACAGCCCAATCTTCCAATTCCGCCCTAATCCCCTCATCTCCCGGTGGCGCCTTGGCTATTCCATGTGTGAGGAATTTAAGATACAAGCCAGAGCCGCCCACGACGATTGCCGTCTTTCCACGACTTTCAATTTCTTCGATTACCGGATTGGCCAAAGCCGCATACTTGGCGGCGTCCATCGATTCGGCGCTACCTATAACACCAAACAGATAGTGCGGACAGGCCGCCTGCTCCTCACCGGAAGGCGCAGCACTTAGAATTTCAAGCCCGCGGTAAATTTGGAAGGCATCGCCATTCACAATTTCCCCATCCCAAGCCTCGGCAAGCGATAGAGCAAGAGCCGTCTTGCCAGAAGCAGTTGGCCCGCAGAGAAAAAATCGTGAAGGAATCACAGGGCGAGTTTGGAAAAAAAGCCCGTCCGGCAAACACCGAACGGGCTAAAATCTAGTTGCAAGTTGATTACTCCTCGTTCTCCGGAAGGTTTGGCGGAGGATTTTCCTGCGGAGCTGGATCACCATCGGCATCGATAGCACCTTTTGACTTAGCCCCATTCACAATGAGAGTGCGTCCCATAAAGGGCTGATCATGAAGAACTTCAACTGCACGCTTGGCCTCATCAATCCGGGCCATCTCCACGAAACCATAGCCCTTTGAGCGATGCGTATTTCGGTTGTAAACGATTTCAATTTTACGCACCGCACCCACTCCTTTAAAAAGGTCTTCAAGATCGTGTTCGGCGGCATCATAGGAAAGGTTTCCAACATAAAGACGCTGCCCTTCGACTTGGGAGCTATCCGGGGTTGGACGTCGCTTTTGACGGGCCCTCGCGGTTTTACCTCCTGAGGAGGAGTCTTTAGAACTCATCCGGCCAGAGGCATCGCGCACGTTCTCTTTAGGCTTACGAGTATTTTGCCTAGCACCTTTTTTAGAGGATCGGTTGTTCTTCGGGTCTTTGTAGAGCCCAAAAAATTTCTTAATCCTCTCGAACAAGGTGAGGGGTTTAGGTTTGGAAGAACGGCGGCGCGACCCAGATCCACTATTCCCACCATTGTTTCGGCGACGCTGATTATTACCACCTCCTTCACGATTTCCACCGCCCTGACCCTGCTG
>CESO01015850.1_pt1 | contig 27950 bp, 17 predicted proteins | sample 356341 | NCBI WGS metagenome assembly CESO01 (sample SAMEA2621812, study PRJEB7988) | marine metagenome | biome: marine biome (ENVO:00000447); feature: deep chlorophyll maximum layer (ENVO:xxxxxxxx); material: "saline water (ENVO:00002010), including plankton (ENVO:xxxxxxxx)" | depth 35 m | reverse complement strand
TTTTTGGTTTAAGGTTAGTTTTTGTTAATTTAAATTTTTAATCGTTGATGAGCAAATTTACTAATAAGTAAAAACTTGCATTAACTAGCTAAACTTTCCACTCATCAAAAGTATTAGGCGTCATATAAAAGAAATTATTATTCATCGGATTTTATGTTAAATCAAAAACAAAATATGAAATTGGATCCTTCAAATAGTTAATTTAAATTATAATGTTTTAGATTAAATAAATCAGGGTAAATATCGAAAAAAGTATTTTCAGATTCCTTGTAAACTTTACCTTTCAAAACAATATGTTGATTTAACGAGGAGCTTAACTTTAATTGCAATGTGATAATTTTTTGATTGAGGTAATAGGATAGTGTTGTGAGCTTTTGATCGTTTACTTTCCAGCATAAATTAGATTGACTTTCATGGAGCTTTATAAGTTTATTGAAATCACGAAGACTACCAATATTGGAAAAATTTTGTTCTTTCATTGCATCTAATACTATTTTATTTTGTGATGAAAGAACAAAGTGAATTTCTCCAATATTATGTTTATTGATTATTCCTTTAATAGATTTCAACATAGATGAATCATAAGGAATTGATATACCAAGACTAGTAAGAAAGAAATTGCTTCCTTGATATTCATTATTGATAACGGATTCAATACAATCCGTCGGGCACAGAAAGAATAGTTTAGGAATCAAATTTAAATTGTTTGATTAATTTTCAAATGGAAATGATGAATGATGAACATCAATCTTTAATTCACTTTCAATCAGTTTGTAACCAAAAGTATATTCTACTTTTGCTTCATTTCCATCAAGATCAGTAAAAAAGTAATTTCCCATTGAAATCGCTCTTTTTTCTTCCAATATAAATCCTGTATTTTCAAATCTTACTTTAAACCAAGGTTGAATTGCAAAACCCTTGTCTTCATCACAAACTCTATCCTCGCCTGCAATAAAATATGATAATGACTCCAGTTTAGTAGGTCTAAATTGCTCTTTTTCACACTTGGTTGGTTTAAATAGTACATTTCCAGCCTCGAAAGCATATCGATCGTCTAAAAACTTACTCGCAAATGCTATACATTCTTTTCTATCTTCTTTTAATGCTCCAATTTTCACAACACCATTTCCCCACTCTTGCTGTACTTTTAATACTTGTTCTTTAGTTATCATTTTTATAAATTTTAGTTGAATATGTATTTACAAAATTAATTAATACATCTAACTATTGCAACTATGTTGCAATAGTGATTTATTTACACTTTGAATAAACAATATGACTGAGAGACTGAATTTGTTTATAATAGGTAAAAGTGATTATAACTCATCTATTTTAATTTAGAAGTCTATAAGATAATTTGAATTATTTAATTAAAATTGTGTAACAAAGCGTTGTAATAAAAACATGATTAAAAAATTATACTACATCATACCTATATTTTTTCTAATATGCATTTTTTCTAGTTGTTCAGATAAAGAATCGGATACAGAAGTTTTAGTACCTTCGATAGAAGTGCCCGACGGATATTCTCTGGTTTGGTCAGACGAGTTTAACTCAACCTCAATAAATGCTTCCAATTGGAATTACGAAATAGGTGACGGAACTGATTTCGGGCTTAAAGCTGGATGGGGAAATAATGAATTACAATTGTATACTAGCAATTCTGAAAATTCTGGAATTGTTAATGATGCTGATGCTAGCTCTCTTTTTATTAAAGCCAAAAGTGATGGTTTAGGTGGCTTTAGTTCAGCTAAACTAACTACTAACAAGTTAATAAGCGTGCGTTTTGGTCGTGTAGAAGTTAGGGCTAAAATGCCCACAGGACAAGGAATATGGCCAGCAATATGGATGCTAGGAGACAATGTTGATCAAATTGATTGGCCAGGATGTGGTGAAATTGATTTAGCAGAAGTAATTGGTAACCAACCCAGCAAAATGTATTCTACAGTTCACTATACTGACAAGGATAATTCTCATACAGAAGTTCAGGAGAGCTATGAATTGATTGATGGTACATTCAATGACGCCTATCATGTGTTTAGTTTAGACTGGACACCTGAGAAACTTACATTCACGGTTGATGGTAATCAAGTGTCTCAAGTTCTTATAGAATCTGATATGAAAGAATTTTTAAGAAGTTTTTATTTGGTTCTTAATCTTGCCGTGGGTGGAAATTGGCCAGGGTCTCCAGATGCTAGTACCGATTTTCCTCAAACAATGTATGTAGATTATGTACGTGTTTTTGAAAAAAATGGATTCGAGCCACCAATTGCACCTGTTTTGAATATAGAAGAAGAAATAATAGGTCAAGATATTGATTCTAACATTGTATACTATGCAATAAAAGGGGATTTTCTTAGTGTTCTTGGAGATGCTAGTATTGTTGTATACGGTGGAGGAGGAGAGCCTAGTGTAGGTGCATCTAAATTTGCTATAGATGGAGACCATAGTATGGAATTTGAATATCCCGGAGATAGTTGGGGTGGGGGTTATATTGAACTTAAAAATACTGTAGATTTAAGTAATTATAGCATGGTCAAATTTTCACTGAATAAAGCAGTGCCAATAACTAATGCAGAAATAAAATTAGAAAGTCCATCAACAGATTTCTTCGTATATCTTAAAGATTATTCTGGCATTGATGTTGGGGAAGGATTCACGGAGTACAGTATACTATTGAGTGATTTCATAGGATTAGATCTTTCCGAAATTTCTATTCCATTTTCTATGTGGAATACTCAAGATATTGATGATAATTTTGTTGGGGGAACTGTATTAATTGATAATTTATACTTTAGTAATTAGCTATTTTTCAACTTCTTTTGTCCAAAATACCCATTTTAAATAGGTAGATTTAGATATAAGTTTTTTGAAAATCATATCAATTATATTTAATATGACAGTCCTGGTGTTTGATGAAGGTATTTTTTATCTGTAACTTGTTTCAGAATAAAATCTGCAACATCAGCCCTTGATATTTTAAGTTTTGTGGACTTATCTTTAGGGTCAAATCCATGCAAATAATTTTCAGTTTTATCACCATCTGTAAATGCAGCAGGCCTAATGATTATCCAATCTAGTTTAGAGCTTTTTATAAGTTTTTCTTGTAGTTCATGATCTAAAAATACTTTTTTCAAAAACCAACCAAACATGATATGTTTCCAAAAGAAATTAAGATTATCATTACTATCTCCAGTCCCCAACGTTGTTTGACATATTAGATTAGTCACACCATTTTTTTGCATACCTTCAATAATGTTTTTTGTTCCCTCAGAACGGACTGTACTGGTTCTACTTTTTCCAGAACCAAGGGTTACTATTACAGTTTCTTGTCCCTTGATTGCATTATTAACATCTTCGGGGTTAAAAACGTCGCCTTCAAATATTTTTAAATGAGGGTGAGACATGTTCTTTAGTTTCTGTTTGTCTCTGCAAAAAGCTAAAACTTCAAATCCTTTTTCTAAAGATTGGTTTAAGATATGTTTTCCAATGGTTCCAGTGGATCCGAATACAATTATTTTTCTCATAATTTTAAACAAAAGTATGAGGAATGTCTATGCTAAAATTGAATAAAACCGACAAAGTAACTCTTGCCTAAAGATTCTTGTAATATGAAGATGGAGTTTGTCCAGTATAGCTTTTGAAAGTTTTTATGAAGTGAGACTGGTCAGTAAAACCACTGTCGAAACCAATGTCAGTAAATTTTTGAAATTCTGCTTTTGAAATCTCATTCAGAGAAGATTGAAATTGAATTATTCTTGCAAATTGTTTTGGTGTTAATCCTACATAAGATTTAAAATTTCGCTCGAATGTACGTTCCGTTGCATGGATTTGTTTTAGTAATGCCTTTATTTTTATTTGTCCTTTGCTATTTATGATTATTGAAATTGCCTTTTGGATTTTATCATTTTTATTTATGCTATGAGAATGAATTAATTCTCGCATTAAACTCATTATAATTTTAACTTGATTATTTAAATTAATTGATTCAGTTAGTTGGTTTTGAAATCTTTGAATATCAAGGTATTTAATCTGAAATAAGTCAAAGCATTCATCATTTAATTCTTTTGGATCAATGTTAAGCAAATACCTGGAGGCAAACGGGTAAAGTTGAACTACAATGTATCTGTGAGATCCTTCTACATCTAAAGAAATAGGCTTCAAAGTTTGTCCATAAAGAAATAATTCTGACAATTTCTTTTTTTTTGGTAGTATATAGAAACCTTTTTTTGATTGTTGAAACATAATTCCAGGATAACCGTCAGCATATAATGGGATATTTGTATTTGAGTCTGTATTTGAGTTTTCACCAATCATAATGCAATTAACATATGGTGCTAAATCTTCATCAATATGGAATTCTGATTTTATCAATGTTTCTTCATGTAATAATTACTATTATTAATGCTTTCTCAATCTTATTTGAAATAAATCTTAAAATGTCTAAAAATACTAATTATGGTCATATTATATATTATAACTAGTAGTTATCTAATTAAGTAAACAGAACCTTTATAATAATGTGTGTTACCCCTAAAATCTTTTGCTTTTATGTGATATAAATAATAACCAGGTAATGCATTTTTTCCATCCCATGAAGATTGACCCTCACCAGTTACAAATATTTTTTCACCCCAACGATTATAAATGGTCATTTGATAACTTTTGACTCCAATCCCAATGGGCATAAATCCTTCATTTAGTCCGTCATTTGTTGGTGTAAATGCATTAGGTATATGTAGATTATAAGCATATGATATGTATAGGTTCTTAGTTAAGCTATCTAAACAACCAAAAGGAGAAATAACCCATTGTTTAATAGAATATGCTCCACTATCTGAAAAAGTGTGTTCAAAATTAGGTGTGCTATATATTGCCCCATCACTTATATAATAATAGATCGAATCTGCACCTATACTTTGGTCGGTACACAAAATTTCAGAACTGAATATATCCGCTGTTTCTGGATACAATTGAAAGTCTGATGATGGTAGTGAATGTATGGTTATGTTTTTGGTGGTGGAGTATTCACAACCAGGTATCGTAGTTATTCTTAAATTTACTAGATAGTTACCACTGGTAGTATACAGGTATTCAAAGGAATCCAATTCCTCAATACTATTTCCATCACCCATTTCAAAAATAGCTTTCGATATAGGCTGTAAGTTGCCTTGTGAACGATTATATATCCAACCTAATTCGTTTTCACATCGATCTTGGATTAATAAATCAGGTTTAACTACATGAGTTATATGAACAGAGTCAGTTGTTAAATATGAACATCCAAACTCATTTGATACCATTAATGTCACGGTATATTTTCCTGTATCTAAAAACGAATGTGAAAATTCTTGATTACCCTGATTTAAACCATCGCTTAAATCCCATTTGTATGTATTGTTTTCTGTACTTGATTTAAATTGAACAAAGTTATCGTCACAGGGTTGGTCATAGAGTATTGATGAATATGGTTCAGGTCTAATTATGACGCTATAATTACTATCGCTTTCACAACCTCTATTAGTTCTAATTTTTTGATTTATAGTATAAATACCATCATCAAGAAAACGATATGAAATGGTTTCTCCTCTCAGGGTATCGTTTTGAATAATCCAGGTTGTTTCCAAAATAGAATCTGATTGAGTGGGTAGGGATGTAAAAATGATGTTTTCGTTTACACAAACTCCTTGTTGAATATGTTCTATTGACTCTCGGAAATATATAGAGTAGGAGCTATATGCAGAATCGATACAACCCTTGTCACTGATTACTTTTTGTCCTATAAGTTGTTCTCCTAAAAGACTTGTATTTAACCTTATTGAATCGGTTCCAGAAACAAATCCATTTCCATCAATATCCCAATATAAACCAGTTATCTTTCTATTGTTAATCGATGAATTGCTAAAAGCCCATGCAATATCATTCTCACAACTATTTTGCACAGTGAATGAACTTTTTGGTATAGGATAAACTTGAATAGATCTTATGGCAGTATCACTACATTGTTTAGATGTAATAACTTTGAGATTAACTTGATAAGAACCTGTGTCAGCATATTGATGACTGAGTGTTTTTTTAGAAGAAATGGTCTGATCACCTAATTCCCAATTGTAAGAAACAATACTATCTCTCCCGATCGATTTAAATTGAGGATTAAACACTATTTGTTCGTTATGGCAATGATTATTCAAATTAAGTGAGATGTCAGGTTTGTCATAAATACTAACCCATTGACTTGAGGAGTCAGTACAACCTTGATCACTTAATGATTTTAATGTAATCCAAATCGAATCTTTTTGTGGAAGTCTTTTATGAACAGTATCTGTATTAAATTCTTCATTATCAATAGACCATTTATTCATTATTTTACCATATGAAATTGTTGATCTGTCAATAAATAATGCTGTATCTTCCTCACATCCTCCCTCAAAATAGAAACTAGTCCTTGGATTGGGATGTATATTTAAAAAACTTGAGGTAGTATCCCAACAGCCATATGTATTATTCACGTATAGCGTTGCTTTTATTTTTTGTACCGAGTCAATAAAATACTTTGGATTATTAAAATTGGATAAACCTAGTATACCTAAATCCCATAAAATGCTGTCTGGTTGGCTGTTTTTATAATCACTTATATTTTCAAAAGTAAATAATAACCCCGCACAACTATCTTGAAGGCCAATTTCTGCTGTAGGTTTATTTATTACTTGCACCATAGTTGAATCTTTGATTTTACAACCTTCTAAATCTGACACAGTTAGGGTGTAAAGCGTATTTTTAATTGGAGAGGCATAGGTGAAAAATCCTTTTGAACTACTCAGACTATCCGAAGGATTCCACATAGTTTGTTTTAATTTAGATTCTCCCCCTGTAACAAAATACCCTATTGGAATTCGCTCACCTTGGCAAATTGATACAGTATCAGGCATGTTAATTTCCATCCCAGCAAATACGGTAATAATTGCAGTATCATTTGACGAGCAATTCCCTTTATTGGTTGTGAGTATCATCGGTATTTGACGCCTTTCAGGTTGTTTGTTTGAGATAGTTAATCTTGGATTACTCACTTTTGAATTATTTAAAAACGATGCATTATTCCATTGATATGAATTGGATGTATCACCCTTAGAACCAATTGTAATTTGTTCATCTGAGCATATAACCGTGTCATTCCCTGCATTTAATAATTGAATGTTTGAAATGGCATTAACTGAAGAGTTACAGACACAGTTAGAATCAGACAGATATAATAATAGATCACAGGTATAGCTGGATGGAATCTTAAATTTCAAATTACGAACAACCTTATCACCACTTAAAATTTTTTCGTACAGTGTATCTTGGGTTATGTAAATATCACCAGAATCTACTGATCCACTTTGGTTAGAATCATAAATAATTTGTGTAATTAATGGAGATGATAATCTCTTGTCAATTCCTGTATTTTTTATTGTATAGTTTAAGCTAACTAGCTCATCAGTTCCATTGGGAATAGATGTAGCATTTAAGAACTTAAGGACGTAATTTTCTTTTATAACTGAATCTGCTCGTTGAATTGAACTGGTGGCAACATTAATATCACAATAAGTGCCACTACTCACACAAAAAGCGGATGATTTTACCACTGCTTGTGCATAGGTTTGTTTGATACCACAGGTTAAATCAAAATTATCTAAGTATGTTCTTATCATAAAAACTGAACTATCACCAGGAGCTATATATGGTGGAATCTTCCAGGAATAGATATTTTGACCTGTAGAATTATCTAATATTGGTTTTTGGATAGGAGCATTGTGGCCCTTGTCAACATAATTTGTATCAATGAATACTCCAGGAGGTAAGCTCAGAACAAATTGATCGGTTTTTCCTGTAGAATCTGGACCTAGATTTATAAACTTTGCATAGGTACTATCATTGTAATCACATGGTACTAAGGGGTTCATGTGAAAAGAAATGGAAGAAAAGTAAGGTTTAATAACTCCTTTAATATTTATAGGGTCAGATAATACAAAGGGGGCATTTACAGCATTTCCACATTTCAGAAATCCTCCGGGTCTTAATAAAAAAGAGGATCCACTGGTGTAATTACAATCCGTAGATAACCTGAACTTAAATATCATTTTGTAGCCTGACTTGCTATTCACTCCATTGATGCCGTTTTTATCAAACAAACTATCTCTATTCGAAAAATTCCAACGATACACACTTGGTCCAACACGAATAAAATTTTTGATACAGATAGAATCAGAACGACCATCCTTGAATAACCACGCTGTATCTTCTATAGTCATACCTGGTTGAGTTTGAATGTCTATATAAGAATTAAAAACTTTTGGTAACCCCGTGTTATTTATTTGAACTTGAAACTCTTGATTTTTACATAAATCTATTTCTGTGTAACGTGTTAAAATTGTTGCATCAAGTCGTGTGTTAATAGGCTCATATTTTAGGTTATACGACTTGAAATCACAGGGATAACTTAAGATTGATTTTGGATATGACAAACAATTTGAACCTATGCACAATTGTATACTGTCTATATTGCATGAGTTGTAAGTTGCATAAACAATATAGTCTTTCTGAACTCCTCCGGAAAAATCACCTGCCATGAAAATATCATTGTTACTAGTTAAGAATTGATTGGTTGATTTATCTTTAATAGCAACTATTTTTCGATTAGAATTGGTTAACGCACCTAGCCATACATTTTTCGCTACAGCTTGATTATTCAGGTTTTTAACTCTAATTTCCCATTCAATGGTGTCTTTTTCGGGATATACATAATCGTCTGTCACCGTGATATTCATGTCTTGTTTGGTGAATGTGACTATATCTCTTGTGTTAGTTGTCATTATGGTATCTACACCCGATCCTAGATAACCTAACTTCTCAAATACAAATCCATAAATAAAATCATATGATGTATTTGTGGCTTTACAATTTGGAGAGAGACTAGCTGTGTAAGTGCCATGAAACCCGTCATCACTGATAAGAATCGAGCCACCAACGTCAGTATAAAAAGAATCTGTTTTATATTTTACCTCATTTGAAGTTTGAGAATAAGGGCTAATTGAACTGATGAATTGATTAGTTGATCTACCTGTTCCCCTTGTTCGATATTGTCTAAAGCTTCCATTGATAACATCAAACCCTTGTGGCTTTTTAAAAATTATTTCTTTGAGTTTAGCCCATTTCCTATATTCATAAGGGAAAATATTTCCACCAGCATAATTGGTGCAACATCTCCCCACACTTAAATAAAAGTTTTGGGATATATTGAAATTTGTGCACCCATTTTTCGATAAATTATTAGTTCCATAATTGGTAAAGTAATAACCTAATAAACTTAATCGTGCAGAAAAATCGTCACAAGAGTATTTTTGTGATGTACTAGGATTTGCAGATGTACTTAGATAAAAAGTATTGCTAAGTTGAAGATCAACTGAAAAATTACTAAGATTTTGATCAACAACATATTTAACTTTTAATACTAGACTATCTCTGTTGTTGTATCGGAAGCTTGGATAAATTAAACACCCTGCTGAACTTAAACTTCCAAGACTAATATCAAAAGTATAGGTTTTAGTATTTCCTGATGCAATGAATGTATAAGGTACTTGATTACAGGTCACAGCAAGTACACCACTTCGATATACGAATAATGTCGCTTGTTTTGCTGATAAATATCGACCATAATCAAGAGAGGTTGTTGCTTTTCCATAGCTCCAATTGGTGATTGAACCAGCATTGTTTACTTTACCTCTGAATGTGGTTAAAAGCGTATCACCATACATGATACGATTATGTTTGATTTTGGAATGATCCAAGGTACCATTTACGTCAGGAATTCCATCATTATCGTTGTCTGGTAATCCATAACTTATTCGCTTAGCTTCAAAATTTTTGAAGTGAAGACCCCCACCACATGAACTCTTACAATGTATTTTAATATTATCATTTGTGCAATATAGGGGTATGTCACATCCAGAGGTACATGTTGTATCTGGGTTATATAATATATTGATTGCGACATTTTGTGAGCTGTTTGAAGTATTACTCTGGCAATTTCCCTTTATATTAATTAATAATTCACTTCTGGGTAATGTAACTTTTGGTGTGCCATTGAATTTAGCAAAAACCGTATCATTACTTTGTACAACACTAGATGGTGTCCAAGATGTGCCATTTGGATGTGAGAATTTAATGTCGTTAGCTGACAAAGAGTGTGTTATTGTATTAGGTATTTTAAATTGTATGGTTAATTGTGATCGAATACTAGGATAAAAGAGATACCCATTGTTAACTGTAAATTCGAGTTGTTTAGTTTGGCCATCAACAATATCTGTAGGTATTAGTTTACTCACTCTAAATGATTGGTAAGACCCCACACTTCCATACTTTTCATTATAGTTGATAAGAGTATTACATTGATTCTTGTATGTCGCCTTGTACTTCCATCGTTGGTTATATAGCGTCCCCGTATTACATACTGATGGACAACACGATTTGGTTTTCCATTTTAAAATAATAGAATCACCTGGAGCCATATTTTGTAAATTAAGGAAAACCTGACCAACTGCATTTGTTCCGAGGCATGCATATACTCCACTTGTATTTGAAAATGTTGTACTATAAGGCTTGATTTTATTAGCGATCCCAGCTAAAGAGTACTTAATAGTGAATGAAGTATCTAAAATTTTAGATATCATAGTCGATCGGTACCCATTACCAGCAGATTGAAAAATTGTCAAATCAATTGCTTTTGCTGTATCGTTGCCTTTATTGTATACAACTAATTGCTGATCATGACTGTATTTATCGGATAAACACGAAGTAGTTGAGGAAGTTGGGGTGAATTCAAGTTCGGGTTGTTTATTTGAAATTGATGTATTTGCTGATTTTTGTGTTGTTTTACAAGTTGAATTATCACAACCCCATGAGGAGGAATATGAAGCATTTAGATTGTTACAAGCAACAACTTCAATACTATCTATGAAAATAAATGTTTCGTTATAATCAAAATAAATATCCTTGTTCCCAATGGTTTTAAAATCATTAGAGTCGAGTGTAGAAATTGTATTTAAACCTTTTATTACTGTATTACTACCGTTATATGAAATTAATCTTTGTCCGTTATTATAAAATCGATTGAAAGTAAGTTGTTTTAATTTACCCAAACCGCTATTTTTTATGGTTATTTCACGTATGTATGACTCTCTTAAATCAGCTGTTTTTAGTTGATTTGTTATATGTTGAATACCCAAAGAGGGTTGCTTTATATTAAGTAAATTGCCATTTTTTTGAGTTGAGCCACCAGTATATAAGGTTGTTGTTTTTACAATAGCCAAACCGCCATTATTTAAAAACAAACTAATATCGCATGATGTATTCAATTTTATCTTAATGATACGAGATTGAGCAATACCAATATTAGATAAACTAAATATGGGGTTGGATAAGTTACTTGTGTTTTTTTCACTAACTCTAGTTCCTGATAGTGAACCTCTCACATAAGTGATTCCCTTTGGAAAATTAACTCTGGTCTCAATGCCAGAAACAATAGCGGTTGTCGTATTTCTAACTTCAATTTCTAAATAATCTGATTCAATACATAAATCAACTTGGGAGGGATTTTTAATTTTAACATTGAGTTTGGATTGTGCCAGTGAGGAGGATATTGAAATCAAAAGAATCAATATGCTAATTAACCACCTATGTAAAATTGTAAGCATCTCAGTTCAACAAAAATATATAAAAATGAATGGAGATATTTTAAATAAAAATCAGAGAACAGCATATATAGAAGTTATTAGGGTAGTGAAGCATATTAAATAAGCTCATTGTAGATTAAAATTATTGGATTTAATTACCTTTGAATTATATGAGATCAAGTCTTTTTTGTCTATCTTTAATTTGCATTTTTTTAAGTTTAAATGCTCAGACAATTCGTTTTAATGAAGTAGTTTCTTCAAACTCAATATATTTTGATGAGGATGGAGATTCTCCTGATTGGATTGAACTATACAACTATGGAAATCAAGAAGTTTCCATTGCCAATTGGACACTCACTGATGATATTGATGATTATGACAAATGGACATTCCCAGACATTACCCTCAATAGCAATGAATATTTATTATTATGGGCATCTTCAAAAGATCGATCGGCTATAAATTATTCTAGTACCATAGTAAATCAGGGAGATAATTTTAAATATTTAGTACCCACTAACGAACTGATTTCAGAATGGAAATCTTTAAGTTTTAATGATGCAACATGGTCAGAGGGACCATCTGGCTTTGGTTATGATGATGGTGACGACGCTACACTTATACCCCAGGGTAGTACTTCATTGTACATTCGAAAGAAGTTTATAGTAAACAATCTATCAGATATGACTTCATTAATACTTGATATTGATTATGATGATGGGTTTGTAGCTTACATTAATGGCGTCGAGATAGCACGTGCTAATATAAATGGTAACCCTCCATCATATCAAACTACAACAATTCAAGATCATGAAGCACAAATGTATAATGGTGGCATACCTGAGCGTTTTTCCGTAGATGATTTTTCATCTATTTTAAATGAAGGCGAAAATGTAATAGCTATTCAGGCACATAATGTTTCATCTAATTCATCAGATTTCACGATTATACCATTTTTATCAGCAATTTTTACATCTCCCAATAACACAGGTGTAACACCACCAGCAGTTTTAAACCTTTCATCATCAAACTATCACACCAATTTTAATGTGTCATCAGATTCAGAGACATTACTTCTTTATGATAATATGGGGGTATTGATTGATCAAATGGTTGTAGAAAATTTAGTTCCTAATACTTCAATTGGTGTTTCACGTAGTTCCAATGATTTAGTAAGATTTATTGAAACTACACCGGGTTATCAAAATTCCTCGAATGAATTTGTAGGTTTAGTCTCAAGTCAAGTGATTTTTTCACAAAAAGGTGGCTTAATAGAAGGACCAATAAATCTAGTTTTATCTGGCAATCAAACAGACGAAGTAATTCGATACGAATTGGGTGGAGCAATGCCCACAGAATCATCACCTGAATATACTAATGCAATTAGTATTGATTCGAATACCAGTGTAAGAACAAGAATCTTTTCGGAAAATAAAATTCCTTCTCCAATTTTTACTGAATCCTACATATTGTCAAATAATCATGAAATAGATGTGATGTTGTTGACAGTGGAACCTGATGACTTTTTTCATCCAGATACGGGTATTTATGTGTTTGGGCCAGAAGGAACATTTGATCAAAATATACCTTTTTTTGGTGCTAATTTTTGGGAAGATTGGGAACGTCGTGTACATTTTTCTTTCCATGAACATGGAGAAGATACCGCTGTGAGTTTTAATGCGGGAGTAAAAATATTTGGTGGTTGGAGTAGGGGGCAAAATGGTCAACGTTCCATGTCTTTATTTGCCAGAGGTAAGTATGGTGATTCAAAGTTTGAGCATTCTTTCTTTGACCAATTGCAATACGATAATTTTGAAGCATTAGTTATTCGAAATTCTGGCCAAGATTGGTTACGTACATCCATGAAAGATATTACCCTAACAAGTTTGATGCGTGGTTCTGGTTTGGATTTTTCTGAGCATAACCCAGTTGCGACATACATCAACGGCCAGTATTGGGGAATGTACAACTTAAGAGAGAAGATAAATGAGCATATGTTGTCTGCCAAACACAACGTTAATGCAGATGAAATTACCATACTTACTAATAATTCAGAAGTAGTTCAAGGTGATAATCAAGAATATATAGCCTTGATGAATTATGTTGGTACAACTGATTTATCAATTAATTCAAATTTTGAATATGTTGAACAACGGGTTGATTTGGAAGAATATGCTTTGTACAAAGCAGCTAATATATTTTTTAATAATACTGATTGGCCAGGGAATAATATTAAATATTGGAAACATCCAAAGGGGAAGTGGCGATGGATTATGTATGATACTGATTTTGGGTTTGGACCATGGTGGAATTTAAATAGTTCCAATAATAATACCCTAAGTTTTGCACTTGAACCAAACGGACCAGCATGGCCTAACCCTTCTTGGTCAACACTTCTTTTTAGAAGATTAACTAAAAATATTGGTTTTAGAAATCAATTTATTAATCGCTATGCAGATGAGTTAAATACACGTTTTCTTCCAACCAATGTCATTGCACACATCAATAAAATTTATAGAACTATTTCACCCGAGATGACTGCTCATTACGAACGTTGGAGAACAGATCCTTCGCTATCTTATTACAACATTAGTATTGATGATATTGATGGTTGGATTAGTTTTTTTATCAATGAAATGCGAAGATTTGCTGTGGAACGTCATCCTATTGTGAAAGATCATTTATTATCTGAGTTTGATCTACCTAATTTTCATCCCATAACGATTGTCAATTATGATATTTCTGAGGGCTTTGTAAATGTGAATGATAATCTCAAAATACAGGAAGATTCATGGACAGGAGATTATTTTGAGACTGTTCCTATTCAGTTAAAGGCTATTGCTAGACAAGGGTATGAGTTCTCCCATTGGAGTGGTGATTTAACGTCTAATGATGAGATAGTTGAAATAAGTTTAGAAGATGCTTTTGAAATTACACCTAACTTTAAACCAGCAGAGTCTCTAGTAAACCCGATAGTTATTAATGAGATAAACTACAGATCCAAAGAAAGTTCTGATACGGATGACTGGATCGAGTTGTATAATCCAAATGATTCATCTATTGATTTAACTGGTTGGACTGTTAAAGATGATAATGATGCTCATATTTTTTCAATTCCATCAGGTACTTCAATCAAGGCGGATGGTTATCTCGTATTTGTAAAAGATTCAGTTAGGTTTTCTATCCAATTCCCAGAAATTACAGATTATATTGGGGAATTTGGTTTTGGTTTTGGGCGTACAGATTCTGTTCGATTATATAATGAAAATAATCTTCTTCACGACCAAGTAGGATATCAGTCTGAATCACCCTGGCCAAATTGTGCGGATAAGACGGGTAATACTCTAGAACTTATCACATCAGATCTTGATAACTTATTGCCTGAAAGTTGGAGTTGCATGAATATGTATGGTAGTCCAAGTGCCATTAACCAATTGCAATCATCAAAACTTAGTGAATTTACATTGTATCCAAATCCAGTTCGAAGTATTCTAACTATTGACGAAATAAGGGGAATATTCACCACTAAGATTTACTCCAGTATTGGACAATTGGTTTATACTTCAACTAATGTTAAACAAATTGATGTAAGCTATTTGAATGATGGAATGTATCATTTATCAATTGAAAAAGAGGGTGGGGTAACTGTCAAAAATTTCATCAAGTACTAAAAACCCTAGTTAATTAGTTAGCATAGACGCGTTCAACAGGCCATTCATCTTGGTAGCCTTTTTGCAAGTCTGTATTTGTCAGTTCTTCTGTGGTCATCAGACAGCTCTTTAATGTTGTTTCAATTTCCTCTTGATTTAGGCCTAAACCTATAAAAACAATTTCATTTTTACGATCTCCAAAATCTTTACTCCAATCTGATTCAATATCTTTTTGATTTTCGATGAATGAAGGGTATTGAATTCTTTGTTCAAAAGGCATGCTATCCCACCATACTCCAGCACTGTCAGTTCGTAAAGACCCTCCTGCTTGACCCCATACCATAGCTTGATTAGGTCTCGAGGATAGCCAAAATAGTCCCTTACTTCTGATTATATTAGAAGGAAACTTATGATGAACATAGGATAAAAATCGGACTGGATGAAACGGCTTCTTACTTCTAAAAACAAATGAATTTATACCATATTCTTCAGTTTCTGGTGTGTGTTCCTCCTTGTTTAATTCTTCTTGCCACCCTGAATTTTGTTCCGCTTCTTCAAAATTAAACAAGCCTGTATTTAAGATTTGTTTAGGTTTAACATTTCCAAAACTTGTTTTAATGATCTGAGCTGAAGGATTAAGTTTTTTGAGTGTAGCCTCTAAAAAGTTTAGATCATCTTCTTGGACCAGGTCAGATTTATTAATAATGATAATGTTGGCAAACTCTACTTGGTCAGTCAATAAATTAACAATGGTGCGAAAGTCATCTTCCATATCGGTCAATTTTCTGTCCATCAGTGTCTCTGGACTTCCGAAGTCTTTGAAGAAGTTAAAAGCATCGACAACTGTAACCATGGTATCCACGTAACTCCATTTAGATAAATCAATATCATTTTCTTCGTCAATAAAGCTGAATGTTTGTGCAACTGGAACAGGTTCACTGATTCCTGTACTCTCAATCAATAAGTAATCAAAACGATTTTCTTTAGCTAATCTCTCAACCTCAACCATAAGATCCTCTCGAAGTGTACAACAAATACAGCCATTGCTCATTTCTACTAGCTTTTCATCTGTACGCGATAGAACGTTTTCGCTTTTTACTAAATTGGCATCTACATTAACTTCACTCATATCATTGACGATAACAGCAACTTTCAACCCTTCTTTGTTATGAAGAATATGATTTAATAATGTGGTTTTTCCAGCTCCTAAGAAACCACTTAAAACCGTGACAGGAAGTTTATTTGTGATATTATTCATCTGTTATTAATGAAGTGTATTTATGGTTTTAATGAATGCAGTTGTCACTACACTTGCAAAACTTTTGATTATAAAGATGTAGAGAAATTAAAACTAATGCAGGTAGATATTCTATAAATGAAGGTATTTTCATCCAACCAAAAATTTGAATTTGAATTTGGATAAATAACAAAAACCAACTAATCCATAAGGCTCTTCCAATCCAAACATTTGAAGTTGTCTTGTTTGAATGATACACAGCAAAAAAAGATAAGGTTAAAAATAGATAGTCTAAACTCCTCCACCATGTTGGGCTTGCTTCACAACAGGTATTGGAACATGTTTGGATGATAAAAAGAAAAGGAGTTGCAAGACAATGAATCAAACACAGGGTACTAGCAAGTGCACCCAAGTAGTTTGAATTTTTAAAGTTAGGCATAATTGCCTGAATGTTTTTTTTATTTACAGTAAATATCACTCCACTTATTGCAACTTGGTTGCAAATATAATTTTGAATTGCTACAAAGCAATTAAGTTGTATTAAATTTGTTAAATGGTTTCATCAAGACAAACCCAATCAATTAGATTAGTTTGGGAAGTGTTTGATCGCTCAGATAATGCTTTTTCTGTTGTTGAATTGGTTCAAATGCATAAAGATTCGATGAATAAAACAACGGTTTATCGAATTCTTGATCGTTTTGAAAAAGAAGGAAAGCTTCATACATTTTTGGGTAAGAATGGATTGAAATGGTATGCTAAATGCAATAATTGTTCATCAAAACAACATATAGATATTCATCCTCACTTTCAATGCAATGAATGCGGTAAGGTAGAATGTCTTTCAATAGACGTTAAAATACCCAAGGTTGCGAAACATCACATTGAACAAGCTAACATGTTGCTTCTAGGTCAATGCGATGAGTGTGTCGTTTAATTTTTAATCTACCATCTCTAGAATAACCGGTGCACCAGCATCTAATAGTTCCTCATATTGCTTTTTAAGTTGTGTATTTAAGTCAGCAATTTTATCCTCATAAATTTTCATTAACTCATTTGCTATAGCCAGACTGTTTTTTGATGTCTGAGTTGGTCCATAACTACTTCCCCAAAGTGATGCTCCTGCTGCATTCATACGGTCATTTAATGTCGGAAATGTTTTTTCTCCAACAGCTTTCTTAGCCTCGTTTCCGTACAACGATGTTTTTAACTCAATGATTGAATCATTTATTATTTGTAAAGGTGTTATGACGGTTGAAAGTGGGCTACTTCCTTTTTTGGTTGCTACTAAAAGGGCCTTAGCTTTATTCTGAACTTCATTGTATCGTTTAAACAGTATACTTCTTCGAACTTGAGCATCCATGTATTGATTGGCAAATACTTTTTGATTTACAATCGATTGTGATGTAAGTGTACTTTTCTTCAGAGGTTTTATGTTTACCTCAATCTTGTTACCTAAAGAGGAAATATTTTGACCTTCAACCCGATATAATTGGGCTACATAATTACCTGATGCTACATACCATCCACGGTTTTGATTGTTTTTGTCTGTGGTATTTTTTGTCACAGGCCATGGGCTGCTTCCTTTCATGTCCCATGCTGTTCGATGAATCCCTTTACTATTTTTTAATTTAAGTTTTCGTATGATGTTTCCTTGTGAGTCGCTTATTTCTAGCCAGTATTGTGGAGAATTTTCATATCTTTCAGCTGCTAATACTTTCCAACCAGGAAAGTCAATATCTTTATTTTTATTATTAAGCTCTTTTTCTGTTTTTGTCCGTTTTTCCTTATTTGTCTTTGGTTTTTCTTTAATGTAATAATCAAAGAGAACACCATGTTCAGGGTTTTTCCCATAGAAATGTTGCCCACCTAAGCTACCGCTTTTTTGACGACCATCTCTTCTTGGTCTGAATAAGTAGGTATTCCTTGGTTTGAATAATACTGCATCTTCTTGCAGTAGATCATTACTCAACTCTCTTAAAAAAGCATAGTTGTCTAGCACATAGAAACTCCTACCAAAACTCGCAGCAACAAGGTCATCATGCTCTCGCTGAATAACTAAATCTCTAAAACTAATAGTAGGTAGTCCATTTTTTAGTTGTTTCCATGAATCCCCACCATTAATTGTAAAATAAATACCGAATTCGGTTCCAATAAATAGTAGATTAGGATTAATGTGGTCTTGGACAATTCTCCACACATAACTTTTATTTGTTATACCTTTAGTAATCTTATTCCATGATTTACCGCCATTCTTACTAACAAAAAGGTAGGGAGAGTAATCACCTTGTTTGTGAGCATCTAGTGCAACATAGACAGTGTTTTTATCGAAAAGGTCAGCTTTAATATCATTTACATAGGCTCGTTCTGGCACGCCATCTAATTCACTTACGTTAATTTTTATCCATGTCTTGCCTCCATCTTTAGTACTTTGAATGAAACCATCATCTGTTCCAACATATAAAACTTTCTCGTTAATAGGACTTTCTGCAATACTTGTTATGGTATTATAAGTACTCATAGCGTATACATCCCAGGCATTATCATAGCTCTGTTTTCGTCCCATGATCGGTAAATCAAATCGTTCTTCATTTCGAGTAAGATCATTTGACAGTGCAGTCCAAGCATCTCCGCGATTATCACTTCGCCAAAGACGATATGAGGCAACATATATACGAGCTGGATCGTGACTGCTCACCAATATCGGAGCATCCCAATTATATCGTTCAAATCCTTCGCCTTTTGCTGGTTGTGGTCTTATACCAATTCGTTCACCAGTAGCTATGTCTATTCTACTGTACCATCCCTCTTGGCTTTGACCATATACAATGTTTGGATTATTTGGTTCTGTTGCTGGTTGATGTCCATCTCCTCCTAATACGACTTCCCAGTCGCCGTTGGTTATCCCAGCAGCATTTACTGTCCTGCTTTTTCCACGTTGCGTATTATTATCTTGTGTACCACCATAGATGTTATAAAATGGCTTTGTATCATCTACTGCAAGTTTGTAAAATTGTGTTATTGGAAGATTCCCCATGTGTCTCCATGTCTGAGCGAGATCATAGCTTTCGTAAAGTCCCCCATCAGTTCCAACCATCAAATAGTCAGTATCACTTGCTTTAAATGCTACGGCATGGTTGTCAACATGTTTGTAGGCCTTATTTACACTTTTAAATGTTTTACCACCATCATTGGTCACTTTGAAGTAGTTGTTGGCAAAATACACGCGATCAAACTGATGTGGGCTTGCCCAAATTTCTTGATAATAATGTGGGCCTGTTCCCGCACTTATTTGGTCACTTTGTTTAACCCAACTTATACCTGCATTAGCACTTCGGTAAAATCCTCCTTTTTTTAATTTTGTCTCAATAGCTGCATAGATCACATCAGGGTTTTGTGGGGATATAGCTAACCCAATTTTACCCATACTTCCTTGTGGGAGACCAGTTTTTAGCTTTATCCATGTCTTCCCGCCATCAGTACTTTTATGAATTCCACTTTTTGGTCCACCGCCCAAATAAGAGGCTACTGTTCTGTGTCGCTGCCAAGTGGCAGCATATAAAATATCAGAGTTTCTAGGATCCATCAATAAATCCGTAGCTCCAGTCCATTCTGCATCACCCAATACGCGTTTCCATTTTTTTCCTCCATCTGTAGTTTTATAAACCCCACGTTCACCTCCAATGCTCCACAATGGTCCTTGGGCAGCAACCCATAAAGTGTTAGGTTTTGTTGGGTGTACTATAATTTTACTAATGTGGTTGGATGCTTTTAACCCTTTATTTCCCCATGTTTTACCACCATCTTTACTGAGGTATATACCGTCTCCAAAACTAACATGTCGTCCACCAACATTTTCCCCCGAACCAACCCATAGATTTCTAGAATTGGTATCTAAGGTTATGCATCCAATGCTATATACTTTTTGTGCATCAAATATGGGAGTGAATGTTACGCCTGCATTTTTGGTTTCCCATAAACCTCCACTACCCACACCGACATACCAATGACTTTCGTCTAGTGGATCTATAACTACATCCGAAATACGACCTGTCATAAATGCGGGACCTATACTTCGAAATTTGGCTGCAGGCATAGCAACACTATCCCATGTAATTTTTTTTTGGGCAAATATTAATGTTGCACTACATAAAAAGGAGAATGAAAAAATAAATTTAACTAGACGCATCGTCGGCGAATTTAAAAAAAAATGTGTAGGAAAGAATTATCTTGTATAGATAGTTTACATATGAAGAAACATTACCTTTTGTTCATGAATTATCTACAATACGATTTATTAAAGGATTCTGGTAACGTATTATCGATTTGCTATTATTAATAATTTCTGTGCCAATTCATCCACTTCTTTTTCGTTGGTATAAACTGCAAAGGATGCTCTAATAGCATTCATATTATTTTCAGTTACAGATCTTAAAACAATATTCGATGTCTTTCTCAGTTCTTTACATACATTGGAACCATTTTTTTGCTTGATTCGAAAAGTAATAATGGAAGCATAGTTATCTAGTTGGTCTGGCGTGAGGATAGAAATATCCTTATGTTGAGAAACTTTGTTTCGAAATCTTTCTGCAAGATATTTGCCTCGATCTTCCACATTTTTTATGCCTACTTTATCCATAAATTCTACTGCTGCACCAAGTCCGGCGATTATAGGAGAATTTATAGTTCCATATTCATATCTACTTGCATGTTTAACGTATTCATATATCCCCCTTTTTAAATCAAATTTTTGGTCTGTGTAAGCACCAGCAAATAGGGGTGGAGTATTATTTAAAAAATCTTGATTCATATAAAGGATTCCTGTTCCTTTTGGACCAAAAAGCCATTTGTGACAACTAGCAATAAAGAAGTTGGGTTGAAGACTTTTAAGGTTTAATGAAATTTGACCAAGGGCTTGCGTTCCATCTATAACTGACTGTATTTGATTTTTTTTACAAAACTCAATTATTTCTTTTACTGGTAAGACTTTACCTGTTGTACATGTAATGTGAGAAATGGATATCACCTTTGTACGGTCTGATATTGATGATTTTATCAATTTCACGAATTTTTCTGCATTACCAAAAATATTGACAACTTTAACTTTTATACCAATTTCGTTTTGAAGGGTCATCCATGGTGCAGAGCCACCGATATGTTCCTCACTAGTAATTATAACCTCATCTCCTTGATTTAGCTTCAAGCTTCGAGCAACAATGTTCATTCCCTCTGTTGCATTTCTTATTATAGCTAGTTGTTCAGGATTTACATTAACGAACTTAGCTAGTTTGGCTCTTGTTTTTTCGACTACTTTATGGTCTTCAATACCATATTTATTAATGTAATTGATAGATGCAATTGTTGTATCTTGAACAATACGCGGTGAAGGACCTATGCTTGCAGTATTAAAGTGTTTACGAGAATTTACCAAGGTAAATTGACTTTTCACCTTTTCCCAATCAGTGGTAATTCCGTCATCTTTTGTTATGATGCTCTCCTCTTGAGACCCATCAAATTTAGCCATGCTTGAAAACGGACTAAATAAGGATAAAATTAATCCTTTCCATAATTTGTCTTTTATAAAGTGTCTTCTACTTTGTTTTTTCATATTGGCTTCTTAAAAATAGGTTCTTTGCTTTTCTCTGGGTCGAATAATTGGATCTTTTGGTGTAAATGATATGTCCATAAACTCAGTTTTGCCTGAAGGAGATATCTTTATCATTATAGATTGATAAGGCTTGAATAAAACTTCAATTTCATGTCTATTGCCATTATAATTAATGGTAAGTGGTAAAGATTTTTCACTGGTCATATATGATTGACCAGAATAGACAGGGTAGGTCAGATTTTTTGATTTCCACTGAGCGAGAAATAAGTAGGCATTTCCTTCTTGATCTACTTTGCACCAATAATTTGGAAGACTATCAGCCTTCACTAATGGTGAAGTAATTAAAACATCGTTTAGGTTTTTTTTAACATTAGGAAATTGCATGAGTTTTTTAAGTTGTTCTTGATAGTTATCGCTTTTAATTTTACTTGGCTCTAATGGTGTTCTTTTCAAGCAAATTGGTAATCCATTTGCTGCAAGCTCAACTATTCGATTAAGTGCCTTACTATCCATGTAGCTAACATCGATATATAACATTGAAAATGAGGCATCACCTACGATAAGTTTTCCATTTGTAAATTTAGCTTTCTCCAAAAATTGTTTGTTTATCCATAATGGATGATACCCTTCTAATTCTTTAGGTGGATCTATATAACGTAGTTCGTATTCTCCCCAAACCCAAACACGTTGTCTTTCGGGTGGGTATGCTCCCTTCATTATTCCATCCTCATGAGGAATGTATACAGCTATATCGCTATATGTTTTACCAATTTGCAAGTATTTTGAAACTTTTTCTATATACGAATTAAATTGAGGCAATTCATTACTCAGACTACCATTTGGCCCAAAGTAAGTAGTCGCAAAAAATGTATTGGTATCTGAACCAATGGGGTTGTAAGGCATACCATGATAAACATGATGATTTACTCCATAAGCAAACATTGCATCTGCTACCATTTTTAAGTCAGCTGTCTGTTCTTTATGCAAATAAGTATGTGGAAATCCATACATGCATGTAAATGTCTCACTAGAGACAAGTCGTTTGCCAGACAAACAAGCTGACGAACTAACAATTCGAGAGTAATTGGGGTTATTTAGCATGCTTTCTGTCTCAGGTATATCTATCAGTGAATATGTATTCATTACATCAGTTGGAGATGCTAAACACTGAACACGAGACCATGCTCCAAGATCTTTGCATTTTTCAGCATAAGGTTTATAGAAACCCTCTGTAACATATTTATCTAAATGCATCATGTAATCATACCGAACTTCTTGAAAAGAATCGATACCTTGATTCATATATGGAATGATATCATATCCAAAACGATCCTTGAACGTTGAATCAAAACCCGTTGTCCATATTTTATTTGTGGCATTGAGTTTAATTTCCCAAGAATCTGTAAATAAGGCTGACTTAGTGCCTTTTAAAGCGGGACTAATTGCATTAGCAAATGGACCCGAAAATTCTTTAAATGCAGCTTTTTTTAAATGGTCAATCACAAACATGGTGTCAGGCCAAGCCCATGAGAATGTAAGCAGTTGTTGGAATGTTGAATCCCCATAAATTTGGCTTCTGTTTTCTTTACTTATGTGCTTATCTGCAACTGGCCAGGCACTTCCGAATGTATAGTCGCACGATAAACCGATGGAATCAGCGTATTTTTTTGTGTAGGTTGCCATTTCTGTCCATTCTGAGCTCAGCCATTCTTGAGCAGAGCTGTCTTTAGGGTAGTTTCTACCATACGATTGAGCATACATGTTATGATAGCGATAAAGCGGATAAACCCAAGCAATTTCTACCCCACCAAAATTATTGCTTTTTACCCAATCCAATTGGTGTCTTATGTCTGGTTTTTTAATTTCTGTAGCAAACCACCACCATCGCGTACATGGTTTTGCAGATGTATAGTATTCAGAGGCATCAATTGTGTTATGATGATTATTTTTTTTGCATGCAGTGATTGTAAAAGCAAGGAGTAAGATTATATAGTAACATGTTTGATTCGATTTAATGTGTTTATTTAGTATCATAGTTCTGTAATTATAAATAGGATCTATTTTTTTTTATGATTTCTATTTTTCTGCTAAATCGATTAATTATAGAGTCACTAGCACTGTAAGGTTCAATTTTAATATCAAATGATTGAGCGTAATAGGCTTGCACCTCATTTAAAAATGAACAGGTAAGATTTGCTGTCCACCGAGTTTTTTTATCAATAGCGTATTTGTGCTTTAAATATTTACCTAGTTCTTGTCCAATTTCATTGTTGATGATATCTACATAGTTATCTGTAGGAAAGTTAACTGTATCCTTAAGTTGTTTTTCTGAAAATTTACCAGATACCAGTTCTGGCATATGGTGTCGTTCATGGACTGTGGCTACAAAATGTGCAATATCCTCACTGTAAATTGTAGTTATAAGTGCTTGGGCTGTAATGTGATTGAATGTGTTTATATAACCTTTCTCTAAACTGTCTCGAAAATTTCGAAATGCCTGATTATCTTTTTTAATATTTTGCATACTTGCCAATGCTAGATCATAAAAAGCAACGTCATTATCACCGAAAATAGTAGGTCTTCGACGAGCAAGCATAAATATCTTGCTGAGTTCATTTCTGTGTATTACTGCATATGGAGCTTGAAAGACTAAGTAGATTTTATCCCACAGAGATCCCTTGTGTGCATCTGTTATGTCTCCTTGAGTTATCCCTTCACTCAATATAGATGATATCGTTTGACCCTGGTTTTCATAGCTCATTCTGACAGTGCCAATACATGAATCTTCACTAGCATTAAAATAACTTAAATCGACAACAGATTTAAAATCTTGTAAATTTTTAAAATTAGTTGCTAAAAGTGGTTTACAGCCAGGTAAGCAAACATTATTAGAGTGATTACATCCTGTAAATAATAGCAATAGCCAGTAATAAAAGAAGTAAATATGTTTCTGAAAAATCACTTAGCTACGAACATACAATTAAGCAGACTAGTTAGCAAAAACCGTCACTGATTAATTGAACAATGAAAATGAAATTATTATACATAATAGTCAATCAAGCGTATATTGCAATTTGTATTTTTAATGAATTTATGAAATTAATTACTGCACTGATGTTTGTTTTCCTTATTGTGACTAACTCCAATGCTAAAGATTATTTAATTACTGATTTCGGTGCTAAAGGTGACGGCAAGGCATTATGTACTAAATCTATTCAATCCGCTATTGATAATGCCTCAAAAGACGGTGGAGGTAGGGTTGTAATTCCAAAAGGTGAATTTGTTTCAGGAACAATTTTTATGAAATCAAATATTGAAATTTACCTTAAAAGAGGAGCAAAGCTATTGGGTAGCATAAATCCAGAGGATTATAAAAAAGTTGGTAAATGGAAGGCTTTAGTTATTGCAAATGAAGTGTCTGATATTCGTTTATCTGGAAAGGGAATCATTGATGGAAGAGGAGATAAATTAGCCCTGAAAATAGATAGTCTATTTTATGCTGGAACTATTGATAGTGTAGATTACAATTTTGTCGAAAAACGTCCTAAATGGTACCTGCGACCAGTGTTGCTACAAATTTTAGAGTGCAATAACATTGCTATTATAGATATTACGCTAAAAAACTCATCATGTTGGGTACAATCCTATGAACTATGTAACAATCTAATAATAAATAGCATTAAAGTAGATAGTGATTCGTATTGGAATAATGATGGTATTGATATTATGGATTGTAAAAATGTTAAAATTTCTCATTGTGATATTAATGCAGCAGATGATGGTATATGCATAAAATCAGAGGATTGGACACGCGAGCGTTATTGTGATAACATTTTAATAAGTAATTGTAAGATTAGATCAAGTGCTAGTGCCATTAAACTAGGTAGCTCAAGTGTCAGCCACATGCAAAATATCATAGTACGTCATATAAAAGTTTATGATACTTATCGGTCAGCAATTGCTATAGAGGCTATGCAAGGTGGAATTATAGAAAATATCTTAGTGGAAGACATCAAAGCTACAAATACAGGAAATGCAATTTTTTTACGTGTTGGTCAGATAAGAAAAGCAGCTTACCCAGGTACTCTGAGAAACCTAGTGATTCGTAAAGTAAAGGTAAAAGTACCATTTAACAGACCGGATCATGCATATACTATTCGTGGTCCTTCTTTACCATTTTTCCATAATACTTTTCCATCCTCTATTACAGGTATAATTGGTCACCCAATTGAGTCTGTATTATTAGAAGATATCAAAATAATTTATCCTGGTAGAGGGAACGCTGCTTATGCTAATTTACCCTTACATAGGATTAGCGATGTGCCCGAAGTACCCAAGAAATATCCAGAGTTTTCAATGTTTGGTGAACTACCTGCATGGGGATTTTATGTGAGACATGTGAAGGGTTTAAAGATTAAAAATGTAAATATAAAGATAAAAAAAGGTGATTACAGACCAGCCTTTGTTTTTGATGATGTTGAAGATCTAAAATTAGTTAACTTAAAGATTAGAGGAGATAACAAACTTGAAAATATTTTTATGAATGATGTTCGGACATTTGATGAACATAATTAAACTGAAAAAAGTCAATTTTTTCAAACCTTTCTAATCCATCCTATGTTCTAAAATTACACTTGATTAGTATGGTATATAACACAACCCGAACAGACAAAAACACAGATTTAGCAGTTAATGAGTTAGTGGGGAAGCGGTTTGGGATTTTTCATAAGCTCAAAAATGGAAGTATTGGTTCTGAACCATTTATAATTCAGTCGTGTAGCCCCGAATTTGATATTAATTTCGATAGAATAGAATACACTCGTAAATGCAATATAGAACTAAGACCAAAAGGAATAATTGTTCATTTTAGAAAAAATAGTAGCAGTTTCATATGGCCAATAGCCTTACATCATTTGACGGTGTATAAATCTGGGCAGATCATTTCTATTTATGAAAACACTGCATATTTAAAAATAAAGCCCTTGGTTTTACGTAAAAGAAATAGCCCATTTATTCAACGATTATTGGACGCTAAGTCCATTTACTCAGCACAGTACAATTTTAAATAATATTCAATGAAAAGTTTGACCATTTCAGAGGTGGAAGCAAAGCTGAAATTTTTACATAAAAATTGGATTATAAAGGAAAATTTTATCCAAAGACGATTTATTTTTAATGATTTTGTTCATGCATTTTCATTCATGACTTCTGTTTCTTTAATTGCAGAGAAACAAAATCACCATCCCAATTGGGAGAATGTCTACAATGAAGTTATCATTAACCTGAGTACACATGATGCAGGAGGTTTGACTGAAAAAGATTTTAATCTAGCATTAAAAATTGACCAATTGATCACAAGTTGATATTCCAATACATTGAATCGTTTGGTAAGGTTTTATTTATTAATGGTCTAGCAAAAGTGCATCATGAAAATCACACATTAACCAATGGTATTCATAAGTTGAATACCTCTAAGTGGAACAGTGGAATGTACATTCTTCAAGTGGCTACTGACAAGGGCACACAGCATATCAAGGTGATGAAGAAATAGGGTATTAAACATTTTACATCAAATAATTGTTATATTTGAATAATAACTATAAAAAAAATGAAAAATACAATCAAATTAGTTTTATCAATTTTTATCCTAAGTTCTGTATTTATCACCTCTTGTAAAAAGGTTGATTTCAAGGACATTATCGAAAAAGTAAGAGACGACAAAGGAGATAAAGATGGAGACAAGGACA